>QGNH01000435.1_pt1 | contig 37609 bp, 52 predicted proteins | sample 1735481 | NCBI WGS metagenome assembly QGNH01 (sample SAMN09239004, study PRJNA386568) | Viral metagenome, whole genome shotgun sequencing project. | reverse complement strand
GCGGACTTCAACCAAACGGCCCGAACTAATTTTCATGCCGTTGGTAGCGACGATCCTCAACAGTGTTGGCACTAAGGTGCGGATCAAAGGATTGAACAATACGCCCCTGTCTTTGTTTCTCGGATCTCTGGCCGTCAAGGGTTGGTTCAAGTCGTCAAGCGTGGAGTTGGGCTTCAAGTATATGGAGCTGGCCGCACTGTCTGAAATGCATCGAACAGGCACTTCGAACGCGAACGGCAAGCAGTTGATATTCGGGGCAGGCAGTATGGAAGGGTTGGGTATTAACATGGCCCGAACCCGATGCGCCAACGCGATTCTCTATTACGATGAACTACGAAGCTGCATTTCTAAGGTCAACATCGAAAATAGCAGCTTCGCTCCTCACCTTCTCAGCATCTACGAAGGCGGAAGGTTCGCCAACATCATCAAGAGCACAAAGGATTCGTTTGCATTTGAGCCCGGACAGTACTGCGCATCTTGGATATGGTGCTCGACAGTCAAAAGCTTCCACGAAAATTGGCCCAAGATCATGGGTAGCAACTCGGATCTGATTGACCGATTGTTTATCGTGCTGGGGCCGGAGAAAGCCGACAAGGACGAAGCCGTTTCCTTCTTTACCGATCCCGACTGTATGCCGGGTGCAGGCGAGACAAGGATTTTGATTGATAAGGCCCTGAAGCAAGGCATATTCGACTATGAAAATTACGAGCACGCTCAAGCCATGATCGCGCAGGGATTGACGGGCCTTTCAGTCGTGGACGAAGACGATGATAACCAAAGCTTGTCCATGTCTCGAATCGTGGGATTGGTTCAAAGGCTAGCCCTGTTCTTCGCCGTTGATTTAGGTTTGGATTGCATTACTGACGACTGCTTGGAGCGGGCCATTGCGCTGGCGAGGTACCGCTGTGACGTAATCCGCTACATCCGCCCGATTGAGGCTGAGTCCACACTTGGCCGCTTACAGGCCCGCATGGAGCACGTCCTAAGATCAAACGGTGGCGTCATGCCGGAACGACTGTGGCGGGAGTCCTTGAACTACAAGCGGTACGATACAGAGATATGGGCTCGCGCATGGAAGGGCAAAGCCCAAGCCGGGCATATCGTTTTCTACACCGATTGGGTTATGGGGCGCGCTGTCAAGATGGTTGGATTGCTCAAGCGAGCCGACTAAGGGCGCGGCGCTGTCGAGCGGTTAAGCCTTCGAAAGCTTACTAGAGGATTTTCGCTCGCACCGGCGTTAAGGTTTCAGTAGACGCCGTTAAGCGGGAACGAGGATTCAGCGATGCTTTCATCAAAAGTGACATTGCGGCATGACATTGCCGGATGACATTGCGAGTGACATTGCATAAGTGCTATATGTTACTATCGGATGCAGACATTTCGTAAATACCATATGGCAATGTCGTGCGATTCTCGCAATGTCAAGAGTGACATCAGCTAACAGCCTGTGTTTTCAATGCTCCGCAGTCAAAAGTCTTCAAAAGTGCCACCCCTGTAGGAGAATGAATTCACTATGATTTGGGAAGGCTTAATTAAGAGTTATAAGGAACAAACAAGCCCGACAACACGTTAAGTTAAGCCCTCTTTCTCCTACAAGGGTGCCACTTCTCAGAGATTTTGGCTGTAACACACTGATATATAAGGCTGTTATCTGATGTCACGTTTGACATTGCCAGTGACATTGCCAGAGTACCACGCTGAAAATAAAGGACTTGCTCGCAATGTCATTGATTCGAGCATAAATTACACGATTGCTAGGCTGATCGTTCGATTGGTTGACGCTCGCGCACGATAAGCGTTCTCGAATTCAGCGAAATTTTCCGAAATATTGGGTAATTATGTTACCGATGCTGGTGAACACATGTATTTTCAATGAGTTACAGCATAGAGATCGGTTCGGACGCGATCAAATCTTGGATCAATAGCATTGAAAGGCAAGCACTTAGGCGTTTTCGACCGCGCAACGCGGGAATTGGCTTCCTGTGGAGCTGGCAGGGCTATCTAGAGGGCGTTTGCAGGACCGGCGCCGAATGCCTAACGGCCTCGTTCCGGCGTTTCGCCGGTGTCGGGCCGGGCAGGCATTAGCATCCGCTCGAAACGCCATAATCAACAAGGTGTTAATTGGGTGCGAATCTTGCACTCTCAGCCACGCATTGAGAACATGGGAGTTAGCCGCCGTTGTACTACACTTTGTACTAGTCCAACGGGCTTTCAACGGCAATACCCTCCGATAACGGGCAACGAAGCAACAGATTGACTCGTCGCGGCGCGACGGATTGGTTGGTTGGCGCGGATCGCGCGGGCCGGTCAGCTGTGGCCTGCTTATGTCGTGGTCTGGTCGTCGGTCGTGGCTCTGATCCGGCGCAGATTGCTTTTTCCGGCGCGGGCAGGGCGGCAGGAGGGGCGCACCCACGGGGTAGCCAGCCGGTAGCGGTAGCCGAAGGCGCACGCACAATCTTTTGCACATCACAAGACCCTACCGTTTTGCATATTTTGAAAATTGAGAGGGCCCGGGGGAGAGCCTCCAAGCCACACGCCCATTCGCACTCACGTACCCAAAAACTTTTTAGGAGATTTTCTTGCTCGGCTACATCACGCATTACGACAAACAAGGGCGACGATTCGTGATCCGCTCGCAAGCGGGAACTTATACGGCCCTCTTTGAGGGCATCCTGACTCCCAAAGGACACACGTGCTTGGTTTACGCGGGTGTCGAAGTCGAATTTACGGAAGACAGTTCGAAAAGAATAGACGGACGAACACACGCCATGAACATAATATTTTCCGTCCCCCAGTTTCCCGTTTCACAGATAGAAAGTTTTGTAGAAAGGTGGAACGGATCGTATGGGAATTCAAGGTTGGATTGCGGTTGCCCGTTGTTTCTATCCCGCCCGCACATCAAAACGGCCTCGGAGTATATAGACACGGAAATGCATACCGGCGCGCGGATTGTAAGCGACGTTCTAGTTTCTATTCAACCCCGAACCGGAAGATACACGTTAGCCGGACGACTAATTGAAATCTTGAAGCCCGAAACAGAATCAGCACCCGTACCAGAAGCAGAAGCACAGTAAAACGGCGAAGGCCGTAAGGAGATTTACCAATGGCACTCACACCCGATCAGGTCAAGGACGTAATAGCAGCGGACGCGGCGGAAACAAAAGCAGCGAAGGCCGCTTTAATCGTCGCTCAAAGGGGAGCGATGGAAGCAAAAATCCAGTTCAATTTCTTGCAAGCTTTCACCGGCACCGAAGGCGTCACTCGCGGCGCGGTGTTCTACGCCTGTCAGGCGAACTGGTCCGTTCTTTACGCGTACATGGAGGCTGCCGGTCTATCCAAAACAAACTTCGATGATGTCGTGATTGCGTTCTATGCGGTTAAGGACTCATTGGCTACGGATGCAACTGCCGGGCACGTGCAAGTGCGAAATATGGTTAGGCCATCCGCTGATCTTCGTCACGATCATATCGGACAGGTAGGCGACAAACTTACCAACAGCTCAACGCCGAATTACGAGCGGAAGACTAGCACGGTATCCCCTCGCGGACAGGTTCGATTGCCTCGGCTTCCTGAGCCCGCGATGCATCTTGATTTTACCCGCAAGGAAGTTATTGAGATGGCTCGAAACGGCTCGTTGAAATTAGCTTTGCAGAAGAACGGTCCGGCCTATCGGGACGAAATTAATAGGATTTTGGCAGGTAAGTAAGAAGGAAAGGAATTCAATCGCCGCAAGCGGCGCAGGGAGAAACACAATGGCAATAACTACACCGGAAGAAAAAGCAGAATTGGGGCGGCAGATAGAGAAGTTTCTAGTCAGTATTGATCACCCCGGAGAGATGGAGTACACGCAAGAAAATATGAACCGTGTTACAGACACGTTCAAGGAAATGGGCAATTTGCCTGAAAACGAAGCCGGTATTCGGGCCGCGTACATAGAGGCTCGAATGCGAGGGATTTTGACGCTTCGCCCCCTTCCTGCGCCCGCCCCTGTACCTCCGCAGATTGTTGAAGTCAAGGTAGAGGTTCCGGTTGCACCTCGCGACCGGCGCAGCTCCCGTGACAAGTTGCTTGACGTCGGTGTTACGCCTCACGAACGTAATTACCGCGGCAAGGGTGATACGCAGAAAGCGGCTGACCTTCAGACATCCGCTCAAGATGTTCTATCCGCAATTTTCAAAAAGGGAACGTTCAAGCCCACTGAACTGGATTCGTCGGCGTCTGAAGCCCGCCTACCAATCGACATCACCGACGAAGAACTGACATCCCGACGTCGCGACATTACTGCGTCCCAGCTCCGCGATTTAGGCCGACGTAGATCACACCCGGCATATAAAAAGAAGTAACTCGCAAGACCAATTCGAAAGGAAGTTATGGAAACGCGATCAAAATCAGACGTAGTAGTTCGCTCAAAAGAAAAGATGACAGCAGACGGACGTATCGGCGGCCGTAAAGGCGCGCCTATCGCGAATCACAACCGTTGGCACGTCAACAGAAACATTCAGAATTCCGAATGCAAACTCTGCATTCAAGAAAAGCAGTTTGCGGCTTAACGTCGCTAAGGAAAACGAAACATGGCTCCCGAACTCGTTTTAACACCGGAATTACAACAGGCTGAAGGCACGCTTGCACCGCAACCCCAAACGCTTACACCCGCGCAAGGTGCGGCGACGATGGCGAATCAGCTTGCACCGGCTGCGGCTCCCGCCGCAACTGATTCTGATCAAGCCGCAGATGATGCGCTCAAGGCGCGCGTGACACAGCCTGCCCCGGCCACACCATTTGGTCAAAAATTAGCCGCCGCGCTCGACCAAAATCCGATCCCGCTCAACGCGGACGGCCAGCCTGTAAAAGGCGGATGGAGCCGCAGTTTGGTGTCCGGTGCGGTTTCCGCACTCCAAGGACTCGGCGACGTGCCAACAGGCAAGGCTCCGGTAGGTGGCGGAATCATGTCGGGCATCGCAGGTACGATCAAAAACCGCAACGAGCGCATGGCTGCGCAGCGTCAGCAACAGTTCGAAAACAAACGGGCCACTGAGAAAGATTTAACGGAAAAGCAGAAGGCCGATTTGGATATGACTCACTCTAATATTCAGTTCCAACATGAGCAAGCCCTGTGGCACACGACGCAAGAGGTTGCTCCGATGGTTGCGCAGGGCTCCAAAGCCCTTTCGATGCTGGAAAATTCCCCGCATCCCGCGCCTGTTGTGGCGCGCGACATTGATAGCGACGAACTCAAGGCCGGTGTTATCTCAGGAAAATACAACGCGCATGAGTACACGCCTTTTGCATCCGGCACCAAAACCAATCCTGATGGCACTACGCGCGCGCTCTATACCGTGGTTCAAAGCGGCGGGCCGGTTACTCTCGACGGAGAAAAGGACAAGGACACAATACAATTCTTGAACGCCAATCATGCGACGGACAAGGACATCACGCCGGGACAAGAACTTACGTTCGGTCAATTCAACTCCCTTTATCAGACGGCATCGAACAACGCTGCGGCAACAGCCGCACGCAATAAAACGCTTGTAGACAACAAGCTCGCCACTGCGGACCAAGCAAAGAAAATGGAAGCCGTGGACTTCGCAGGTGACGGGGTGTGGCTGAATGCTCTTAACAATGCACCGAAGATAAATGGCATTCCAGATCAAGCCCGCGCTATCGCTGCAATTCAAGGAAACGTGGAGTTAGCGAAAAAGTATCCCTATTTAATGAGCGACGTAATTGAATCGGTAGGCGGCCAGAAAGCCTTCGATACCATCCTTGAAAATAATCAAAAGAATGTGAACTCTAACTACTTGAAGACTTTCACTGATGATCTAAACGCACTGCCATATCTCGACTCAACATCCAAGCAGGCATTTGTTGATGATGCGAAACGCATCGGCGCAGGCGGCACTAAGGATCAATTGGATAAGGTCTCGGCTCGTGCAGAGCGTCAGAACTCTGAGTTTTTGCAGAAGAAAATGTCCGAAAACAACACTGAGGCTTTGAAGCAAACTACCCACGACGATGCCATCTCAAAGCAAGTTTCGGATGGTCTGGACGATCTGGCTTGGAAGAGCAAAGGCAACTATAAAGTTTCCGCCGAACTCAATAATGAGTTTTCGGAGACGCTTAACGCTGTGAAAAACGGCGATCAAGTCGCGGCGGCATTCGCCCGAACTCAGGGTATTCAAGACGTCAACAACGTAGCGCAGTTGTCCCGTATTCCACCCACCGAGTACGCATCGCAAGATGAGGCGGGCTCAATCAAGCGTCAGATTGCGAACAAGATTGCAAAGGCCGGTTCGGGAACGATGTCTCCGGCTACGCTCGCGGAACTCAAGGGCCTACAGACCCGGTTACAGGCCACGCAATACGCAGGCTACGTGGGCTCCGTCGTTAACATGGCGGGTAATCGCGGAATGAAAGACACGTCGGGGTTATTGGTATTGTCTCCTGATGGAACCAACAATGTTCCTTTGGGTGACGCCGTTAAGACCGTCGCTTCACTGCAACCGAAGACCCCAGCTCAGCAGAACTCGGCGCGCCCATCCGGTGTTTCATCGCAGGCAGTTCTTATGGCTGTTCCGGGTGGTCAGCCTCACTGGATTGAACCCCAGAATATGAAAGCGGCGCAAGCGGCAAACGCAAAGGCGGTAACTCAGTAATGGCAAACGATCCATTGGCGTCCCTAGGTACACCAGCAACGCCAGCAACATCAGCACCCGCAGTCGCCCCAACTCCATCGGACCCTTTGGCGTCCCTTGGGGTTCCGGCAACAGCTGCGTCAACTCAACAGCAGGACACAGCGCAACAGCAACCGCCATCCCTTGCAAGCAGGGCTCTTGGCGCAGGCGAAGACGTTGCCAAAGGCTTCGTAAAGGGTGCAGGCGACACAGTTAGCGGTGTCTCTCACTTGATTAACAAAATCCCAGTTGTGGGTGAAACGCTTGCTCCTGCACAGGGAACAGCAGCTCTCGATCAAATGGATACCGCAGCTAATACTGCGCAGAAGGTCGGCAAAGTCGGCGAGGGTATCGCAGAGTTTGCGACAGGTGACGAAGCGTTAGAAGGACTCGCCAAGGCAACGAAGTTTGTTCAACTGGCCGACAAATACAAGGACGTTGCGAAGGCTTTGTCTATTGCTAAGGATCATCCGTGGTTCGCCAAGATGATCGCCGAAGGTAGTAAAAGTGCCATTAAAGGCGCGATAGTCGGTGGTGCACAAGGCGCAATCAAAGGTGCACAAGAAGATAACACAGCCGGAGGCGCGGAGGCTGGCGCATTAGGCGGAGGCATCGGCGGAGGCATCGGCGGTGTTGTTGAAGGGGCGGCAGCCAAAACGAACCCCATCAAAGCTTTGGAACAAGCGGTTCGTCCTACCGGAAGACTCGGGCAGGATTTCGCGGATAAAGCCAAACTCGCGCTTCCACGATTGGCACTAGAACATGCAAAAACGCCTATAACGAATCTGGACGAACTTTCGGATGCGGCGCACGAAGCGGCCTCAAATTTGTGGAAAAATGAAGTAATGAAGCAAATTGAAAAGCATGCTGACCAAACCATTTCCGGTAATCCGGTAGCGGCGGCTATACGCAAAGGTGTAAGCGCAGGTGATGCGGATTTGTTTCCCGAGTCGGCAGACGCTGCGGAAAACTTTGCCAAGAAGTTCGACGGTGATATGACCGTTCAGCAGGCTTCCGACCGTATGCAGTCCCTGAACCGCAAGTTGTCCAAACTCTATAAACTTGATCCGGCTTCCCGCTATGCAGCGACGGCAAACAGTCCGACCATCGAAGCAATGGAAGACGGTGCGAACGAACTGCGACAGCAGATTACCAATAAGTTGGAATTTCTTGGCGAGAAAGATCCGGCAGGACTCCGTAAAACGTACGGCGCGCTGAAAACCGTGGAGCAGGCCGCAGAGAAGCGGGCAATTGTAGCTGGTAGAGCCGCACCGCTGAATATTGCTCAACAGTTGGCAACAATCGGCGGGGCCATGCATGCCGTGGGGCATCTAATGGCAGGTGACGTTCCGGGCGCAGTAGCAGGCGTGGTGCCAATGGTCGCAGCGAAGGCTACAAAGGTTTTAAATTCACCGGAACACTTGATTGGCTCCGCGCTTGAGGAAACCCCCGGTGTAATCCGTCGTACCGCAGGCAAAGTAGCGGGTCCGCTCGCAAACGTGGGCTCTCAAATCGTTCAAGGAATCGAGAGCCCTGAAAACGAAGGTGACGACCAGTAATTTAAAGGAGAGGAAATGATAATCGAAGAGAAAGAAGTAATCGGCGTTGAACCAACCACGATAGATGTATCTAAGATGGTCAACGACATTTTCAAAGCAGATTCGGAGTGGTTAAAAAGAATGTGCGTAGAGGAAGTGGCTCAGCGAGAAGCTAACGAAGCCCGAAGCACTCAAACCTAACCTTCGCTATTGCCGACTGAATCTCAGATTCATTGGCGTTGTCTTGTAAGTGAGCCCTTACTTCATCTTGGGCTTTTCGCCAACGCCCTTTCGCATCGTACCCACTGTCTAAATCTTCCCTGAGTGCTCTAAGGCAATGTGCATTAAATCCTACAAAGTCTGAACTCTCATCAATGGACCGAATAGGGCGTTGTTGCCGCACTTCGTTAAAGACTTCCCCAGCGACAGCACCCCTAGCCAACGCGCTTAGCAATTCGTCATCATATCCTTGAATATCGCGCGTCTCGGGTGTTCTGACTGCCGCGAGGAAATATCCGTAGCGTTTACTTTCATCGTCAACAGATTGTGAATCGTTGTATATCATCGTCGGGCCGTAAAATTCAAATCGAGTGAGTCCCGCTCGTTTGAAAAAGATCAAATGCCCCGCCTCGTGGGTACAATAAAGGTCGATTGAATTCTGAGCGGTTAACAGCTTTTGAAGTTCTGATAACTGACGCAGATACTCAGAATGGCTTCGTTTCTCGGGCGGAACACCACATTCATCGATAGGACGCCCCGTATAGATCATGATGGATCGCTCGGCAGTCAACAGACTATCCCCACATAATGCTGACAGCGAAAATGACGAGACCTACCGTAAGGACACCGACGACTCCCCACGCGAGTATTGTTGTGCGCTTTTCAGATTTCAGATCGGATTTCTTTTCCCTATTCGCCAGAACGCCCATGACTAACGAGCCGATTTGTTGCACATCTTCCGTCCGCAGCTGGGACAGAGCGGGTGTAACCCGATCATGGAGTTGACGCCAATCTTGATATTGACGCCGATCTCGGTTGGCTCGGTGCTGACGGATAAAGCGGTAGGCCAACAGAGCCATCAGCACCGCTAAGAACACCTCAAAGAATAGAGTCATTTGCCTACCCTCGTTAACACCCCAAGGTTAGGCATTTGGCCTGTAGAACGCAATGGTACCTTTGTACCACGTTGTTCTACAGGACTTGACAATAGGCGCATTTAGCGGTATCGTGGGCTATGGTTAAGCCCCGCGTTAAGACCAAGAGCAAAGCCCTCGGCAAGCTTACCGCCGTCCGGCTCGATATAGAAGTTGTTGAACGCCTGAAGGAAATAGGCGTTGAAATGGACCGTAGCCCTTCATGGCTGATCCGACATGCAATCAATCAGTTCGTCATGGGCTACAAATCCGCAGAGAAGTAATCGCCGCAGTCTCTTCTGCTTGACATTATATCAAGTGAGAATCACGCGAATATCCGTGCGGGTGTCTCCGTAGTGTAGTTGCATCGCAGGCCGCTCTTTCGAACGGCCTTCTTTCATTTAAGGAACAATTTCAATGTCTGAACAAGAAGAGCGTATTGGTGTGTCCGAGGTTGTCGAAGCAATCCCTTCTGCGGAATCGAAGCCCAAAAAGAGTAGAAAAAGGACTGCCGCTGAAAAAGTAATGGAGGCTCAGTATTATCAGGACGCAAAAGCCCGAAGACATCTTGAAGAGCGTCAGAAGGAAGTTCGGGAAGGCATCCGCAGCGCCCTTGAGCATTACGACAACCCCGTAGAGGAAACCCGCCCCGCCGCAAAGCGATTGCTAGAGGCGCGCGGCATCGCCCCCGCAGACTTAGACCGTGTTTGTGAGTTGGGCTTGAGGGCCGCAACTGCGCATCGTCTCCCCACCAATGCTTTCTTTTGGACTAACGGCCTTACAGCCACGCTGAAGTCAAGTGCGTCGGGTTCAGCGGTGCTCTTGGAGCCCATTGACCCCACCGATGTTCCCGGCGAACTGGTAGACCCCCTCACGCTCTACGCACTCTGGGATTATTCCGAAGCCGGTCAAGCGGAGTCCGCAACATTCGAGCAATTCAAGGAACTCCGATACGCCGTCAAAGGTGATTTTTTCACCCTTAGCCGGATAGAAGACAAGGATTTCTGCGAACAGCCTCACCGCAAGTTTGTTGATTTGATGCCGAAATTGGATTGCAAGAATCTGAAGCGGGATTACACACAGCGCGATATGCAGGATTTCTTGGCAAGTTCTAATGACGGCTACAAACAACGGCTCTTAATTTCGTCGCGCAATTCTCTCAAATCCTCGTTTGTGATTTTGTGGTGTCTCCAAGCACTCCTAGTGCTGCCAGATTTAAGGTTGCTCTTGCTCACGGAAACGCACCCGCTTAGCACTCTCTTTTTACGATCCCTAAGAAATTATCTTGTTGTCAAAGGCTCGCCCTCTCGATTGCAGAGGTTGTTTCCTGAAGCGTGTCTAGAGCCCGGTGACGGCAACAGTACGGAATTTCGAATGCCGAACGCCCGATTGGGACTGGTGCAGGGAGTTCAAGCGAGTTCGTTTCGCAGTTCGGGTTTTGCGGGCTCCCGTTTTGATTTTGCAGTGGCCGACGATCCCAGCTCCGAAGAGAGCATTTCGCCCGACGCAATCAAAAACACGATTGATAAATACGATGCGATTTCCAAGCTTGCGGAAATCAAATCCTTGGGAACGCTCGTCGTAATGACGCCATGGAGTCAGACTCCGCCCGATCTAGGCGCGGAGTTGCTTCGCAGGAATGAGGAAGATGACGATAAATTTCTCTTGTATCACGTCGAACCTTGCTTCGAAATCAAACCCCAAGCAGCCCAAAAGTTTGCGGCTAACGATCTTCTCTCCCTTGAGGAATCTGATGTAACGCTCACGTATCCCACGCGCCTTACTTGGGCGTGGATTCGAGAAGAAATGAAGAAAAGCCGGTCTAATGATTTCCGGTTTTTTCGTTCACAGAACTTATGCCAGTGGTTGCCACCGCAAGACGCCGAATTGCGAGTTACTTTCACAGAAGCGGAACTAAAGGTGCGTACCAAACCCCGGTCGTATTTTGAACCTCGGCGGGTTATCGAGACCGTTTTCTCGCTGGATACGGCTTGGTCAGTCTCGAAATTTTGCGATTACAGCTGCGGCATTATTACCGAAATCTGTATCCACAACGATAAAACCATCGCGCTTGTCACGGCGGCTTTTCTGGACAGGCTCAAGATACCAGAACTGGCTATCGCCGTAGTAGAGGCCCTTCGCACGCACAACCCTACAAAGGTCGTAGCGGAAAAGTCCGGTGCTTGGCAATCCCTGTGGTTGGAGATTCAGAAGGTAGCACTGTTGCGTAGTTACACTCTCCCGCATTTCTATTGGCGTGCAACCAATTTGGGTGGAACCACAATGAAAACCAAGGTCGCTAGGATCAAGGCCCTTGAACCCCGTATTTCTGATTTTTCCCTGTGGTTCTGCGAAGGCATCCCGTGTTTGGAGCAAGGTCTTTTGCAGATGGTGAATTTTGATGGCATATCGAAGTCGAGCAAAAAACACAACGACTTCCCGGATTCGCTAGCTTTAGGGATTGAAACGTTCTTTCCGGCTGCCGGTAGCGAACAATCCGAAGATTTAAAGAAAGCGGAAGACGCGGCGCAGAATGCTGCGAACGTGGCAGCGATGAAACGCCGCATTTTCGGCAGTGATCCTGTTTATCACGCGCCAGTTGCTGACGAACCCACACGGCGGGGGGCATTCAATATTCCGGGCTTATCTTCAGGAACGGGCGGTTGGGGCAGCTCTGTAGCACCCTCAGGCAATGTCGGCGGTTGGGGCCAATTGCATACGAGGAAACGCTCGTAATCAAATTTCAAATCAGTATTTACGCCGCACAAGCGGCAACAGGAGTAATTAGTCATGCAAAGTATCGCGCAGTACCGTTGCAATGGTTCGACACAATCCATCTTAGGACCGGCGGCAATTTCTGGCCCGACGTGGTTCACCGATCTTCCGGGCATAAGTTTGACTCAGGCCCACAGCTCTCCCAGTGCTACAAGCAGTGCGGGACAGTTGCGTGTTCCGGGTTCGAATCGCCTGAACGGTCAGGAATTCCACGTACTGGCTTCCGGCGACTTCTCGGGGGCGGCGGGCGGCGCCAGCAGTTCTCCGGTTACGGCCCAGTTGGGTGTGGCCGCGAACTATGAATTGCTTGCGGCAGCAGGCATCACCAACACTGGCAGCAGCGTGATCACTGGCGGGAACGTGGGATCGTTTCCTACTCCGGCGATTACTGGTTTTCCTCCCGGCGTTGTCACGCCTCCCAACAGCATCGATAATACGGATGCGCAGGCAGCACAGGCTGCGGCTCTCTTCGCGTACAACTATTACACGGGTCTGACTTTCACATCCTTGAGTGGATCATCCGCGAACCTCAGCGTTTTGGGGAACGGCTCTTCGGCATCCACCTATGTTGCGGGAAACTATTCCGCGGGTTCCAGCATGGACATTCCGACAAGCATCACTTTGGATGCTCAGGGAAACTCGGGTGCACTATTCATTTTCAAAGCCGGATCTACAATCACTTTGGAAAGCAACGCGTCTATCCTTCTTGTTAACGGCGCGCAAGCCCAGAACGTAGTTTGGCTTCCGGGCAGTTCGTTTACGTCAGTTGCTCCTTCGGTGATGAACGGAAATATCCTCGCCAACACATCTATCACTTTGGGTGGTGGCGTTCTCAATGGTCGAGCACTGGCGGGAATTGTTACCACCTCAGGCGCAATCACAATCGCGGGAGCCACAACAGCAACCAACGTGGGCGGCAGTGCCTCCGGTTACGTGTCCGCATCCATAATTGTTGCGGCACAAACCGCGCCCGTACTTTACACGCCGATCTACACCGTTCTGGCTCAGGCATCGGCCACGGTTCCCGGTGGTTCGTTTCAGCCATTTGAACTGGATGTGATTCTGAATGGCGATTCTCAGTCAGGCGTCGTGCAAGGATCGTTTACTGCCTCGGTGGCCGAACTGGAAGTTCCACAGACGACCATCTTGAACGCCCTGAATGGAATTTCGTTCAACCCGCAGGGCGGGGCGAGTCCTTTTGGACTTGTCTGCGGACTCATCTGGTCGCCGGGTGCAGGATCTGTTGCTCGGCTATCCAACTTCAGCATTTCAGCGTAATCAGTTCAAAGGGGCGGGCTCGCGCCCGCTCTTGCCGCCATCGCGCGGAAGGAGATTCAAATGAAGAGTATTGAGAATGTAGAGATAGAGATAGGACAGCGATTTGCAGCCATGGATCAAAAGATGGAAGAGCAATTTGCAGCCGTAGACCAAAAGATTGCGGATAAGAAATTAGCTGTCGGTGCTCGCGGTCCCGCCGGGGATATTACAGCAGCGGTCGCCAATGCCGAGAGACAGGCTCGCGTTGTCGTAGCTGATGCCCGCCGTGATCTCGAAGAGCGTATCAACTCTCGGTTTACCGAAATCCGTAACGAATGCGACGCAAAGATCGAGGCCGCGCGGCAAGAGACGGCATCAGTGTTGAAAGAGGTTAAAGAGCAGAAGGGGTACTTTGACTCGTACAGAGAGAACCTTGAGCACGAGGTTGCGGGTCACGTCGTAAAAATTTGCAATGAGTACGGCGTTGTCTCTAACCACGACGGTCAAGTAATACCAATCAACTAAAATTGCCGCCATTTGCGCGGCGAGGAGAAACAACATGTCAGTTGATTCACAGAAGAAGAACGAATTGGATTCGCATAAGGGTGAGCCGGACGCAGGAACTAAATCTGTTCCCCGGAAGGCCCAATCGGAAACAGGACAGGCAACGCCGTACGCATTCTCTACCAACACGCCAGTTAAGGACGCGAAAGATGTTCCCGGCACGGCAAAGCGTTGTGCGGACATTCAAGAGGGACAAAATAAATCGAAACTCTTACCCTCTAGCCCACCTTCAGGAAGTTCACTTAAGGACGGCGAGGAACACGAATTCGAGAAAACGGTCATCGGAACTCCGTAATTATGTGGCAACACATCGTTACGACAGTTCGCATTTGGTGGCAGCGTTGGAAAAAGTCTCGACTTGTTTCCTGATCCCGTGAGTTTTCAAGATTGCCGGATTCACCCTAACACTGCGGTAGACGTGCAGGGAACTCTCTAATACACCGTGGTTCCGAAAGATTCGCGCGTACATATCCCTCAAGACTGCCGGAAAAATAAGCCGGTAGACTGCCGCGTGTTTCCGAATATCCCGCAGAACAGTAGGCAGAAATTAGGCTAACAGGACATTTTATAGGACTGCGATTTTCGGAGGAAAGGAAATGGTAGGCGACATTCTTGAGGCGAACGGCAATCGTGTGTACATACGTTCGCAAGAAGGGGATTACATCAGTACCCGGGAGCATTTCATCTTCAGCGAAAACGCCCACGTTTGCTTGATTTCCGGCATGCCTGTAGTCTTCGATGTCGGACAGAGTTCCAAGGGCCGAGTTAGAGCAGAAAATGTCCGCATTGTGGACTGGCTCTATCCGTCGCCCCACCAAGTGGAGCTGACAGTCATCAACTATAGCAACGATTTCGGCACAGCAAGTATGGCATGCGGTTGCCACGTGAAACTTTGCCGCGACCAGTTCCTCGCGGATTTCAAGTATGTAGATGATCCCAACGTCGTGAAGATGGGCGCGAAATTGGTTGCGGATATTAGGCCGTACACCATCAACGGCCTGCCAAAGCTGAAAGGTATGAATATTGATATTCTGGGTTTCGATCAGTTTAAAGATTCTGTAGAGCCCCCACCTCAAACACCGCAACAGAAAACACAACGCACATTGAAACAAATTATCGCGGACGAACACGCAGCAAAGTCTAAATCCTAAGTATCGTCTTGTACGCGGTTCCTTCCCATGTCCGCGTGGCAAGTGGGATCGCTGCTGAAAAGCGCGTCCCAAATTTCGGAGGCATTATGAGAGAACAGGTACAGAAGGGACTTGTGTTCAGTGACTGCGCACGCTGCGGTCTCTCTTTCGAAATCGGTGCGGCTGAACAAGGCTGGTACGCCGCAAGGAAACTCCCCCTTCCTCATTCGTGCGCGTCTTGCCGCCTCAGTTCGCGGACCGCCGTAAAGAAGCCCCAAGTGCTTTCATCCCCGCCCGAACCCGGCGAATCCCACACAGCAGGTGTATCAGCCTTAGGCACAGGCCAATCGTGACAAGGCGCGTACTCTGCAAACACTTTGTACCCCGCGCGTCCAACGGTGCAAATCGGGGGTTATGTAAACGCCCAAGTCACCATCACGGGCTCCATGGATGGACGTGCACTTGCTTTTCTTGCGGATGCCCGCTCAACAAACAAACAGCGGCGGCTTCAACGCTCGATATCGCTAGCGGACGCTGTAAGAAATGCACCTCGATTTACAATCATGCTTACCGTAAGCCGGTTGTAGGTGGGCATGGCTTAGTTGCCCGTCGCGTCAATCACAGTCGCTTTCACGTTCGGAAATTCAAATTGTTAGATGGAAGTATTCGCAAACCCCGCCCGAGTCCTTCTTGTTTGTTCTGTATCCGCGAAAAACTCGGTAGATAGTCCGCTTCAGAATTAATTCGTAAATAAAACAAAGAACGCACCTCTACCCGTATTGGTGTGTCTGAAAGCGAAAAACAATGACAGACGTTCTTTACCGTTATCCGCACCCGACGAAGCCGCTGCGCTTTATTTACGTAGGGCAGGGCGCAAAGCGTGACGCAGAACATAGGTCGGGCCGATCTTCATTTGGGCGACGCTTCCGCCGAGACTTTCCGGGCGTCGAGTTGCCGCAACCCATCCGTGAAGTTGTCGAGCTTCAAAGTCGGCTTGAGCTGAACGAACTCGAAACCATTTGGATGTTTCGGTTTCATACGTGGTGCGGTTACGAAGAGGGCTACAATCTGACGTTTCCAGGCTCGGCGGATTATGTAAAATTAGGTCGCATCTGTGTTCAGAGTGGGCAGCTCGCCCGTATACGAAACTTGCCGCAGACGAAGGCGGCACAGCGCATCAATGGCCGTATCAATGGTCGTATCAATGGCCGCGTCAGCGGTCGTGTTGCTGTTGAGAGCGGACAACTCGCCCGTATCACTACGGCAGAAAGCCGTGCAAAAGGTGGTCGCCTTCGCGGCCCCATTCAAGGTCGCAAAAACGTAGAAAGCGGGCAGCTCGCCCGTATACGAAATCTCCCGAAAACTAAAGCGGCGCAGAGAGATGCCGGTCGCAACCAAGGTCGTAAAAACGCAGAGAGCGGTCGCCTTCAAGAATTGGGTCGTATCCAAAGACTTAAGGATGCTAAGAACAAGACCGGACTTTTTGCGCTATCGCACGAACAGAGAGCGGCAAACGGTCGTAAAGGTTCGCATATCAGGTGCCACGTTTCTGACAGGATTCTCAAAGACGGCAGTATTCGCAAAGCACATCCTAACCCCGTATGTAAGTTTTGTATAGAACTTCAGGCGGCTGCATGAGCCTTCTTATCGCAGGTGGGTTGTTGTATTGGTGTTCACAACTTAGCGTACAGGAACAACAGAAATGGCTAGATGAATGGGAAATAGAAAATTTGATTCCACCCTACGACCGCCGCGCCGATGCTGCGCACGAAGCAGCACATGCAATCGTAGGCGCGGTAGTTGGCCTCAGCGTTGATTACGTCAGCCTTGAGCGCGTAATCCGTGAAGACGGCGTACAGAACGGGTGCACTCTATTCTCGGTACCGGTTAGTGCAGATAAACGAAGTTTAGCTACCGCAATTGTTGCTGGCGGATTAGGCGAACGATTGGTGTTTAGTGAGGTTCGCCCATCCTTAGATCGCGATAAGGCGCAACTGAAGGAACTATTCCCCGATGTTTGCCCGGAAGACATGGCACGGATCGTCCGAAACGCTGAGCGTGTTGCCCTCAGAATCATTGAAGAGAACGGCGCGGCGCTTATCGAACTTGCGGATATGCTCGTATCAAGAACACGTGTCAGTGGAGCTGTGATTCGTGGAATCGTTGAAAAGCACTGCCCTAGAGAGCAAGCGGCCTAGTCTCCGAACGCCGCGTTAATCTTGCCTCGCACCTTATCTGAATCCGACACACCAAGATACCGAGCGGTTACTTCTAACGACTTGTGACCCAAATAGTGCTGCACGGTGCGGATTGGGATTCCAGCTTCCGACCAACGGGTGGCACACGTCTTGCGGAAACGATGTAGATAGAAATGGTCGCAGACCGGATCAGTGGCGCAGCTAACTTTAACGGCCTTCTTCGAATCGTACTCACCCTTCGTGACGGTGGTTTTGCACTGGCCGCAGTTCAAACCCGCCCGTAATGCAATCTTCTTGAGTTTCCGCAGAAAGTGGTTTCCCGGCTCACCCTCCGAATTCGGAAACACCCACCTACCTTTTACAGTTTTCCGGCGCTCCTTCAGGGATTTAATCAGGCTGTCCGGCAGAGGTACAGTGCGTGATTCGTGGTTCTTAACGTAGAAGCCAACATCAGGCTTGCTCCGAATCGTGTACGTGCCCTTGTCAAAGTTAAGATCCGACCACGCGGCAAACGTAACTTCTCTGTCACGGCACGCGCTGCCTAGAAAGAATTTGTATCGAATATCTTCCTCTGCATTCATCCCGCCGAACAACGTATCCAACTCCCCTTGGCTATAGGGCACCGCCGCTTCCGTCTCTACCGTGGGCATTTCATCGTTAGGGAGCCGCGCCAACACACCGTTTTTCTTCAGCATAAAATACACGATGTTCACCCTTGTATCGATTGTCTTGCCTGCGAAACCCTTCTGTGCAAGAGCGTCCTTGTACTTGCGAAGGATGCCCTCATTGATTTCATCCATGAACTTGATCTTGCCTAGCGCCTCTTGAAATTCGTTCAGCGCGAGCGTGTATTGCTGCACCGTCTTCTTGGCCTTGCTCGCCTTCTGCGCGAGGTACGTAGTTATCGCAGTCTTGATTAGGATTCGATTGCCGTTTTGCGTGGCTGCCGGCTCTTCCGGGCTCATTCCGCGGGCTTGCGCCTCTAGCCCTCCTTCCAATTCATTGGCTTCTGCCCGCGCCTCACTGAGCGTTGTCGAATGGAGGGGCGTACGCTTCTGAACGCCATTAATCCACGGTCGTACAAAGAACGTGCCTGTAACGCCTGCGGTGCGAATTCCACGCCCTTCCTTGACCTTCTCGGCATTCCACTTGCCGGTAGCCGCGTCCTTGGTTCGGCTGTAAATGGTTAGCATTGTACCTCCCAAATCGACTTCCCTATAGTACAATGCAGTACAACGCTCTGTCAAGTGCCAAATTCATTGATGTTTGGAAGTATGGCGGAGAGGGTGGGATTCGAACCCACAGACGAAATAGCCCCTGCGGCTTCGCGCGCTCCAATGAAGTTTCGGACAGCGTATCCCGAACTCGCGAGATAGCATCTTCAGATATGAGGCCGCATCCTCGCGTGTCACAGTCCACTTCCTATCAGCTTGTCCACCGCCGCATACACTTCTTGCGGGGCCTCTTGTAGTTCTGCTAGCGTCGTCACGCGGACTTCAAGCAGCTTCGCCGCGTCTCTCCGTTCTTTCTTTGTCAAGCCTTTCATGTATTCCCGAACGCCGCGCGCAACGGCTGTAGCTGGACTCGTCGCGTTTAGCTTGGTGTCCATCCAATCTGAATTTCCCTCGCGCCTATCGTATCGTCGGCAACTCACTTTGAAAGTTTTCATAATCGCTCCTAACAACACGACCATTTTACCAAACGCATTTCCACCATTTTGAAAACGAGGGGCGAAACGTGAGAGAAGAAAAAGAGTTGCGAGCCAAAAAGTGCGAACTTGACACGCTTCCCCGTCAAGTGGGCGTGCATCTTCGCCTCTCGATTTTGATGAGGCGACGAGGATTTGTGTTGAAAGCGTGAGAGATAAAATTTTCACAAACTGCTTTTGCATCGCGACACCCTTTACAAGGATCGGCGTCGCCCAGCCATTCGCGAAGCTATGTTCACGAGCAGTTGCTGATCCCTTCTGTTGACACGAGGAAATAGATTACGGAGCCTGGCGAATTCGGGGCTTTCTTTGAACTTAGGTGCCTTCGGCAGATCGGGCGCAACAGCGTTCGTTCCTTCATAGAAAAATTGGTAGAGGGGAACTTCCACGGCGCGGGAAATCTTCTCAAGCGTGTCGATGCTAGGCACCGTGTGTCCATTCTCCACGCGAGAAATGTAGCAGCGCAGGAGCCCGCTGCGCTCTTCGATGTGTCCTTGGCTGAGCTTCTTTGATATTCGTAAGGCTCTAATTCTTTCTCCTATTAACATGCCATGTCCTTTCAGGTTCTTCACTGACGTTTTACTACGATATCAGCAGGCGACCCTGCGTGCACGGTATTGGGTGTAGAAATGATTTTAAAGTCGCCCATCGTTGCAAAGATATCTGGCAATACTTGAATTCGAACGTCCGCCTTCTTAACGCGGAGCGACCATTGCCCATCCTCATTTGAGAAGGCGATAGTACCGCCCTCAGCTTCGATTGCGCAGCCAGCAACCGGCCCTCGTTGGTCCCTACACGTGCCTGCGACCACGTATTTTCCACCCGAGCTATGGTGCACAACGGAGAGGGATGTTGTACCCAACCCTACAGGCACAAAACCTGTAGCAGAAGTGGAGTAGAGCGTTTGGCCGAACGCCGTTGTGATCATAGAAAAATTCAGGGTGCTGTCGTGCGGCCCTTTGTTAAGAGTGAGGTTGACGCTCGTTGTGTTCTCGTATCCTCGATCAATGAGGAAAACCACATTTCGATTCACGGAGAGGGCCAAACGGTTGTTGTGATAAGCACCTCCCGCGGACACAGAGAGTTGCCCGTTGGACCGAGACAGGACTTCAGTGGTTTCTAAATGATGTGTGACATCTTCAGTGGTGGAGGAATTCAACAGTACTTTTTTGCCGCTCTTGTACCATCCTACATTCTCCTGCACGATGCCCACGCGGACGCCCCCGCCTACGTTTTCACCCCTCGTGGAAGTTCCGCGCGACAGGCTCTCATTCACAGCTCCGGATGCAGTCCACCGCCCCGCGCAAAGATTAACGCCCCCCGTATCACTCGTGGCTGAGTAGGGAGAGATAAAAGTCGAGTGGGCTCCGAAGAAACTGATTTGAGGCGTGGGGTTGTAGTTCACAGTGCCTTGCAACAATTCCATTCCATTAACAACTCCCGCAGACGCCGTCAAATTCAGAGTTCGATGGTAGACGTAATCCGCGCCCACAGCATAGGTCGGTGTTTTTCCATCAGCTATCAACCCACTAACTTTGAATCCTCGGTATTTGTGCGTGGCGTAGATGCCGCCGCCCATTCTTGCTGTAGGAGTGGAGCCGCCCATGAACGGAGTCGTCAAATTGTTGGACAGTGCGCCTCCGAACACGATCACGTCGCTGTTCCCTGTCTTCCTCTCAATCGAAAATCCGGTAAGGGAGATTCCCTCGCCTACGCCATCAAATCCCACGCTAAATTCTCGACTGCCGATGTACACCGTTTCGCTGGCCCATTTAAAGCCCCACAATGCGCCGCCTTGAAAGTGATCTGCGCCCCAACCCAAGGAGCCATACACAACGTCGCCGGACGGTAGATACAGCGTAGCTGCACCACCACTGGCCTGCCCTCCGTACTCATTCGAGGCCCCGATTGTCGGCACCAAAACCTGTGCCTCAACCGCGGGTACACAGAGCAGAACGGCGAGAATGAAGAAATACTTCACTTCCCGGCCCAAAGTCCTGCATCGCGCAAAGTTTGTTCGCGGCATTTCGACGCCTTGTTGCATACGAATACCGTTTCCGGCAGCACTAACTTGACTTGGAAAGCCTGATTGTCCTTCCCAACTACCGTATGTCCCAACGTCATCGTTGTTACGAATGCGAATGATGAAGGCACGCTATCGGTGCGGCCTTTGTAGTCGATTTCTTCAGTGGCCTGTGGTCCCAACCTGAAACTTGTTTCGGACAATGTTACGTGGGTTGTAGAAGGCAGTGGCGCGAAGTGCCGACCCGTCTTGTCATATGTGCATCCAACGATCTCGATAGTTACGGAGACGGGAGCCAACGTGTTGTTGTGAACAGTGTAGCTTCCATCGATTTTTTTGGATGTTTCAAATGTAATCGGTGAAATTGTTTGCGCGCTCACTGCGCTCGCCGCGATCAGAATTAGCGTCGGAATCCAGAGGATGCGTTTCATGTTGATCTCCCAAAGTAGAGGCCGCCCTTTCGAGCGGCCCCTGTTTGTGTCGAATCAAGCTAGTACGCGTCAGCCTCGAAAAAGAGGGTACCCGTGTAGGAACCCGGAGTGAGATTAGTTGCTCCGGCAAGGCTCAGAGTAACGGTGTCTGTTGCGGTGTACGAACCTGCCGGAGGGTTGAGCATGTAGCTCAACGATCCGCCAGTTTGTCCGCAAAACGCGCCCGAAACCGATCCCGGCACAATAGCAACCGGAGTCATTGTGCATGCGGCAGACGTACTACCATCAACGATAACAAACACATCGGATGAGGGGATTGCCGAAGGTCCTGAAAGAGCCGCGGTAGACGAGCCCAACCATGCAAAACTTTGCACTGATGTGTGACCACCGGCAAGGAACCCCGTCGTAACAACAGTGATTGGCGGCGCGGTAGCTGTTCCCAACGAAGGGGAGTAGCTTGCGAAGTTCACACTCGCTAGAGACGGAGTGATAGTCAGCGACTCTGTAACCGTCAAGTTCAAAGTCGTTTGCCCTACAGAACTTTGAACAGTAGGCGGACCCGCCACCGCTAACGGCGCACCCATGAGCACCAACGCGAGTGCGATTACTGCGCCGCGGGTTAGCATGTTTTTCAGTTTCATTTCGTTCTCCCGTAAAATCCCGTCCGTCGTTCGTGCTGACGGATCGGGCACTGCTACAAATTCACAATATCTCCTTACGCCACCATTTAACTTTTTCAATCGTGACGGTTCGCTCTGCGCCGAAAATCACGATGCCGCGACCTTCGCCCTATTGGGCTACTTCTGTTTTGCTACTTCACCCATGCGAGCAGCACGGGGAACTTTTTGGAGAAGATCGTCAACGACGAAGCCGCCATTTCTTCGGCGGCGAACTGTTGGTTGGTTGGATCGGCGCTGAAGTCCGGGGGCGATCAACCCCACGCAATTGATCGGCACTACATGCTTCAGCAAACAGATTTTCCAAAGACACACGTGGATCGGGCTGCATCTTCGGGCGATAAAGCAGAACGCCTCGGTGCGCGTCCATGTGGGGAATGTGCGTCGCCGGAATGAGCATCAGAGACGACAGAACGTGGTGGACAATTCTGAGATGGTCCTTCATTAACTCCGCGAGAAACGGAGTCATTGATCGCGCGCTTTCGTGCTGGCGGGTCCAAATCACTCGTGGACCTGTCTTCATGCGAAGCCCTACGGTGCCCACAAGAAATTCAACCCGGTCGCTAACTTCGATTGTCCGGGCGAGAAAAACGTAATCTTCGACCCGGTGTTCGCGTTCGATCATCGGCGTCATGGGCACACCGCAGATGCAGCCGTAGCTGGAACGCCCCAGACAAACGAACAGTGAACGTAAGGGTCTGCAGAACTCGCATAGAAACTTTGAGGCGCTTTGATGTTTGAAATCGGTGCCGCCGAATAAGACCAAGTGCTCCCAGACACCACCATCACAAAATTAAACTGCGCGGTCGTGACGGGACCCGGCTGCGGAATCAGATATGTCAATGCCGTGCATGTTGTTTGTGCGTTTGCGATGCAGACGGCTTGTGCAGCTTCAGCATTTCGCACAATGAAGACTTGGGTCTTGGCAGTCTGGGCATTTTGCGAATTTTGGATTTGAAGTGCGCTCGGTGTAGCAATCGCCAGTAAGACCAGAAGCACCCCCACAGCTACAAGCATTTCTAAAAGGACGATAAATCCCGCTTCTTTATTTCTCTTCATGCGGTCCTCCATGGCCTTGTGCTGTCGCCCGAAATTCCTGAACTGATTCTTTCCACACTGGGTGCCACGTTCCTGTCAAGTAAGCCATCGCGCCCAGTACAACCAGTGCCAGTACTACAACCCATGCGGTAACGAAATCCATCACGGTTTGGTCGCTGAAAGTTCGTTTCATCCCATGCGCTCCGCGAAAACGAAGGGGCCGTTTCCAGCCCCTCCCTGAGTCATCACTATTGGCCGATAGGATTGGAAGTGACGGTAGCCGCTCCCGTCCCATGTCGGACAGTGAAACTGTCATCAACTAAGTAGCCATCCAGCGTTGCGTCCGTTGGCGTTGCCGTGAACGTGAAAGTACCCGTGCCCGGACTTGTGCATGCCCCTACGGGCGCGGCATCAGGCGTGCCGGGTGTGAACAGATACGTGTAGCCATTCACTGACCACGTTGCGGCTGGCCCTCCGGCTGGTGCGGGAAAGGTCTGGCTCGCGTCACACGTTGCTCCGGGTGCCATCAGTTGGGCCGGAGTAGACGCAAAGTCATTCGAGAACCGACCCTGATACGTGGCCTGTGCCGTAGCAAAAGACCGCGCCGTCGCCGCCGCCGCAGATTCCTGACTCGCCTTCCTTGCCGCCAACAACCTCGGTACTGCGCCTCTTTGTTACGTCGCCTTGTGGCAACGGGCCAGTCGTTTCGGTTCCGCTGGCCTCTTTCGGTTCGACCCGAAAGAGCAGACTGGTGCATCACCTTTCGGTGCCCGCTCGCTCAGTCGTTCACGCTGCCTTGCGGCTTGCGCCTCGTTGCCCTTTCCGGGTTTCCGAGTCAATCAGAGCAGGTTTAACAGCCACCATTTTGTTAATGGCTGTGATGATAAGAATTATCGCCCGCGTCTCTTATCATTCCCGTGGTCACGATTCGTTTATAACCACGATCAGTAACTCGATGCGTTACTGTTCTTATCTTCAAGTCTCCCCCATCGAGTTAAAGGGAGAATCCTCCATCGTTTCTTCGGTTCTTTGTCATGCTGTTTTCCTCCGTTTGATTTGTGCTTCTACTTCCACACCCACGCGAAACCCAGTAACCACCCGGCGAGAATCGCCAATACATAAATTGGAATGCGGTATCTCATGATTCCTGTGCGACGAGACGGAACATGCGCAGTGGATTCGCCTTGCGCGGATCGGCCAGTGGCTTACGGTCGAGCAATCGTGCCAGTGACACCGTGCTGGATGTGCAAGACGGGCAAACTTCACTGGTGGATATCGCGCTGCAGGACATTTCTGTGCAGAGACGGGCATCAGCAAGTTGGATATGATCGTCACCTTTGACATGAGGGGGTTCCGAAGCCATCTCAAACAGTGAATTCCTGCTAGGCATGTGCGCTCCTCGCTTGCAATTTTTTGGCTGCTTTAACTAGCGCCAACCTGTCCTTAATGCTGGTCAGCGGTGGTGCAGGCTCAACAATCGTGGGTTCGCCGTGTTTGGACCGGAGATAGTCCAGAACTCGCGGTATGTCTGGGCCGAACAATTCGCCAATGCGAATCATGAATTCGAACCCATCGGGGAAACGATAAGTCGCAGCGAAACCGATGCCTCGTTGCGCACTGGTCATTGGGTTTTACTCCGCTGGATAAGGCGACCAAGCACAGCGGCGGCGACGACGGAGAAGTAACACCACCACAGGCAGACCAGTGTGATGTGACGAATCATTAGCCCCACGCAATACTTCGGAGCAAATTTTCTTGTTCGGCGCGGAGTTCGCCTGCTTCCCATTCCGCCATGTGTTGGGCTACGTGTCGCCGAACGAGACTTGCACCACCTGTTGTGATTTCGCGGATACTGAGCATTAGAGTGCTGCGGCTGGGCGCATTGAATAAAATGCTTCTGGGAAATAACTCAATGCCATCACGGACGATTTCTTCCCACGCTCCAACGGGGCACGAACCCGCTAGGCGGATGATGATGCCCGCAAGGATGTAGTCAGAGTCTTCTGGTTGCGGAGATGGGCGTTTGGACTTCGAAGAAAAGGTACCGGATACGCGGTTGGGTATGGGAGAGGCCGCGCATCCGGCTTCACAGGGGAGTGAAGACGGTTGAACTGAAGGGGGGTTGGCTGTTAGCGTCTTGCTCGGCATCGGAGGGTGCCTCTAACACCCTTTTGGTGCTTTTGGCGGGGGTCAAGTTAACGCTTGGCTCCCGCTTTCTACTGCCACTTTAGATTATCTTCCTCTTGGTGTCAAGGTCTTTCTTTGCTTGTCTGGCAAAAACATAGATATTCATTTTCAATTTCGGCTCGCCACTGGGCATGGACAAAATTCTATCATTGGGCGCTCCCGTCCAAAAGTGCCTTCTTTTGCACTGTCTGTTGGAAGATAGCGATTTCGTAATCAGTCTGCACGGCTCGGAAGAACGCCCGAGAGGAAACCGCAGCGAGCATTTCAAAACACACGTCGCAAAGAGACTCGCCACAAAGAACGCGCCAGTTAGACATTTCTATGTGGCAGTTTTTGCAGAGCGGTTTTAACGTGTCGTCCATTGCTTTGCCCCTACCGAAAATCCGATGCGGGTGCTGCGAACACCCGCTCTCGGGTTGGTGACTACTGCTGTGCTGGTGCGACCTTGGAAATATTATCGTTGGTCACAACAGGGCATGGCGCAACGTGGTGCCGATGTGGCACTTTGGCTGCGGCTACCACGATAGGATCGGCGGGTGCTGCCTGCGGTATGACTGCCGCCGCTACTGTCGTCGGGGGAAGGTTCACAACAACGCTAGGCGTAGGAACCACGATAGTCGGCTCCATGCGCTCACGTTCCCGTGGTTCTTCTTCCTGGGCAACTGGAGCTACGGGCGCGGAGATGGCGAGACAATCTTCCATCGTCAACTTGGCGCGCTTCGCGTCCGCAGTAGAGCACAGAACTTTTGCCGCTGCCGTCATGTTGTTGATACCCACGAAAGAGCGAGCCAATTCTCTCGCGCTGCAATCGCGGTCTATCTTGCCGCCGCCCATCGAGAATCCGAAGGTGCCAGCCTGTCCCGCCGCTCCAAACGTCTTGAAGCACGATGCACTCGGAAACTGTGCGGGTGCAATCGCGGTCGCAACTTGACGGGGGGTATTCACAACGCTGGAATAGCTCGCGTTGTTTGATCCATCGCCATTGCCATTCGCGGAAGTAGTCGTGCTCTGCGAATTGGTTTGTGTCGGTGAAACAGTGTTCGTATTGGTTGGGGAAACCGTCGTGGACGTGGTAACTTTGTTCGAAGAATTACCCGAGTTTGAAATCTTCTGCGCTTGTGACTGATTCCCGCCGATGCCGACTCCTGTACCGCCTTTACCACCTGCGCCACCCGCTCCACCAGTCGCCGTGTTGCTGTTCTGCGTTCCGGTGTTCACACTGTTGCCAATACCGCTGGCAGTCGCGCTACCCGAACCGCTGGATGCCGAGCCGCCAGTGGCCGTGCTATTGCCGGAGTTCTTTACGGCCCCGCCTGTTGCATTTCCTCCCGCTGACGTGCTGGTGCTTGTCGGACTCAGCGTGGAAAGATTGTCACCCTCCGAAATTCCGCTGACTGTAGGACCTGCGACACCCGTGGACGAACTGGAACCACCTGCGCCCCCGGTTGCATTCGCCTTTGAGTTACCCGAACCGCTGACGTTCGATGTAGACGCGCCAGTCGTGGAAGAGCTAGACGACGTTGGCGAATTGATCGGCACGGAATTCTCAATGCCGCTCACATTAACTGCCTGACCTGTCGCGCTTCCCCCTGTCGCCGTGGATGTATTAGTGTTCTGATTTTTGTTAACGTTGCTGGTGGTGCTAGGGTCTGAAGTCGGCAAGACTTCGCATTCAAAAGTAAGCCCGCCATCCGTAACAACTTGACCCAAACCGTCTCCAGTGCCCGAACCCGTTGTACCATTCGGAACTTGGACTCTCACGGCATTTGGCGAGGAACATTGCCAACCATACGCAGGCACGATACCGCTGAATAAGATTGCGGCTGCTACAAGAAGACATCTGTTGAGTGCTTTTCTCATGTGACGCGGTGCTCCCATTGCATCCTGCCAGCGGGACGAACTTACTGGGTCAGGGTTTCTTTCCCGAAACTATCTGCGCGACGTGGCGACGGCTGCCCACGCGCCAGCCAGGGTGACGTGGTGTCGGTCAACGAATAAGAACAGCCCGACCATCAAAAAGATGGTGACAATCCCGACAATCACTTTCGTTCGGTCGCACAAAGTCATTTTTTCCTCCGAAAGAATTTCTTCAGTTCGTCCTTTAGCCGCGGCCAAATCATCAAAGAAAAAAGGCATGCGATTAATGCCGCGCCAACAATGAGTGCCAGCGCGTCGGCTACCGATTCAGAATTCATCGCCGCCACCCATCCGTAGGCTAGTTTTTATATTTCGAACGGAAACGCTCGTTCTGGTCTATCGCCCAAACATGCGCGGCAAGGTCTACGACGATAGGTGCCCAAGAGAGTTTTCGAACTATGGGACTTCGGGCATGTGACATGCGCCATGACCCGTACGCGATGCCGAATTCAAACGGCGCGCCTTCGCCAATCATTCGGCCCCAACCGGGTTCGCCACCGTCAAATAGGGGATTTCTCTCGGTCCATTCACCATGGGGACCTTGTTCGGTTGACCACGTATCACCTAAAGCCGCAGTGCCAACAAGGCCCATACGAAACCAAAAGCCCTTGCTCTTGATAAAACTGTGGTGGAGTACAGCGGAATCGTCCTGTGCACGTACGACAGGAACGAAAAGGATTAACAGCGCGGCGAAAATAAAGAAGCGTGATAAATTGCTGGCGGTTCGCATGACGGAATTACCTCCGTTGTGTTAACAAGTGGCGGGGTCCCTGTTGAAGCAGGGGCTCCGCTGCGCTACTTACTGCTAGAACTTTACTTTCGTGACTCAATATACGCGCACACGTCTTTCATTCCGCTCCCGTGATTGCGCGGATTCGTATGCATGAGCGTATCGCCGTTGGGTGCGAAGAGCGTGTACTGGACGCGAATGATATTGATTCCGTTGATCGCATATACCGCCTCGCCCTCAAGCAAATAGTCCGCGTGCTCGCCGTCGAGCGTCAGGACCATGCCGGGGCACCGCTTGTCCATATCCTTGGCGACAACATTGGAAGGAACGTTAGAGCGTGGTGTCAGCGCGATACGAATTGTAGACTGCGCGAATGTCGGCAGCGCCACGAGCATTGCGAAAACCGCAATAGTGAATTTCATGAAGCCTCCTAATTCCGTCCGAAAACGGCTACCAACGCAACTAAAAATCCGAACAGGACCGCGAGCCAAGCCAACGTACCGTCCGATACGTAAGGATCATCAGATGAAACGACAAGCTGTGTATTCCATGTCCCTTCAACCGCGAAGTGAATGCCGGACACTCGCCTGTGTCGGACGACGCCCACGCCAACCGTTCTGCCGAACGGTGCCCTTGCCAAATAAAGAGGCTCATCAGGGTTGCGGCTAGCAAGAGAGCGATAACGAGGGTTTTCATCGTGCGCTCGCTTTTAAAGCTAGATATAGAACTGATCCGGCTATCAAGGCAAGCAACGCGATCATAGGACCTGCAAAATAGGTACAAAGAGCGATTGAGGCGACGGCGCAAACCCATTGAAAACGGTTCGAATTTCGGTCAGTGCGATTCCAACGCTGTTGATTCTTCCGATCTTCAATAACTCGCGCATCCCATTTAGTAAGATGCTCGGCACAGAGGTAATATGTGCCGTCACTTCCGCGTTCGCTTCGACTGTCCGCCGATGGTTCGCCGCACTTCCTCCACGGGGATTCTAGGTCTTCGCCGCACGGATGTTTTGCATAAAGCGCCTTGCGCTCTTCTGCTTTTTCGGATTCCGTCATTTCGCCCCACGGTTTATCGGGTAGCATAGTCGCCTCCTTATTGCTTTAGCCTAAGTGGTTCAGAAGACCGAAACATATCAACGTATAGCCGACGCTGCAAATTACAGCTACTATCCCGGCCATTAGTGGGAATCGTTTTTCAGTGCGTAACTCGTTAGCATACAAAACGCAATAGACGAGCCCAAAGACTGCTCCGATTGCCGCGCGTGCCGCTATCTTTTCACCTGAAACCGCAGGTTCAGTACTTGAAACGAAAGCCTCTAACGTCCACATCACTATCGCTGTCGGAGTAATGATGTATGTAGACAGGGACAAAAACTTGTCGTCTTTTCCGAGAAACCCTTGGCAAAACACAAACCAAAGAGCTACATAAATTAGAAACACGCCCATTTGTTCCTCCTTTACTATCTCTTAGGACTTCGCTATCCGGCCCGCCAGAGCCGGATAACACTGCCCTAGGAGTAAACGAACTGTTAACGTGCCGCCGCGCGAACTACGACCGGCTCCGGCGTCTGCCAGTGCGCGAGCATGTCGGCGGCTATGGACTTCTCTTCCCCCGTGGCTGAAGGATCGCGCTGGATTGATTCAAGCCGAAATATCTCACACGCTCTTTGCTCTTTTTGCCACGACTTATTGACAGCTAGTTTGTGGGCGGATTGGAAAACCCGTTCAGCGCGAGAGCTTAATTGCGGGGTAGAATTTGTGACAGCCATGTTGCCTCCTATAAGGCGACCGGGTTAGGGGCATTCGGACGTTTCAGCGTCCGGGTGTCCCGTTACTTCTTTTCGTTTCTCTCCAAGAGCTCCCGAATGGATCGTTGGATCAGACTGCTAATCGTTTCATCTTCCTTCTTAGCGAGACGGGCTAGCGCGTCCCAATCACGCTGTTTAATCCGAACCGCTGTCAATTTCTTGGGTGTTGACATGCGACAAGCGTATCACGAGTGTTATACGCATGTCAAGCGATAATCGAGGCGTCTGTGCGGGCTGAAATTCTCTTCCTTTTATGTCTACCGACGCCCATCCTATCGCGCTAGGCCGCCCAAACACCTTTCCGTTCCCACTCACGCCTCGGTCGTCATGTCAAGAAGAAAGTCGAGAAAAGGCTTGACAGGGGTACTATACCTATGATAGAGTTTGAGAGTCGGCAAGTCGCAGGCATGACCGACGAACCACCCCGTAGGACGGGAGTTGTCTAGCACGGCATAACAAATCGGAATAGCAGGAGGTATCCAATGTCGTCCCAGTCCACGATTACCGCCCCATCGCAGTCCCTTCCACATTCTGTTTCCACCATCCCCCAAGTCGTTGCTTTATTGGACGTGCGTCACGACGCCAGTAATGAAGAACTCTGTGCCCATATTCGCTCCAACTTCCACGGCAACATCAACTCTTTGAAAATCCTTGAACCCTTCGTCCGTGAAGTCCTTCGCCGCTTCAAGCATCTGCCTCGCAAGAAAAACGTAGACGGCACTCGCCCCAGTATCGGTGGCGAAACGAGTTTTGCAAAGTGGTGTCCTGCCGTTCTAGGCAAAACCGCTCGCACTGTGAGGTATATGCTGGCAGGTGGTAACAAGAAAAGAAACATTACCACAGGGAAAGACGTTTCCGCAGTCTGCGAACGCATCACGAAATATCTGGACAAGCGATTTGAAAACTTCAACGAAACAGAACAGGCTCAAATCGCAAATCACATCGTTGAACATCTGCGAAGAGGTGAAGTGCTATGACAACTTCTACTCTCGTCAAAAGAGAAGATGACATTTTGTCATCTCCGGTAAGTGCGCAGCACATTCCGTCTGTTGACGAATGCAACTCCATGTCCGCAGCCGTGCTGCACAGAAACCTAGAAGCGTCCCTAGTCGGTACGATTGTTTGCTACACCGCTGCCAAGAATCTCATCGTGTCCGCAAAAATAAGAATGCAGGGCGGCGAGAAGATAGGCGGCTGCCTCACGTTCTTAGGAGAAGGGGGATACGTTGACACCTATATTCGTAAACACCATCAAAACCTAGATGCCGCGGTAAGGGCAGCGTACCGGCTGTTAGATGGTCTCGGTATTGATGAGAAGCACAACGGCAGTCACGCACGCAAGGCTAAAGCGAAAAAGAATAACGACGCCAAGAAGAAAGCCGCAAACGAGAAGAAAACTAAGGTGACTGAAGGCAGCGAAAGTAGTTGCTTGGAACTTTGTCATTTCTATGATCGTCTTCTTGAGGGATTTGTTATTCCTACGAAGGCGGAAGACTTGCAGGCTCTTTTTGACGGTGGCGATCCCGACGACATTGTTCCTAGAATAGAAAAAGTTGAGGACGGGTATAAGTTAGATTTTTCTGGATGGGTTTTACACGCTGAAACGATTGCCGCTCTTGCTCGTCTGTTTAATCCGCCTATCTCCGCAAGGCATGAATCATGAAAAAACGAAGACCAATCCAGCCGCCCCATAGTTACGCTCATCTCAAAAAGTTTTTGTCAAAGGACGAGTTTGTGAAACTCGACTATGAGATGAAAAAGGGATTGCCTCCGGCTCCTAAGTTCGAACTCATCCCCCATTTTCTCGGCGTGAAGGAAGCGCAAGTTTTATTCGACAATCTAAAACGGCTGCCTCACTTCAAGTTCGAGACGGGCTCGTGCACGGATGAAGCCTGCCATCTGACAACACAGTACGGTCCTCGGCAAGCCTATAACGATTGCGTGCCCCAGATGTATCGCGTCGCATCGTCGGGCGATGCTCCGCCGTTTTTAGCCATCTTGCAAACTCGTCTTGAGGAGAAGTATGACTGCACGCTTAACTCTATCCAGATCAATTTGCATCCCGACGGTAACAGCCACGTGTTTTCCCATAAGGATAGTAACCCCGGACACATCTTTCAAATCTCTGTCGGTGCTACGCGCGAGTTCACGTTGACTTATGCGATGCCGATCTTTCATAAGTTTGCTCGCGTCCCACTCACGTCGGGATCACTGCTAACATTCTTTCCCCAAGAACAGTACAAGATGTACCACTCTATGAAGCGCAGCCCCGTTCCGTGCGGTATGAAGTTCTCTGTAATCTTCCGCTACATCCCACTTATTTTAACGAAGACATTTATCAAGAATGCAAAGACGACATCCGAAGCGCGGGAGATTCTTAAAGAGCGGGAAGCGGAATACGAAGCGGCGCAGATTGCAGGGCGTGCAAAACGTTTAGAAATGCAGGAGGTTATATGACGGAACCGTTCAACCATGTAAAGAGAACTCTTAGCACGGCGGCTGATTCAGCACTTTGTTCAATCAGACCGCGAGGCAGGCGGGTTGTAGTATCCGTAGGGCACGATTCAGCACTTTGTTCAATCAGACTCACATTGCTGCAATCCTACTTACTTGTTCACTTCTACGAAAAGCAACGAGTCGGCGCACCTGAGTTAGCGATGGCCGTTCGTCACGGATTAATCACGCCTTCAGAATATGTGCGGTACACAAGTTTCGTTTTACCCCATCTGCGGACAATCCTTCGGGAGTTTTATGGCATTGAGCGATTTGAGAAAACCCGAGATCGCTGGGGGAGAATATGTGACTCCGAGCAGCGATGGCTTCGTTGGCGAAAGAAATACCGCTGTGCGGTACTCGCTATTTCGGCTGCTAAAAAGCGGCTCGCTGCTAAAGGTCTCATTTCCAATAGATGGTTATTCACTGTGACGGAGAAGGGTTGCGCAGTCGCGGAGTCATTAAAGACGAAGGAGGGGCAATGAAGCCGCCTTACCCAAAACATTATGGAGAGACGGCCACTGTCGCCCCGTGCGGGGTTTATATCCGTAATGAGAAAGGCAGCACGCAAGGAACGAAGCAACAAGAAGAGGTAAGGTGCCTTACTTGTTTGGTTTGTTTGAAAGTTATCGTGAGGAAGAAACAAGATACGATTCGTTTCTATGATCTCCGACTGCGCAAGCGGTCCGGAGGAAAGTCCTGACGCACAATCCCGACCGTGCGCAGGAATAGCCGAAAGGCAGGAGGTGTCACATGGATGCGCTCGAATCATTTCGGAAGAAATTAGGGGGCATCTTCGCAGGACTTACTCGTGCGTGGGAGCCAGATTCTGCGAAGCGAGTTCAGCCTTCAGATCGCCCCACGACCGAACAGATTGAGCGTGCCGAACGACTTCGGCAGCAAGACGGCGCAGCCGGAAGTCCCTCCGCGAATTCACACGCCGCAACGGATTTACTGGAGAAAAAGAAGTCGTGAAAGAGCCTTGGCTGCGATGGCCTTACATTGACTCGCGATTCCGCTCGAAGACTCACAAAGCATTTGCAAAAGCTTTAGAACTGCCGCAAGACGTGTTGGCAATCCTCAATGAGCGGAATATTACGGTTCACGCGCCGACTGCCGGATCGCACGGGCTTGTGCTACCGGCTCCTGCTAATAGGGGCGTACTGATTTACTTGGATGCGTGCTTGGAGGAAGAGAGCCAAAGCTATGTGAATTACGTTGTGATGCACGAACTTGCGCATGTGTTTCGAGGGGATAGCGCGCTCGTATCAGGCGATTTGACGGAGCGCGAGCGACTAGCGGACGCATTAGTAGCAAGTTGGGGATTCAGAGTACCTAAGCATCGAAAAGGAACGCTGAGCGGTTACGAAGAGCTGCGGGCATCTGAAGGATTTTCTCCACCTGAAGGAGCGGGCGCTAAGTAAATGCAAACCACACGACTTGAAGCCGACAAACTGCGATTGCCGGGAGTTCCTTCCGATGATCGAGCACGCATCGTTGAGTGTATTACACCGTGGCTGCGTGGCGTTCGTAGAAATCATTGCTTCGAAAACGCTCAAAGTTTCGTGTTGGCCGCGCGGGCACGGGATGTCAAATACATTGAGGGCGTTTACGCCGATCCTAGATTTTTAGTATCGCCGGATTATAAACCCCTACCACATGCATGGGCTGTTGTGGAGAGATACCGTATAGACCTTACTCTTGAACTTATGCTTATGCTTTCTGATGCCCCGTGTGAAATCCCGGAATACGAGACAGAAAAAGAATACTCACACGAGCAATTAGCCGCTGTCCTACTTGAGAAAGGAATTGACCGGGGATACAAGGACATAACCTCATTTCTGTTAGATCAAAGTGATCGGCGCGGCGAAGAAACGTCGCTGCCTGAAGACGTTAAATGGAAAGACATCCAAAAATGGCCGTGCGAGCACGCTAGGAGAGAAGGAACAATCTGTAGTGTTGCATTCAAACCCGCCGCAGACCGATTGATTGAAAGATTGCGAGCGAAGAGCCAATCCCATGAGTGATTACAGAAAAGCACGTCCGCCGATCATCATTGATACACCCGAAGGACCGCGCGAAATTCTCCGAGAGAGCGGCGAAACGCTGGACTTCTTGTATAACGCGCTAGTGTTGGCTCACGCTCAAGGGGATTCAAAAATCATAAGCGAAGCCAAAGATGCACTCTTCGCGGAAGTCCTCGACTACAGCGGCGTGCCCGCACGTAAGGAAGCCAATCGGAGAGGATCAAACTTACCCGGCAGTGGCTTGCCGGACGGCAGCGAAGTTTCGGTTCGGCTAGACCAACTGTACGGCGGCGATTTCAGAGAGATAGCAGCCGGAAAAGTTTTCTACGAACTGAGCACGTTCAAAGGAGTAAATGAGAAAACCGGCGAAGTGTGTACGTTTCATTCGTGGGCGTACAAAGTTCTCTTGAGCGCGCTCACAGATATAGTTCGCAAACGAATGGTGGACCGCAAGCATGGATGGCAGGAGCTGTTCGAATGGAAGGACTACACTCCCGGCGGAAAGCAAACCGGCAACGTGGAAGAAAATCGGCTCATAGATCAGCTCGATAACCTTATAGAGCAATCGCCGGTGTTGAAGGACAAGACCCCGGATCAAGTTACTGCGGCGTACGACCGGGCCGACGAACTGCTTGCGGCGCAGTCGAAAGAGGATCAAGAATTCCTGTCGTATAAAGGCATTTGCTTGTCTGATGGGAGATTTCTACCCCGAAAGAAGACCGAGCTGACTGCGAAAACAATTGCTTCGCTTCTCAATTGGCCTCTTAAAAAAGTCTACAACCGCACTGCTAAATTCAAGAAAATGGGGCTCTTAGCCGCAACAGCCCCAAACCCGCAGAAGCGGATATACAACCGCCGTGCTCGGCTCAAATTAGCAAAGAGTAAAAGTTCTCGTCTAAGTAGTGATGAGAAGAGGGCATAGAGCACCCTTCAGATACCGCCTGACTTTCGAGGCGGCTTTCTTTTTTGGTTCTCAATACCGTCACACGTTGAGTGACGCATAGCGGAAACGGATTTCCGCAGGAGTGGAGCATGTCGAGTAGGAAACGAAAACGAGAACCGCGCGAGGCAATCGCTAAACGCATGCGGGCGCTCCGTGCTCGGAGACTTCAAAAAAAACTCCAATCACGAGACACGATCTTCCGCAACTGCCTAGGGATATTTTACAAGCAACGATCACTGCGCCGCACCGATTGGGTTTTGCTCTCCGAATTCTTGGACTCTCCGACAGCCGCAGCGTGCGGCGGGCGAGAACACGAATCCGCATACGTCAGTATTTCCAATATCGAGTTCGGCGTGATCCGGTCTGAATCAGGAAGTGTCAAAATCGTTCGGCCCTTGTGGCTATAAGGAAACGAAATGAGTGAAACAGAAATGCTTTATCCGAATTTCGAAAACGATTTACTGGAAGCGAAGGGGCATCTTGCCCGTCTATGGTTGGCTGCGCCGACGTACAGCGCGTCACAAATCGAAGAAACGATTATAAAGCTTGCGCCACGTGTTGCGGACTTCAAAAAGCGCGAGTGGTTTATACACGACCGGCCAGACCTCGCTTTACTTGAAAAGCTTTTGGTTGCGTTAGGAATTCAGACGGATACCTACCTTGAACAACTTTGCAGCCCGGACGCTCTCGCGCGAGGCAACGCAATTGAGGCGGCCATTCCGATGTTCACGGCGATAGACGGAGTGAATTCCTACATTCAGTAGCACGACAATAGCAGTTCGGCGGGCATCTTCTCAGACGATCAGTAATTAATATTTTCGGTTCAGGGAGAAATTAAACAGCAAGAGGGTTTCGGCAATGGAAGCACACGTAATGGTAGAAGTCGCCAAGATTTATTTGGACGCACGGCTTAATGAAATTGAGAAATTGAAAGAAGAAGTTGCACGGCTAAAGAATGAAATTAGGCAGTTCAAGATGGCTCACGACATTACGATTGATGAGCCGCTCTAAGAAACATGAAGCAAGAGTTCGGCACTAATAACCGCAGGAATTTATCCCCGGTTTCCTCGCCGCTAGCAGGACTGATCCTCGGATCGAATTACATTTCTTTTGATTGTTACATTGAGGAAACCAATGGAGAGCAACAAACAAATTACCGGCGTGGTTCGAACATGGAACGTTACGCGCGGATACGGAATCATTTCCGTTAGCATCACTGAGCAATTTTTCCTTCATTCACGGGCTGTAGTCGAAGCACCCAAGGGTATGAATGATCCTACGGGTTGCACTGTTTACTTCGATGTTGCACCCGCCCTGAATAACGGCAAGCTTTCCCGCGCGATCAATGCGCGGATCATCGCGCCTGTGGCTCCGGGCTCTCAAACCCTTGGAGGCGCGCGCTAATGCCTCTTATAACGATTCCGCAGCCTGATGCGAACGGCGAATTTGCCACTCCCGCTGAAGGCGCAAAGTACATGGCTGGATTTGGTATCCCGCAGATTCCCTTGCGTGGTAAGGCTCCGTGGTTTTTCGAATGGCCCACCAAGGCTACAACTGACTTCGGGCAGATTGACGCGTGGTACGCAGAACACAAATGCAACTTCGGCAGCGTTGCGAAGGCCACGTTGGGACAGTTCTTCGTCCTTGAAGTTGACTCTATGGATGTCCGTGCCAGATACAAAGCCGATACCAAGTCTGATTTTACAACTACGCTGACGATCCGCTCTCGGCAGGGCGCGCACAGATGGTTTCTACAATCCCCGGAAAGTATATCTTTGGGGAATGTTATGCAGTCTTTCGTGCAGCACGAAAATTTTTCGGTCCGCGTGGATGCGGAACAATGCGTGTCGCCGGGCTCTGTGCATGTGATTTCCGGCAAGCAATATCGTGTAATTCAAGACATGGCTCCTGTGTCGTGCGGCCCTGCGGAACTTACATGGCTGGGGGCACAGAAAGTAACTCGCAAGAAGATCGCCGTTGTTGAGGCGGGCACGCTGATTCAGCATGGCTCGATTCACGGCGCGCTCGTTTCCTTCGTCGGCACGCTTCGTTCAAAGAATGTCCCGCTTGAGGCCGCTGAAATTGCGGCTATGGCGTGGGTTCACGAAAACTGTGCACCACCGATTGACGAGGATAAAGTCCGCGAGACCATACATTCTGTTTATAAGTATCCCGCAGGCGATCCCGGCGCAAGTACGGTATTGTTCGGATCGGCTACCGGTTCTACGGCGCCTGATGCCGAAAAACCCAAGTTTGATACGAGTCGCATTGACCGCAGCGAGACAATCACCAAGCCAAAATTCCCTTCATGGGTAATGCTTGAAACGTCCATCTATCGCGGCCTAATTGAGCCCGCGAT
>QGNH01000078.1_pt1 | contig 37632 bp, 42 predicted proteins | sample 1735481 | NCBI WGS metagenome assembly QGNH01 (sample SAMN09239004, study PRJNA386568) | Viral metagenome, whole genome shotgun sequencing project. | reverse complement strand
GAGGCAACCCATGACTAAACAGGTGCTAAAAGGAAATGATAGTATGAATTATCAGGAATTTTTAAATAATAAAGATGTAATCGATAAGCAAAGTGGTTTTGTTCCCGAATCATTAAATCCTATGCTTTATGATTTCCAGTTAGCGATTGTTAAGTGGGCGTGTAAAAGAGGACGTGCGGCTATATTCGCCGATTGTGGATTAGGAAAAACTCCGATGCAGTTAGAGTGGGCTAATCAGGTTCACAAATACACAAATCAACCTATTTTGATCTTGGCTCCGTTGGCGGTTTCAAAACAGACTCAACGCGAGGGAATAAAGTTTAATATTCATGTGCAAATATGTGAATCACAAGACGATGTTATTAACGGAATTAATATAACCAATTACGAAAAACTGCATAAGTTTGACCCGGGTTCTTTTATTGGAGTTGTACTGGATGAAAGTTCAATTTTAAAATCATACACTGGCAAGTTCAGGAATTACATAATAGAATCATTCCAAAAGACACCTTATAAATTAGCTTGCACAGCGACACCAGCCCCAAATGATTTTATTGAATTAGGCAACCATGCAGAGTTTCTTAATGTTCTTTCAAGATCAGAAATGCTATCCCTTTTCTTTATTAACGACACGGCGAATGTCGGAACTTGGAGATTAAAAGGACACGGCGAAAACAAGTTTTGGCAATGGCTTTGCTCATGGGCTGTTATGTTATCAAAGCCTTCCGAATTAGGTTTTAATGACAACGGATTTATACTTCCTGAATTGAATATTATCGAACACGTTATTGAGTTCGGGAAACCGCTTGAAGGTTCACTATTTCCTCAAAAAGCTGAAACACTAAATGAACGCCGCCAAGCGCGGCGCGAGTCAATTCAAGAAAAAATAGAGTTAATCAAAAAGACAATTAACGATAACGAATCATGGATTGTTTGGTGCGATCTCAATACAGAAAGCGAATTAATATCGGAAGCCATTAACGCTACCGAAATTACTGGCGCACAAGAAAACGAAATCAAAGAAAAATATCTATTAGGATTTGCAACCGGCGATTATAGAATGATCGTCAGCAAGCCTAAAATTGCCGGATTTGGATTGAACTTTCAAGTCTGTCATAATGTTATATTTGCCGGTCTGTCTGATAGTTATGAAGCATTTTATCAGGCAATAAGAAGGTGTTGGCGGTTCGGTCAGAAATCAAAAGTAAACTGCCATATTATCACAACTGATATTGAAGGGAATATTGTTGAAAACATAAAGCGTAAAGAATCAGACGCACTAAAAATGAGAAAGGAAATGATTGAGCATATGCAAGACATTACTAAATCAGAATTACATGAGAGGTCAGTATCTAGTTTTGATTACCGGACGGATGTTTACAAACAAGATAAATATGAACTTCATTTAGGAGACAATATAGACCTGATAAAAGAAATCAAAGATAAATCAATAGGTTTTTCGATATTCTCTCCGCCGTTTGCCTCTCTTTTCACTTATACAAACTCAATCCGCGATATGGGAAACTGCCGAGATAAAAACGATTTCCTGAATCACTTTAAGTTTTTAGTTACCGAACTATATCGTGTAATGTTGCCTGGGCGATTAATCGCTATTCACTGTATGAACTTACCAATGACCATAACGCATGACGGTGTAATGGGTATGCACGATTTCAGGGGAGACATTATAAGATTATTTCAAGATGAAAGTTTTATTTTTCATTCCGAGGTTTGCATTTGGAAAGATCCCCTTGTTCAGGCCGTTAGAACTAAGGTTTTAAGTTTAGCGCATAAGCAGGTCTGTAAAGATTCCAGTCGATGTGGAACTGGAATACCTGACTATATTGTTATCATGCGAAAACCGGGAGACAATCCAAAACCCATTGAACGAAAGAAAGGATTTACCGAATATATTGGCGAAAGAGAATTTACAAATACAGATTTCCACGAAGATCAGCGCAAGAATAAATTGAGTCACGAAATCTGGCAACGATATGCTTCGCCGGTCTGGTTTGATATTCGCCAAACAAGGGTTTTATCTACCGATATAGCGCGAGACGAAAAAGATGAAAAGCACGTCTGCCCCTTACAACTTGATACTATTGAAAGGTGCTTAGAATTGTGGAGTGCAAAAGATGATATTATTTTAGACCCGTTTTCCGGCATAGGTTCAACCGTTTACTCTGCCGTTTCTATGGGACGACATGGAATAGGATTTGAACTTAAAGAATCATATTGGAAACAATCAATAAAAAACCTTCAATTTTTAGAGTCAAAAGAAAAACAGGGGGATTTAATAGAATTATGCAACTAAAAAAACATTCATTTATAGAAAGTGTCGTTAATGTCGCTGTTGGATATGGAGTTGCATTACTCTCTCAAATTGTTTTATTCCCGTTTTTCGATATTCATATCCCTTTGAAAACAAATTTATGGATTGGATTTTGGTTTACTATTGTTTCAATTATTCGGTCATACGTTTTACGCAGAATATTTAATAAATTTACAGGTAATGGACTTTAAATGACTAAATCACAGGAAGGAGGCAACCCATGACTAAACAGGTGCTAAAATGAGCGTTGAAATCTATAAGAAGGAAAAAATATGAACGACCTATTCACCGGTAAATCAAAAGAGGAAATAGCGATTGAGAGGATAAAGGCTTTTTGTCCACCAGAGGGATATTATGTGGCGTTTTCCGGTGGTAAGGATTCAATCGTTATTCTTGACCTCGTGAAACGTGCAGGAGTTCCTTTTGATGCTCATTATAATTTTAGTGGTGGATTTCTGGTAAATCAGGGCGAAACACTACAGACCCAGACCAGACCGTAATGTTTGAGTGAGGCATATATGAGATATGAAGAATGTAACGATTGCCAACATAGTTGTCCTGATGGGCAGATTTCTTTCTGTGAAGAAGAAGATAGAGAGGAACGCTTAGAGAGAGAACAGGAAATCATGGCCTCTTGTTGCTGTGGTGCTTTCCAGTGGGTTGATAAAAAAGGTTTTGTGCAAGTCGCTGATTGTTGTTGTGGGAGAACTTAGATGAAAATTTACTCTTGACTTTACCTTTAAACGGGTGTATTTTACTCTAAAGTGGCAAACTAAACACAAAGAGGTTTTATGCCCGTAGGTACACTTAAACCTAAGCAATTACTTTTCTGTAAAGAATATCTTATTGATTTTAATGGAACTCAGGCCGCTATAAGAGCGGGATACAGTAAAAAAACTGCTGCGGTAATTGCTGTTCAAAACTTAACAAAACCTAATATTCAATCTCAAATCCAAAAAGAATTAGACAAACGTACTGATCGTATTGATAAATCCGGTGACGAAGTTGTGCGCCTTTTGTGGAAGATGGCGACTCTTGATCTTGCTAACTACATTACCGTTGCAGAAGGTGGAGAAGTCCAGGCTATTGCCTTTGACCAACTACCCGAGGGCGCTTCAAAGCTAATCAGCGAGATAGTATTTGAGACGAACAAATTAAAATATAAACTGCCGGAGAAAACAAAGTGTCTTGAAATGCTTGGAAGGCATTACGGTTTGTTTAACGATAAATTAATCCATAGTGGTACCATTAAACTCGAAGACGTTGTTGCCGGTGAATAANNGTGGATTTTAGTTGTCGGATTTGTAATATGCCTTGTTTTTAAATAGGAGTGAGAGTATAATTCAAAAAAAGCACCCTACTCTTAGCGGGGGAAAATATGGATGGTCTATGAGAATTTTCGCTTTTGGGCTATCTTAAACGGGTATAAGGAACCATTAACACTTGATAGGATTAAATCAAATGGAAACTATGAACCGGCAAATTGTCAATGGCTTACGAAGAGCGAGAATTCTCGCAGGGCATATTGGGATCATCATAAAGCTAACTAGGATGTGCTTGTTTATGTTAGTATTTCCCTGCTTCGGCGGATCGCCCAGTGCACAACCACTACCATCCTCAGCTCCACAAGCCGGACAGGGCAACGTGCAAGCAGTAGAGGATGCAGACAAAGGGCGTAAGCAGGCGGCGGCAAGTAACACTATATTAACCAGTCCGTTTGGCGTGACGAATCCACAGAAGACGACACCAAAATCTCTATTGGGGAGTAATTAGCATGAAGGTTAATGATTTACTAGGTGGTGAAATATTAAATATTCATTATTCTAAAGAGCCGAATGTCCTTGAGGTTCATACAACAAAGGGAATTTTAAGGGTTGTGATTGACGGTTGCTCTTTAGAGGGACATGGCGAACTGATAAGCCATGATAACGACTTCTTGTATTTAGAGGTCATTGAATTATTAAAATATAATGGCCCTATTGGACGCTATAAAATAATGTTAGAAACAAAGAAAGGCTGATTAATGGAATCTTTAACGATGTTATTTATTCAAAGCACAATCTTAATGGGGAAGTTTGATGTGCAGTCTGGCCGATTAACAGACCCTCAACGCTTTCAAATGGTGGCTAATCCTCAGAATCCTAAACAAGTGACGATGATGTTGCAATCACTTCCCGGGAATCCTGCCTTTATAGTGGCTAAAGACTGGGGGTTTTATTATCCTGTCAAGGACGAGGGGATGATTGCGCAGTACCGAGAACAGACAACAGGGCTTGTCACGCCGGAGAAAAGCAAACTGAGTTTGGTGAATTGATGATTAGAGTAATTTATATCTTGGGGGATATATTAAGAGAGGAATCTTTACTTACTAAAAAAGTTAATTCTGTTTGCAAGACAAATCCAACCTTTGAATCGGCTCTTAATACAATGTTTAAGTGGATGGAAAAAAACAAAAAGGTCAAAATTGAATATCAAGGTATCCTACCTCAAGCAGATTATGAAGATGGCAAATTGTACAAGGTTTATCGTACGAGGATCACGAAGGGGAAATATGAGGCTATTCGGGAAGTTGACAAAGTGCTTATTGATATAGCCCCTTCTTTGGAGATATCTATTCGCTGTTTATGTGGTGAAGTTCTAATGAGTATCAAAGCTGTGATTGAAGCAAAGAAACAAAGATTAGCGGTGAATTGATGAAATACGGACACTCAAACAAGTTCCTGCGTAAGCAGGCAATGAAGCGACTTACTAGAATCCCTGAGAATCAATGGACAGAGGCGGATATAAGATTTGCCCGGATGGTTGCCGTTGAGCAGGAAGTTGAAAGAGCCTGCATGTTTGGCGACAGTATGGTTGAACCAACAGCTTTTCAGGGTTTGGCGGCAAGGTTTTCTTCAAAACCGCCAAGACCTATTTGGTGTAAATTTAATGGTATATCTTCATTTAAACAGAACCTTCTTGCACAAAAGGCTAAAGGTCTATGAGCGACGAAACAAAGCAGTTTGTTAAATTAATAATTCGTGGTATGAAGTTCACAATATCCCTGCTTGAGAAATGGCTGAGGGGTGAAAAGGTATGAATGAGATAATGACGGCAAACGAAATCCTTTACAGAAACGAAAATGGTTATAAAAAGATGCAAGAGGATTTCAACGTCAAACAGCAGAAACTCATAGAGGAACTAATGAATCCTCTTATAGATACCTGTTTAAAGATTATAAAAGAAAAAGGTATAAAGGTATGACCTCCAAGAAGAAGAAAATAATAGTATGGGGAAAACAAACCCTTCAGGTAGAAGAGTTTCATGCCAAACTGGCACCGGTAACAGATACTATTAAATTAAGATTTGATCCTGTGAATGATAAGATTTACAAGTTATCTAAAGTAAAATAAACAGTTTCTTATCTCTCGCTAGTCGAAACGTAAGAAATTAAATCAAAACGCGAAAGCCTCTTGATGAATATCAGGGGGCTTTTTTTATGGCAGACAGTTCAAAGATATGTTCTCGGTGTAAATCGAACAAATCAAGAAGTGAATTTAATCACAATAAATCAAATAAAGATGGGTTGCAATACTACTGCAAGGATTGTCAAGCAAAGTCCTGTAAGGAATATTTTAAAAAAGAATCGGCAAAAGAAATAAAAAGAAAATGGGATAAAGAAAATGTAGTGAATATTCGTCTTGCCAGAAAAAAGTATCGAGCTGCTAATATGACGAAGGTGTTAGAACAACAAAAAAACTGGCGAATAAATAATCCCGGTAAACATAAAGTAATTTCTGATAAGAGTTATTATAAGAGATCCAGTAAGCCCGCCTTTAAAATTTCAGCAAGAATCCGCACAGGAATGTGGAAGTCTATAAGATTATTAAAAGATAATCGTCACTGGGAAACACTTGTTGACTATACAGCAAAACAATTAATGAATCATCTTGAGAAGCAATTTCTATCGGGGATGTCGTGGAAAAATATGGGCGAGTGGCACATTGATCACAGAATCCCGATCTCGGCTTTTAATTTTAATTCACCAACAGACATCGATTTTAAGCGTTGTTGGGCCTTGTCTAACTTGCAACCGTTGTGGGCTTCGGATAACGAAAGGAAAAATAATAAATTAACTCATCCATTTCAACCAGCCCTAGCAATGGAGATTTAATAATGAAAGATAATACTAGTAAAATAGAAGAGTTAAGAGACCACCTACAGAGGCGCATGAGCAGCATGGAAAATGAGCGCATCTCTTTCCTCAACCATTGGCAGGAGATAGCCGATCATATCCGCCCGCGCTCGCTTCGTATTAATACCACCATAGACGAAAGCAAGGGCGTAAAAACCAACCGTAAAATAATTGATTCCACGGCGACACTGGCGAGTAGAACGCTACGTTCTGGCCTGATGGCTGGGCTGACATCACCAGCTCGCCCGTGGTTCAAACTCGGCACTACCGACCCTCAGTTACAGGAGTTCGGGCCGGTGAAGCAATGGCTTTACGATGTTGAGGTCACCCTTAAAGATATTATGACCAAATCCAATCTATACCAGGTATTGCCATCTATTTATGGCGCATTAGGAGATTATGGTATGGGGGCTATGTATGCGATGGAAGACGATGCCTCAACTGTCCGTTTTTACTTTTTTATGAACGGCCAGTACATGATCGCAGTAAATGAGCATAACCGCTGCGATACCCTATACCGCCGCTATCCGATGACCGTAAGACAATTAGTCAAGATGTTCGGTGAAAACAAAGTCTCTCCGTCCGTCAAGAATATGTACGAATCTAAGCAATACGAAACTGAAATTGAGGTAGTCCATTGCATAGAACCTAATGATGATAGGGATAGGATAAGAATTTCAGCCGACAATAAGCCCTACAGATCAGTCAAGTATGAGTGGGGTTCAAGTCAGAATCTAGTTTTAAATCAATCCGGCTTTGATGAATTTCCGATCATGGCGCCGCGGTGGGATTTGTGGGACGATTCTTGTTATGGATATTCCCCTGGCATGGATGCGTTAGGTGACATCAAAGGACTAATGTTAGAGCATAAGCGCAAAGCTCAGGCCATTGACAAATGGGTCGATCCGCCGATGTTGGGAGATTCGCTGCTCAGGACGGCGAGAACATCCACTTTACCCGGAGATATAACCTATATTGATGGACTTGCATCAAACGCTCACGCAGGATTTAGGCCACTTTATGAAGTAAGGCCGGAGATTTCCTCACTCCTTGAGGACATTCATGAAACACAATCAAGGATAAAGCGATGCTACTTTGAAGATATGATGCAGATGATCACCGAGTCGGACAATCCTGAAATGACTGCTAGAGAGATTGAAGAACGGCACAGCGAGAAAGTTCTGGCTTTGGGGCCGGTGATGGAACGTCTCAATGATGAGCTTCTTGATCCTCTAATTAAAAGAGTTTTTGGGATATGTTTCCGTCGAGGCATTATCAAACCTCCGCCTCCCGCACTGGCTGGTCAGGACTTCCCACAAAAGATCGAATACACTTCAATCCTTGCGCAGGCTTCAAAGCTGATAGGGACTGCCAATATTGAGAGAGTGGCACAGTTCACTGGAGAGCTGGCACAGGCGCACCCAGAAGTAATTGACAAGTTTGATGCTGATGAGGCTGTGGACACCTACGCAGAGATGCACGGAATAAATCCGAACATTATCAGAACAAAAGAACAGGTCAAGCCTTTAAGGGATGCGAGACAAAAGAAGGAGCAGGCGGCGCAGATGGCCCAGATGGCCCAGCCCTTAAAAGACGCTGCGCAAGCTGGCAAGGCTATGGGGGACACAAATTCAGGCGGCGTTCAAGATTTAGTTAAATCGATGACAGGGCAATAATGGCTGAAAAGGCAAAGACATACGCTGAGAAATTGGCTGAATATGATGATGAAAATCTACGGTCAATTCTCAAGTTGAAATACGGCAGAGAGTTTGTATGGCGGATTCTAAGTAAATGCGGAGTGTTTCAGCAATCTCTTGTGCCGGACAATATGTATATTACATCCTTCAATGAAGGACGCAGATCAATAGGAAACACCCTGCTTGCTCAGGTTATAAGACTCGATCCTGACGCTTATTTACTGATGATGAAAGCGGGAAGACAGGAAGAAAAATACGCCAAGCAAGCGGCAGATGAAGAAATAAAAAAGAAGGGAGAAAAAGATAATGACTGAAGCAAACGAGATTGAAAAAACTGAAATAAGCACAGAAGTAAAAAATGATCTACCCATTGATCCAAAGGCACAACCACAGCCTGATGATCTGTCCAAGTTATTTACAGAGGATGACATCAAGGCGAAGAAAGAGACTATTGCCAAGACCAAAGCCGATGAGGAACGGAGGGCGAAACTGTCCGAAGCCGAACGTAAGGCCGAGGACAAGGTGAAGTCTGACGAAGCAGAGAAGAAAGCGAAAGAAGCGGCAAAGGATATTGTGCCGGAAAAGTATGACGAGTTCAAAGTGCCTGACGGTATGGAGCTCGACAAAGAAATGATGAATGAAGCTACGCCTCTATTCAAGGAGATAGGACTGTCTCAGGAGAAGGCGCAGAAAATAGCAGACCTCTACGGAACCAAGATCGTTCCGATGATGTTGAAACGCTGGCAGGATTCTATGGAACAGCAGAAGGCCGCCTGGCACGCCGAGACCATAGCCAACAAGGAAATAAAACTAGATGCGGACGGTAAGAACTTGGACGCTATCAGGGTGATTAATTCCCTGTTTCCGAAGGACAAGGCTGATGCCCTTAGGGCGGATTTTGTCAAATTGGGAATGGATCAGCATCCCGGACTCAACCTTTTGCTGGCTAAGATGGCTGTCCATTTGAAAGAAGACACCATTGAACTTGGCAGAGACAAAGGCGGGAAGACGGCTCCGAAGACAGTAGAGAGTTACGCAGCCGCGCTATACGGTAAAAAATAAAATTAAAGGAAGGTAAACTATTATGGCAGTAATGTTTGGAACGGGCAATTGGCCCTCATTGTTAAATGTGACGAAGACGCTTGACCCCGATGGGAAAACAGCGGCGATCGTCGAGTTGTTACAGCAAACCAATCAACCCCTTTTGGATATTCCGTGGAAAGAGGGCAACTTGCCTGACGGCGAAAGAACTACGATAAGGACGGGGCTTCCTGTTCCTATCTTTAGGAAGTGGTATCAGGGCGTCCCGGTAACCAAATCGAACTACGCTCAGATAACCGACACATGCGCGGACTTACAGGCACGGCACGAAGTGGATAAGAAGGCCGCCGATTTCAACGGCAACTCCGATAGCTTCAGAATGATTGAAGCTCTTGGTGAAATCGAAGGCATGAACCAGACGCAGATGACCGCCCTTATGTATGGCGATTGCACGTTGAACCCGGAGCAGTATAATGGCTTAGCGCCCCGGTTTTCGTCTCTGTCAGCAGGCAACGCGCAGAACATCATTGACGCAGGTGGTACAGGTGCAGACAATATGTCAATATGGCTGGTATGCTGGGGCATGTACACCGTATTCGGTATTTACCCGAAAGGAAGCAAGGGCGGTTTAAATCATCAGAACCTCGGTGAGATTGACTGCTTTGATGTTAACGGCGATAAGTTCCGTGGCTACGCGGACATTTGGGATTGGGAATGCGGCCTCTGTGTGAAGGACTGGAGATACATCGTTCGTATCGCCAATATCGATGCGTCAGACCTGATTGCCCAGAATGCGAGTGCGGCGAACATCGTAACTCTGATGGTCAAGGCTTTGCATAGAGTCCCGAACCTCGGCATCGTACAGACCGGAATCGAGAACCCGACTGTGAACGGTGCGGCTTCTATTCCTCTGGCTCCTAATCCTGTGTTCTATTGCAACAGGACGGCAGCGGAATATCTGGACATCGAATCCCTGAACAAGACGCAGTATACTCTGAAATCAGGAAATGATGTCTTTGGCAGGCCGATAACCTTCTGCCGTGGTATTCCGGTAAGGACTTGCGACCAGTTGACATCGGGTGAAGCGCAGGTAACGTGAGATTAATTAATAAAATAAATTAAAGGAGAAAACAGATGAATTTAGACATATTAACTAGTTTTTGCTACGCGTATGCGTTAACTGGCGCGGGGCCGATGTACTCCACCGGAGCTACGACAGGTGGTACATTCGGGACGGGATATATCGATCTCGGCGCAAGCGATGAATTTTCCCTAAGCGGCGGGAAGGTATACGAGGGAGTAGGAGAACCGCTGATGGTTGAAGCCCTGCTTTCAACCACGTTAAACGATGCCAATACGCCAAGGACGATCACCTGCGTAGTGACGTTGCAGTCGGACACCGTGGCTACCTTTAACAGCGGCAGCCAGTTTACAATTATGACGCTCGGCACTTTCGCCGCAGGCGCAAAGGCAGGCTCTTTGCTGATAGGCTATCTGCCTGTCAGCCAGGGGTTCTACCGGTATTTGAGAATGGTATTTACATTCTCTGGTTCTCTGACCGGCGGCGCGATTTCAGGATTCTTGCTGCATGATGCACAGCTCAATGTGTGCTATCCGTCAAGAATCACTATCGGTTAATTTGTAACCTAACTATTTGACCGGGGGCGAGAGCAAAAGGTCTCTCGCTCCTCACTGAAATAATTAGGGGGTTAAATGGTTCTAATCATTGTAGGCTCCGCGCCGTGCGCGATAGAAGACATCTTAAACTTTTCTACGCTGGGGAATGATGAATGTGATTTTATGGCCGTAGGGATGGACGCGTTTAAAAGCCCTGTGCCGTGGAAATATGTCGCCTCAGGTCATACAGAGGACTTGTCTTCAATTAAAGCCTACGCGGGGCTCCGCAAGCAAAAAGGCTATGAATTGATCCACTACCAGCCCTTAAAGGGTGTGGACATTGTTGTGCCGTTGGATATGTGGGAAGGCGGGTCATCGGCTCTCATGGGGGTTATGGCGGCGCTTAAACTTGGTTACAATAAGATTGTTCTTTGCGGAGTGCCTCTTGAAGGCCCGAACCCCGGACATCCCGGCGCGGACTATTCGATGTTTCAAGGTAAATGGACGGAGAGCGTTTCTGTTTTATGTCATTACGTAAGGTCTATGAGTGGGTTCACAAAGGGACTTCTGGGAGAACCGACTAAGGAATGGTTAAATGATTGACCTTAATCAAAAAAATAAATTTGAGCAAATATGGGATAAAGGAGATTATCGCCTTGGATCAACTGCTCAACGTATGCTTCCGCTTATCTTAGAGGTCATTCCTGAAAATGCAACGATCAATGATTATGGTTGCGGAACTGGGCGGATGGAAGTTGAGCTTATAAGAGAACGTCCCAAACAAAATGTGACAATGATTGATATTGCCGAGAACGCTCTGGAATATGAATTGATCTACCTTAAATTTATCCTGGCCGATTTGACCGATCTTTCATCTGCGCCTCATGCTGATTGGGGAATTTGTATTAATGTTTTAATGACAGTTCAGCCAGATAATCTTGATACGATATTAAAAGAAATCCGGCGAACCTGTGACAATCTGATTATGGAAGTTTACGACTTCGATGATTCAATCCGGTTAGGCCTTCAGCTTACCACCGTGAAAAAGAATGCCGCCGAATGGATGGACAAACTAAAAGAGCATTGGCAAGACATTGAGTGTATGCAAAGCCCTGAATCGAAACAAAGATATATTTTTATATGCAGGGAATAATGAATATTTTAGAACTGAAAAACTCCTATAAATACCAGACTTGCTATATTGTTGGCCGAGGAGCTTCGTTGCTTCAGATAACGAAAGAACATTTTGGAGATGGCCCTATCATCGTTTTAAATGAGGCTATTTATAACATCTCTGAACTTGGTTTAGGGAATGATATTTATTCGCAGTGGCGAAATGGAGATATGCCGGATAATTTATTAAAATATTTCAAAGAAGGTGACGCGCTTTTACTGTGCGAAAATCCCGTTCCTGAATATGTTTCGACAGCGGATCAATACAAAGATTATAGTCCGCTTTATACATTTGAATGTCAACGCGATCTTAATTGCGAACCACGATTGACCTTTTCACACAAAGCAGCGGTGGAAATCGCTGTTAATATTTTTGGTTGCACCAAATTGGTTATGATCGGATTTGATTCTTTCCGTGGAGATAACCGAACTGTATTACAGGGCGATTTCGTTCAATCCGAATACCGCCCAGGGGATTACCATGAGCAGATAGTCATTGTGCAAAGAAGAATTGCTGAATTGAATATTTCCGCTGAGTGGGTGTTTCCCGCTGAAACATTCAAGGAAGCGGCACTTATCCGACTAAATATAGGTTGCGGTTCTGTCAAAGAGCAGGGCTACATCAATATTGATTTGCATGATTCAAGTGCAGATTTAATCATGGACACACGCGATCTTGAATATGTCGATAACTCCGTGGATGAAATTTACTCAAGCCATTTACTCGAACACATGGGTAAATATGAAGTCCTGCCGGTATTGAAGGAATGGGCGCGGGTTCTAAAATCAGGCGGTCTTTTAAAACTGAATCTTCCTAATTTGGAATGGTGCTTGAAAAACTGGCTGGCTCAATCGGAAGATAAACGATGGGGACTTAATCTTGATATGATCTTCGGCTTACAGTCGAACCCTGGCGAATATCACAAGACAGGATTTTCCAAGGCTCATTTGGAATGTTATCTGAGGCAGGCAGGATTTGAAGAAATTAAAATAGCCGATCACTGGTCGCACAATCAACAGTGTTTTTGGGTGGAGGCCGTGAAACGATGATTTCTGTAATCACAGCTACAGGAGATAGGCCGGAAACGTTTGACCTCTGCCAAAAATGGATGGCGGCGCAAACTGTCCAACCCGATCAATGGATAGTTGTTGATGACGGAAAAACTCCCATGGCCTCAATTTCTGGTTGTGATTATATCCGGCGTGAACTGCAAAAAAGTGATCCACTACACACAATGTTATTAAATATTAAAACAGCACTTCCTCACGTCAAAGGCGATTCAATATTATTTTGGGAAGATGATGAATACTATGCGCCTGCCTACATTGAGGAAATGAATAAGCGTCTAAAGCAATATGAAATAGTTGGCATAGGAAGGAGCAAATATTATCATTTTCCCGCCAGTATGTATCTAAGGCATGACAATATGGGTCATGCTTCTTTAGCGCAGACGGCTTTTAATTCATCCTTCCTGCCGTCTGTAAATAAATTAATAGCAGGGGATATGTTTCTTGATATCAGAATGTGGGAGAAGTTCAACGGCAAAGATGCTCCGTTATGCGCGGACACTGACCACAGCGTAATAGAACGTAAAACAATCCACGGACAGGGAATAATCTTTGACGATGGCGAAGATAATTGTCTTTATGTTGGCATAAAAGGATTGCCCGGGCGCAAAGGTATAGGATCGGGGCATAGAGATTTTAGTAAATACATTTCCGACTCAGACGGAAGCGTATTTAAAAAATGGATTCCAAAGGATCATAAAATATACGCGGATTCTTTTTTAAAGATACCTTTAGAAAATTTAAAAAAAAGGAGAGATTACACAATGAATTACAGAGCAATCAATAACGGCGGTTTCATTCCCGCTAATAGTCCTTACAAATCTTCGGTGTATGGGCGCATCAATCCCGGAACGGTTTTTGAATATGACGGGCCGGAAGGTCTTTGGATGCAACCTATCGAAGAGCCGGAAAAGAAAATAATCCCTGTAGAGGAACTTCCTGTTTACGATGCGGCGAAGAAGATATCAGAGAGTCGCGGATTGCCTTCTTTGGAGAAAACGCCGCTGGATTCCAAACCAAAATTAAAGGGTAAAAAATGAACACTGCAAATCAAATAAGCATTTACAACATGGCCTTAAATGCCATTGGAGTTTCAGATAATGTGCAGGATGTGAATGAAGGCAGTCAGCAATCGAACACCTGCAATACTTTTTGGGATGCTGTAGTGGATCAGGTCTTGCAGGCGTTCCCTTGGGGATTTGCGATGGCGTATGCTGACCTGCAATTAATTTCTTTGACAGTTCCGGGATGGCGTTTCTGTTATGCTTACCCCTCGGACTGTGTTCAGGCAAGAATAGTTTTACCTCAAACCCGGCAGCCTTCGGTTGATTTTGTGGCATTGGGATATTGCGCAGTATTTGATGGCGGTTGGGATTTAAGGGATGGCTGGGGCCGGAAGGTTCCCTTTGCGGTTGTTTCTGACGCGGCGGAAGGTCGCAATGCTATTGCAACCAATTTACCTAATGCCATATTGGGATATACTCAACGGATGGTGATAAGTCCTTTGTGGAGTCCGGCTTTTGTCAACTGTGTGGTTTGGCTTCTAGCTTCAAAGATAGTTGCACCCTTAGCAAAGAGCCCAGACTATGCACAGATGGCGGGAAAGGCTTACGAAAGCGCTTTATTAGAAGCGGGCGCATTGAGTTTAAATGAAGGAAAAGAAAGGCGAGAACCCGAATCAGAACTGATCACTTGCCGTTATTAGGATACTATGGCCAGCAAAGCAAACATAGCAAAAGGATTGCCGCAAGCGAGTTTTACCGCGGGTGAGTTATCCCCTCTATTGTATGGGCGCATTGATTTTGAGCAATACTACAAAGGCCTGCGTACCTGCCGGAATTTTATTATTACCAAGTACGGCGGAGCCGACAACAGACCGGGGAATGAGTTTGTTTCCGCGGTTGATGATTCAACCAAAAAGCATAGGGGAATCGCCTTTACGTTTAACAACGTCCAGCAATATGGATTGGTCTTTGGTGACTATACGATGCAAATCGTTAAAGACGGGGCCTTGCTCAATGACGATTCTCATTCAGTCCTTATTGTTTCAACGCCGTGGGCCGCTACCGATCTTTTTATGTTGAAATTTACGCAGTCGGCGGATGTGCTAACAGTGTGTCATCCTGATTATCCTACTTACCAAATCGAAAGACTCTCTGATACCGTTTGGCAGGTTATTGCTTTTGCTAATATCAACGGGCCTTTTCAGGACATTAATATAGATGAGACGATTTTAATAGGAGCCTCGGCGACTACCGGAACTGTCACCCTCGTATCCAGCAAGGCTTTCTTTACGCCGGACATGGTAGGACTTCCATTCTATCTTCAATCGCCATTCGATATGAGCACCCCGCCCTGGCAGGTGGATATATCTATAACGGCAGGGGATATTGTTATTTGGGGCGTTAATTACTATCAGGCACTTACAACCGGCAAAACAGGGACTATCCCTCCTACAGTTACCGAGGGAACTCAGCAGGACGGGCATACGGGCATTGTGTGGCAGTATTTACATTCAGGATCGGGGATTGTTCTGATTACCGCTTATTCTGATCCGCAACATGTGACAGCCGTGGTTCAGTCAATAAATCCCGGCCAACAGGGATATTTGCCGTCATTGGTGGTTACGGCTACTCCCGGAGCGCCACCATTGACAATTTCAGCTTTGGGTCTAAACTCCCCCGGAGCCGCAGAAATACACACCACCACGCCTCACGGTCTTGTTGCTGGTGATCAAATACTAATTACAGGTTCTTATCATGGAATAGCTGATGGCTATTGGTTAGTTCTTAATGTGACAAGTCCTACCGCCTTTACCATTGGCATCTATGCTGGTTCGGGTTCGAGTCAGCCAGGCGGAGGTACAGTTACACCCCTGACCGGAACGTATCTTTGGGCATTACCGGCGTGGGGAATGACAGCGCAGGGATATCCGGCAACGACATGTTATTTTCAGAATAGGCAATTATTCGGCGCGACAAACGGCCAACCTGCGGTATTTTGGGGTAGCCGGTCAAATGAGTTTTATGATAATGGTGTCGGTAATCCGGCACTCGACGATGACGCAATTACTTATAAAATACTTTCAGATAGAGCCAACGTCATTAAACATTTTCTTAATCTGCAATATTTATTGATACTTACATCCGGCGGTATTTGGATGGTACAGAATGGGAACAGTGGGCAGACTGTCCTCACCGGAACAGGAACCCTTGATTTAAGTTGGCAAGGCGAGAACCCTGCTTGTGATGTTCCTCCGTTAAAAATTAATAACTTCGGGCTGTTTGTTTCAGAATTAGGAAATGAAGTCAGAACGCTCGGATATAGTTTCGCGGAGAACGCTTTTGTCGGGACTGATATAACGATCATGTCTCACCATCTTTTAGAGTTCAACCAGATTGTAGATTGGACGTACCAGAGGAATCCGTATTCATGTATCTGGGCGATTCGAGATGACGGGGAGTTACTCGGCTGTACTTTCTTCCCTGAACAGCAGATTAACGCTTGGCATCACCACGACACGCAGGGGACTTTTGAGTCAACATGGTGTGTTATTGAAAATAACGTCAATGTGGTTTATTTCATTGTCAATCGAACACTGAACGGTCAAACAGTAAGATGTATTGAAAGAATGGCTCCAAGACAGTTCAAAGACCCAAAGGACGCTTATTTCTTAGATTGCGCTCTTGCCTATGACGGCAGACCCAGCACTCCGGCTACTCATTTCTCTGGCGCTTCACATTTGGCCGGAATGACGGTTTCGGTTCATGCTGATGGATTTGTGTTATCACCTTTTGTCATGCCTGACAATGGAGAATTTGATCTTGATAATCCCGCTCTTGTCGTCCATGTAGGGCTTGCCTACACTTCCGATTTTGAAACACTGGATATATCGTCTATGAAATCAGACATTAGGGACAAAGAGAAACTCATTAATTCTGTGTCGCTTATTGTCGATCAGACTTCAGGACTTCTAATAGGTCCTGATGCGGATCATCTAAAGCCTTACAAACAAAAGAGACCGGCAAACTACGGAGAGGCAGACGCTTTGTTGAGTGAATTGGTCGATCTCAATATCCCGTGTGGTTGGAATAAAAAAGGTCGCATATTCATCCGCCAGGCGCAACCTTTGCCTTGCAGTATATTGGCGGTAATTCCTCAGCTCATGGCAGGTGGAAATTGAAAGCAAAGATAGTAAAAGCCCTGGCAGAACATATTGATGTTATCGCCCCTAATGTGCGCGAGGCGGATAGAGAAGAAATGCTGGCCTACAACGGGATGACTCCTCGACAGGCATTAGAACTTTCACTTTACAACTCACAAGGTGAAGCATGGACAGGAATGGCTAATGACGTGCCGGTGTGCATCTTCGGAGTTGCAAAACCAAATTATATCTGGTTAGTCGGTACGGAAGATATTCACAAATACGATAAATTGTTTCTTAGTAAGAGCCGCAAAATATTGAAAGAGTTGCTTGAAAAACATCCTATACTTGAAAACTACGTTCAGGCAAAGAATACGCGGTCTGTTCAATGGCTTGCTTGGCTCGGATTTAATATGGAGCAACCCGAACCGATGGGCGTTAATAATGAATTATTCTGTCATTTTTGGTTGGAGGGAATCAGATGATTAAGACTCCTCAAGGGTTTATATTAGCACCGGAGAAAAAAAACATAACGGTAATGCCGAAGATTGACCTTTCAAAGAAGAAAGCCCTTGTTTATGGATATGGTATATTTGATGTGTTCCTCGCTCAAACTTTGGCTCAGGACTTCGGGGAAGTCTTTTTATTTGTTCCGTGGATGGGGCCTTGGCCTACTCCTGATTATCAGAACATAGGAAAAGGAATCCCCGGGGTAACAAGAGTTGAAAGCTATGAGGATACAAAGGCTATCGTCAAGGAAAACAAAGGCACATTCTTTTTCTTCGATGTTGGGGATGCCGATAAGCAATGGGAATTGAGACAGGAAGGTTGCAATGTTTTTGGCGCTGGCGGAATCAGAAATGAACAGGGTAGATATCCTGCTCAGGACTTGGAAATAGACCGTTCCTTTTTTAAGGACACTTTAAAAGAAGTCGGGCTTCCATTTGCTCCTTATCGTATTGTTCACGGTATTGATGAACTGACACCTATATTAAAAAAAGAAGATGATCTTTGGGTGAAGATGGATGTCACTATTCGGGGAATCAAGGAGACCTTTCATCATATTGATTGGAAAAGTTCAGTCAACGAAATAGATGAACTTGCTCACAAGCTGGGTTTTTATCGGGATGTTGCAGAGTTTATGATTGAAATACCCGTTGAAAAGGAAGGTGTGGAAATCGGGGACGATTCTATGCGTCTACATGGAGAGTCGCTGGAAAATTCCCTTTATGGAATTGAAGTAAAAGGTGACGGGTATTCCTGTAAAGTTTGTCCGACAGATAAACTTCCTATTCCGATACAAATAGTAAATAAGGCCATGCTTCCTATCTATCAGAAGTACGATATTAACGGTGCTATCTCTACTGAGGATCGCTGGGGTAAAGAGAAAAAGGCTTATTATATTGATGCCTGTCAGCGCATGGGGAATCCTCCGGCTGCGTGTATTTCGGAAATCTATAAAAACTTTTCTCGTGTTACAGATGGCATTGCACGAGGAGAAATGATCAAGGCCGAGTTCAAAGCGAAGTACGCCGCAGAACTAAGCGTGGAAGCTCAGAACGCGGACACCGAGTCAATCCCTATGGACATCAGCGAAAAAGATTGGCACTCGATCAAGATACGGAGAGCCTGCAAGATCGGCGATCAGTATTACAATATTCCTTTCAGGGATAAGGTAAGCACGGTTGTCAAGGCGGTAGGGCTTGGTGAAACACTGGAAGAAGCTCAGGACAACTGCATGAATGCGGCAGAGAATTTTAAATGCAAGGGCAAGCAATTTAATGCTAACACATTTGTTGAGTTAAATGAGATAATTGACCGGTCAGTTAGTTTGGGAATTGAAAAATTATGAACGTCACATGTAACAAGACTGATAACGGCTGGGAAGCGGAGGCCATAGAGAATGGCAAGATTGCCGCGACTCTTAGTTTTAAAGTCTATGGAACGATTGCGGTCATTCATAACACCGTTCACTTATGGACTCCCAGGGCTTTACGATTTTATAGAAAGGCTTTTGATCTGGTAAAAAAAGGCATGAAGGAAACGGGAATAAAAACTATTATTACCGGAAATAAATTAAGCGATGACTTATCGAAAAAAGAAAAATACTGGCGCATGATGGGATTTAATACTTTTAAGAATTTTGAATGGGAAGGCAATAAAGTCCGTTGCGCCGGACAGGAGCTATAATATGGCTGATTTTGGAATAGGCGAAATAATAATGGCAAACCTGTACGCGCTGGGAACGGCAGCGGCATACGGAGCGAGTTCTGTAACTGCTAGCGGGGTTGCGGCAGCGGCGACCGTTGCAGGGGCGGGAGTATCGGGGTATTCGGCAATTCAAGCAGGAGCCAACGCCAAAACTCAGGCTAACATGACAGCCGATGCACAGAAAAAAACTGCGGAAAGCGTAGAGAACGCCGCCGCCGTGTCAGCCTCTAACGAAAAGCTGAAAGCGAAAAGGATTGAGGCCGCGCAAGTCAACGCCGCCGGGGCGGGCGGAGTCAGCCCGTCAACCGGAACTCCTTTGACTATTGAAAGCCAGACCGCCGAATTTGGCGAACTGAACAGCCTGCAAATTATAAACAATGCCCAGAGGACGGCGTGGGGATATGATACACAAGAGGATATTAACGAAAATAAAGATTATGAAACAGCAGGATATCTTAAGGGTGCAGGCAGTTTACTGGGCGGCGTATCGAATGCTTCTTTCGGATATGCTAGGAGTTAATGATGCAACTTCCACAATATAACGAAAGAGTCGAACCCAATACTTTGCCGGTTGCCAATTATGACACGGGAGACCCAGTGGCAAAAGCCGCTGAAGGTCTAGGTAAAACGATTGAAGGTGTTGGTGGTCAGATGCAGGACTTCGCTTATCAGGAGAAAGTGAAGGCCGACAAAACGGTTGTCCGTGACAGCTATGTTAATTTTTCAAAGGAGATCATTGACCTTGAATCAGACGGCCTCAGAAGAAAAGGCAAGGATGCTTTCGATGTTGATTCCTACAATCAGAAATTTTCAGAAATAAAAGATAAATATAAAAGCCAACTAAATAACAAAAACCAAAATTTCATGTTCGACAACCAGACGAAGATGGAAGAGATAAGGTTTACCACTTCCCTTCATCGTCATTCAGCAATAGAAGCTGATGAATTAAACAAAGGCAATGCCAAAGCCCAGACGGAAATGGATGAGCAGAAACTATCTCTCGGCTATCAAGACCCTGCTAATTATGACGAGAAGAACCCTAACAGCATGATCAGCAAGTTTCTTGTTTCCGCAGATGAGCAAGCAAAAATACATGGCCTTTCGGAGAAAGACCCTGAATATCAGGAAGTGATGGCAGGCGCAAGGTCTAAGGCTTATGTTGACAGGATTAAATTACTAATGACTGACAGGCCGTCAGAAGCCCTGAAATTCTACAAGGAGCATGAGAGCGACATTAATGTTGAACAGCGGGAAACTCTGGGAAAAACGCTTGAGCATTTAAGCGATGAACAGCAGGGAATGAACGCGGCCTTTTCTTATTTGACTGACATTACCAACGGCAAGAAAAGCGAAACGGAAATCACAAAGGAACTGCATGATAAGTTTGCCGACAATCCCGGCTCTTTTAAAGTCGCTCAGGCGGAACTTAATCATCTGTATGCTCAGAACCATGCCGATCAGGTAAGTGCCGCGGCGAGAGTAGGCACAAAGATAGAAGCGACAGTTGATAAGGCCGTAGGGAATGGACAGGTTGTTTCCCTTAAACTTTTAAAGGGTATTCCCGAATACAACGATCTTGAGAAATTGGCGGCTGGAGGTAACAAGGCCGCTGAACTCGAACTCAATAGAATGAAATCCTATGTCTCAAAGACGGAAGGTCAGCAGAAGCGGGAAGCCAAACAGGAGGCAATACAAAACAGGCAGTTGGCTTTACAGGAAAAACAGATTAAAAAGGCAGAAGCGGAAGATTTCATGCGGGGCATTCAAGACCCTCAAACCTTGACTAAGATGACGGAAACGGATTTGGTAGAGCAAGGCCGTAAGCATGGTTTGTCCTATGCACAAATAGATAAGGTTAAAGCTGACCGGAAAAAAGAAATCAAAGATATGCAAGACCCGAAGATGCAACATAATCAGAATTTGAAAAACTCTATGGTTAATTCCGTTCTTGATTCAGCGCAAGTAAAAGACGAAGATGCGCGAGCCGCTTTTGGGCAGTATTTTAGAATAGCCATTAAGAAAAAAGAGGATGAACTAAAACGCCCTTTGACCGATGATGAAATTAAACAAGCCGGAATAGAAGGTTTGCAGAACGGAGCCCTACATTGGAATCCTGGCAAGAAAGGCATATTTGGAATTGGCGCAAAAGAGGGCGCATGGGAAGATACAAAGAAGCAAAACATGTCAGAAGATAAATACGGCCATGCGGTAGGTGACACTTTTAAAGGCTATAAATATATAGGGAACGATCAATGGAAGAAAATATAGTATCATCCAAAGACCTATTTGGAGAACAAAATAATACTATAACAACGGCGGAGTTATTTAAGGATACTCCGGGATCATCTCTTTCCCGGTCTGCTATAATTTCTCACAATACCGATTCGGACAAGTACGCTCAGAACCGTAAGGCAACGACAGATCAGGGTATCCCTGCGGCCTTTGCTACGCCTGCTAATAAGGCTTCAAATATGGATGATATGCTATCCACGATCAAAGATTTCTTAGGCTTGAAAGGCAAGACTGCCAAACATATGAGTGACCCTGAATTTGCGAAAGTGGCGAAAGACGATCATAAACCTTTGACGGATTTAGAAAACAAATTTAATAATAAGCCGTGGTATTTACAAGTTGCGGATGTTGCAAAAAGCGAAGGCCAGACAATAGCCTCTCTGGGCTTAGGTGCTACTGGCTGGATTCCTGCTGGACTGTCAATGTTTTCCTTTGATAAGCGTTCTCTTTCTGAAAGGGCGCAGACCGCTAAAGATATTCAAGAATCATTATCCTATACTCCGACAGACCCCGAAGCAAAAGAGATAGTGGATAGCGTGTCAAAACTTTTTCAATATCCAGCAGAAAAAGGGCATGAAAGCGAAGCATACTGGAACAAATTAGCAGACGAATCTAAAGCTAAGGGCAACCATAAACTATCTGAAATGTATCGTGCTTTTTCTTTTACGGCAGGTTTTGGCGGTGAAGCGGCTCCTTTTCTTGCTCCGATAGCTGCGGAGATTGGAATGAAACATATCGGAGGAATCGTTGACACCGCTAAGCAAATCAAGAGCAAGGGCGACCCTCTTGTCAAAGAAGCCATTAAAGATATGACCGGTGATTCCACGGTTCAGGCTCCCCTTGCCGTAGTTGATGACATCTTGACCAAAGCAAAGACCACGCCGGAAGAAGCCCTGACCGACCCGACAGCCTACTATGAGCAGAAGTTTGAGGGCATGGCAAGCGATACTCCTGTAAAAGCAGACTTACCCATGCCTGACGTTGCCACCCTTTCCGACCATATCACCCCTGAGCATATCAAGGACATGAGCGTAGAGGGGATTCCTTCTGTAAATGAGGTAAAAGCTAATGAGATTAACAATAAAGAGAGCGAACAAAGAAGGGCAGATAACGGAGACGTTCTACGCGGAGATACCGACACCCAAGCCAACATACCGCCCGAGGGAGATAATGCCGTGGCGGGGGCAAATTCAACGGGTGATATGTTTGCACCAGAAAGCCCCGAAGAAGCCCAGACTACCGTTGACCATTTAAAAGCACTCAATGAGGACATAGGGCAATCCGGCAAAGTAGATTTGACCGGAATGAAAGATTATATTGCCAAAGCCTCAAAGGAAGTAAAATACTCTGGCGACCTTCAAGCCGATTATTATCTTCTGAAAAACAGGGCGGAGATTGACCGAATCCTCACAAAGAGACTTCTTGAAAAGGCCGAGGGTAACCCTGCCGACTATGAGGCCATTTACAACTGGATTGAAAACCCGAAAGAAAAAATCACTGAAAAGCAGAAAAAGATTTTTAGAAATGAAGTTGAGCCTATCGCCAAGGAAAGAAACAGGCTATTTTCAAAACTCCGCAATGAAGGAGTGCCGGTTGAAGGCTCGACTTATACACCCCGCTTTGTCGCTGAAAAGGGCGGCTTCTTTGACAGGTTAATTGAAGGCATGAGAACCTCAAACGCTGGTGCAGGAATATTAAGAAAGACCACCGGCTCATTCAAAAAGCGAACCATGAGGGCAATCGAGAGAGAAGGCGGAGATGATATGCCCGGCGAGCGCCTTGTCGCTTCTGTCAAGGATGGCGAAGTAACTGCTTTTAAAGATGGCAAACCTGAAAGTATGGGTAAGCTGAAATACTCAACGCCGGAAGAAGAAATGAATAAAGCCGTTGAGCCTATTGACAGCCAGATAAAAAAACTTAAAACTGAAAAAAATACTCTGACCATGACTAAAAGCAGGATTATGGGTTCTGTTAAGAGGATAGAAAATATAGGTAAAAAGATCGCCGAACTGGAAGCCAAAAAACAAGAGACAATGGCCTCAACTTTCTTCGGCTCTGATGATTTAACAGAAAAGAGTTTTGTTGATAAAGACGGTGTAAAGTGGAAACTGGGCGAAGCCACCACAAAAGAGATTGAGGCCAACACCAAATTAAAATATCACAAGAACGCTCTGCTTAATGAGATCACGACCTACAACGAATTAAAAAAAGTTGACAGGGCGATTGAGTATCTTGACAACCTGATGAAGAATCCCGAATTTACCAAAGTGGCGGTTAAATTAGGGACGCAGAACATTCCTGACGGTTACAAAACAACCGTTCTTCCTCAGTTGAGAGGATACGCTTTTCCAGACCGGATAGCGGAAACCTTTGACACTTTCTATAAGCACGTTTCTCAGGGATTGATGGAACCTTCAAATGCCTACGCAAAGATAAATACAGTTCTGCGTAATGCGATATTCTTTAATCCGTTAATTCACCTTCCTAATATTGCTAACCATGCTTTAGTAAATAGAGGCGCGGTAAAATGGCTAAATCCTTTTGACTACCCCACATTGATGAAAACTTCCAACAGGGCAATCAAAGCCGTCTTAACAATGAATGACGATTATGTTCAAGCCTTGGACAAGGGAGCATCTCTTTTATATTCAGGTGTTGAAAACCAAAACCTCTATGATGTGATGCTTCAAAAGATGGGAGCAGAACTGAAAAGCAATACTCCGCTTGCGGACAGTTTGAGTAAGGCTTTGGGATACGCCAATCCTGTAAAGATGGTCAAAGCAATTTACAAGTTTTCATCTCAGGCAACATGGGCTGTTAATGACATTGCAACCCTGCAATCTGTTTTTGAAGATATGGAAAGAGGCGCGACAATGGAAAAGGGAATTGAAGAAACCGGAAAACATATCCCTAATTACCGGATACCTCCTAGGGTAATGAACAGCACAACGATTTCCAAACTTATGAAAGCGGATTCCGGCGTTACTATGTTTGGAGCTTATCACTACGGCGCTTTGAAGTCTTACGGCGAAATGTTCAAGACCTTAGTTGGCAATGTTCCATTGAAGGAAAGGGCGGCGGCACTCGATAAAATAGCCATGTTGGGAATAGTGACATACGTTCTTTACCCTCAACTTGATACGATTGCTCAGAATATTCACGATGCGTTGGGCGGAGATAAAAATGACAAGGTCGGAATGAGAAGGGCGGGAGCCTCGACATTCCCTTATAAGACGGAACAATTGGCAAAAGGGAATATTGATTTCCCTGAGTATGTTCAGTCAATCTTGACTCCGAGTATCGGCCTGACCGTTGGCATGGGTGTTTACATGGGGCGTGATCCGCGAACAGGAAAGAAACTATCACCAAAGGAAATGGCATTACAAGCCGTTGCTCCTGTATCTCAAGCTACAAGAATGACAAGAGGTGAGAAAACGCCTGCTGAATTTGCCGAGGGTCTTTTTGGAATAAGCAAACAATACTCCGATGCTGAAAGACAAATCAAGAAATTCTTAGGTATGCGAATGCCTCAAGGTGATGAGGAATCGGCGGAAAAGAGCAGAACAAAGCGCCAGATCGTTGACGCTTTCAGAAAGAACAAACCTCTTAATAAAGACCAAAGGGATGCTTATTCAAAGATGACCGAGGCGCAGAAAAAGAACATCGACAAGGAATCTGAGATGACATCTATACAAGTTGCCTTTTCTCATCTGACCCCTGACGAAGCTAAGGTAGTTTGGAATAAAATGAGCAACAAAGAAAAACTGCAAGTCGGAGAGATTTACGAAAAGAAAATTGAAAATGAAGCAAATAAGGAGTAAACTATGAACATGAAGAAACTATTTAGAATTGTGCTTTTAATATTAATGCTGTCCATGCCGGTGACTACCTTTGCCACGGTTGCGAACGTCCCTAATTACGCTACCTTTGCCGGAAGTGGAAACACCGGCCCGTTCAGTTTCAACATGACGTTTTTTACCAATAGTCAGATAGTCGTGACTACTACCAGCCCAACGGGGACAGTAACGACTTTGACTCAGAATATTGCTTACACCATTTATGCTCCGACAAAGAATGCTGTAGGGGCTTATGCAGGCGGCAGGGTATATCTGACAACTGCTTTGGCTTCAGGGTATATACTGACCATAACCAGAACACTTCCTTTATCTCAAAATATTCAACTACCGAATCAAGGGCCTTTCTTTGCTCCGACCATTGAAGCTGGATTTGATTATCTGACAATGATTACCCAGCAGTTACAGAGGAACATAGATGAAGGAAGTATTCAAGGGCCACAAGGCCCAACCGGCCCACAAGGAGAGCCTGGCATACAGGGGAATGTTGGAGTTCAAGGCCCCACAGGAGCGCAAGGGCCACAGGGAACAGCGGGACAAGGATTTAACCTCCGTGGCCCGTGGGCAAGCGGACAGAATTATGCCGCCTATGATGTGGTGAGTTACTCAGGCAGCGCGTATATCTGTTATTTAGGAATAACCAATTCAACGACTAATCCTGTAACAGACACAACTCATTTTGAAATTTTCATCGCTCAGGGCGTTCAAGGTGTTCAAGGTGTTCAAGGTGTTCAAGGCGCACAAGGAGCCAGCTTCAATCTCCGAGGAGCATGGGTCAGTGGACACAACTATGCAGTATTAGATATAACTACTTATTCGGGGAGTTCCTATTCTTGTATTTCAGCTATCACCAATTCTACCACTTCACCCGACTCAGATGCAACTCACTTCGCACTTTTCGTTGCCAAAGGCGATCAAGGTATTCAAGGTGCAACTGGTTCTCAGGGTGTTCAAGGTCCACAAGGCCCCGGCTTGAATGTTCGTGGCGCATGGGTAAGCGGCGACAACTATGCTGCCGCTGACGCTGTGAGCAATGGCGGCAGTTCTTATATATGCATGGTCGCTATTACCAATTCAACAACCGTGCCGGGAAGTGACACAACACATTTTAGTTTATTAGGAGCAACCGGAACTCAAGGGCCACAAGGAGCAACCGGCCCAACGGGAGCAACAGGCTCTCAAGGCCCGCAAGGAGCAACGGGGGCAACAGGAGCGACAGGGGCGCAAGGAGCGCAAGGTGTTACAGGAAATCAAGGCCCGCAAGGAGCGACAGGGCCGACAGGAAATCAAGGCCCGCAAGGGTCTACCGGCCCGACCGGCGCACAGGGGCCTCAAGGTACTGCCGGAGTAGTTGGCGGAACCAGCACTGTTACGGCGGCAGGGACAACAACGCTAAATGTCAATTCATATTATATTCAGTTATTCACGGGGACGACTACACAAACAGTAGTCTTACCCGATGCTTCGACTTTACAGGCAGGGGCTAGTTGGGTAATAAATAATCAATCAACCGGAGTAGTAACCGTTCAGACTTCTGGTGGAAATACTATTCAAGCAATGGTTGGAGTTCCTTCTTCAGTGTACAACAGTGTTTTAACATTAACTTGTATAAATCCGTCTGGTGGAACGGGGACAGCGTCGTGGATTTGGGAGTATAGGGCGACAGGGAGTTTCACTTTGACTGGTGTGGGGTTTACAACATCACCAACAGTAACAGCCACTTATTTATTACATGACAATCAGGTGATTTTAACAATTCCTTCAATGCTTGCAACTTCTAATTCTAGTAGTTTTTCTATGACTGGCCTACCTACTGCATTAGCTACGGCAAGAAATACAGCATTTTCAGTTTACGCAGTTGAACATAATGGTGTTCTAGTGACGAATTATGGTCAGGGAGTTAATATAAATGGAACCTCTATCTACTTTTCGATTAGTGGTGGTGCAAATAATTTCTCAGACCCCGGAACCACTAAGGGTTTACCTTTTGCCATTACTTTAATTTATAGTCTTTTATAAGGAATAAATGAACAAACTTATTTTAACAGTTTTTCTAATACTGATTGCGAGTCCTGTTCAAGCAGAATATAGATTTGCACAGGATTGGACAAAGACTGACACAGTCCTTGAAGCTGTATATGCTGGCCTAACTATCGTTGACTGGGGACAGACAAGAGATATTGCTAAACATCCACAACAGTATTCAGAAATGAACCCTTTACTGGGTAAACATCCTTATTATAATGCAGGTCTAAGGATAGAATTTTAGGAGGAAATATGAAAAAGATATGGCGGTTTTTATTTTTACTTTTGTTTTTAATTCCCAGTGTATCTTGGGCGGCTGATCCGAACGCTCATCAATTCGGTTCTCAGGGGTGGCTGGTCTATTCTGATTGTACTGGAATCACAGCAAACGGAATGGGATGTTGGAACGGGACGACGCTCTGTATCGGGAACGGGACTTCTTGTTCTACTGTTACCGGAACATCCGGCTGTACCACCTTCTCCTGTCTTGCTGGTATACCCTCAACGATTGCGGGGTATGGATTAACTGGAGTCGTCCAGCCTTATGATGCTACTATTTTGAATGCAGCCGCTATTGGAGTAAGTGTCGCAGCCTACAACGCCAATACGGTGATCTATTCTGGTTCATGGACTAACGGGCATATAGGAAAATACAAATCCTCTGACGGAACGTGGATTGATGCCGGTGCTCTTGTTACTCCCGGCACTGGTGTAGCGACTGCGACGGCTATTGCTGTGAATACTGCGGGTGGGTTTATGACCTTTGGCACAGCGGTTGAGAAGATTGCCGTTGCTACTTTTGATGGTGGGGATTCTGCTCTAAGCGCAACAAAGCCTACCCATCAAATCGTTTATCTTAACACTCCTTTTGCGGCAACAATAACTGGTTATCAGATTTCATGTCCTTCAAATATAGGCGGCACAACGGCAAACCTGATATTCGATGTATGGGATGTATCTTACAGTGCAGACACTTTACCGACTGTCGCAAATTCAATGTGTGCTGCTGGAACAAAACCTCAGTTAACCTACGGAGCGCACTCGTTAGTTAAAGCGGCGTGGGCTTGCTCAACAGCTACGACAGTTGGAGCGGGAGATAGCCTTGCTATTACAATAGGCACATATCCGACGTCTGCGACAGGCTCTTGGTGTTCGATAACTCTTTACGGGACGAGGTTATAAGCCATGAAACTAAAAACTTTATTCTTATCAATATTACTTTTACTGACCTTTGCAGTTCCTTCTTTCTCAGCCACTTATTACGGAGTCAAAGGAAACAGCAACTGGAACTCCGGCAACTGGTCAACAACGGCGGCCAAAGGTGCTTTTAGGACAGGTTCTGCCATAACTCCTACAGCTACGGATGATTGTATTCTTGATGACTGGACGAGTATGGGCGGCGGTGTAGTATGGACAGTTAACGCAACGACTTGTGTTTGTAAGACTTTAACCATGACTGGCTATGCTGGTGATCTGGCTTTCACTGCAGGCCAGACTCTTGGCATATCTGGTAACATTACTTTTGCGAATACTCATACATTATCGGGAACAGGGACTTTACAACTAAAAGCCGCAGGAACAATTACAATGGCTGGGTTAACATTTCCAGGCTCAGTTATGACTGTTGATACTGCAACATATACTCTTGCAGGAGATCTTAATATTACAGGTAATTTAAATATTGGAGCGGCTACTCCAACCTTTGCAGGTGCATATAATATCACTTGTGCTGCTTTTTACTTTTACGGAACGACACTGACTTTAGTTTCTGGGCAAACGCTTACCGTTTCAACAACACTTAACCTTGATTCAGGCGCAGGTGTCTCAGTTGCAACAATTAAGTCATCAACTGCGTCCTCTGATACATATTTACACTTTAATGGTCTTGCTTCTGCTAGTAGGGTTGTTGGAATGACTTTTACCGATGTTAATGCTGCCCATGCTTTAGATAACTGGTACGGCGGAACTCTTACACGCACAACAGGAATAACGAATAGGACCAGTGCTGATATAGGGGGAGTTAGCGGAGGTGGAGCATGTGGATTCTAGTAAAAAAAATAGTATTTGTACTAATCTGTTTACTCTTATCTTCTCAGGCGTGGGGAGTTTGCACAGGAGGAGGCACATCCTGCACAAAATCAAGCACGACATATACCTGCACAGATGCTTCTTATGGTTGTATTCAAGACGCTGTCACAGCCGCAACGACAGGTGATACAATTAATGTAACTGCAACTGGCACAGTCTCATGGCCTACCAGTGCAGTAACTATACCAGCAACTAAATCTTTAAATATCGTTGGCCCCGGTGCATCAAACCTAACTATAATCCAAACTGGAGATTGGGCTTTTACTATTGGTTCAGGAACTTCTGCGTACATGGGAACTTTATTAGACCCATCAACAAGAATATCCGGCTTCTATTTTAAATCTCCTGTTACAGATGTAAGTTACTCTTCCATCGCCGCTTATGGCACTGGATGGAGAGTACATCATTGCACGTTTGAGGCGGTTAAATCAGAGACGCAAGGAAACGGTCAAGAATTTGTATTCGCCGCATCTAATTCTACTGGTGCTTATGCCTCAAGCGGTTTAGTAGATAACAATATTTTCACTAACGGAGGGGCAAGTTGTGGTGGAGGGTCTAATTTTGCCGCAATGGGTGCGATCTGGGACACCGCATTAGACTTGGGAACAATCAACGGAATATATATAGAAGATAACACATTCCTCAATCCGTCAACAACTGCGGTACGCAGAACAGGTGACTGTGCCGCTGGCGGACGTTTAATCATGCGCTATAATACTTTTGGAAATAATAAAATTGAAGCTCACGGACTACAGACACGATCAGGGCGTGGTACAAAAAGTTGGGAGTTTTACGGGAATGTTCTGTCAACAAACTGGTTGTCTGGACTTGGTTTCCAGCCATTAGCGGGAACAGGAGTCGTATTTTATAACGGATGGAATGAAGTTTCTGGTTCAATCCCAGCTTACCCTATAGCCTTTGGACACGAAAGAAGTGTTTACCAATCAATATGGGGGGTATGTGATGGAAATCCTGGAGACCCTGCGGGATGGGATGGGAATACCAGCCCATCCTCGACATATCATGGCTGGCCTTGCCGTGACCAGATAGGAACAACTACAGATGCATCTTTGTTCAGCGACCCTGCGGGAGCAGGCCCAGCACAAACTTTAGCACCTGCTTATGTTTGGGGTATAAGAAATTTAACTCATAGTGCAAATGTTGCCGCTGGTATAAGATACGGCAGGACAAGTACTGAAGGAATCCATGTAAAAGAGAATAGAGATTATTTCACACAACGCTCAGCGGCCTTCACTGGCGCAAAAGGTGTTGAGGGCGGAGATACCACCAGTGGTGTAGGTTGTGGTACTCTCGCTAATCGCCCGGTAACTTGCACGGTGGGCGTTGGATATTGGGCTACAGACCAATCCTGTACTGATCTGACCGGAATGATTGGAGCAACCCCTGGAACGCCTATTTCCGGCACTCTTTATAAATGCACCGCAACAGACACTTGGACTTCTTATTATACGCCGTACACTTATCCCCATCCATTGAGAACAGATGAAGCCATGCCCTCTTACAATATAACCGTATCACATACGGGAACGGGGTGTTCTCTTGATGACGGCGTTCATGCTGTTTTGACAGGTGGTTCGTATAATTCCGTATTGACTTTAAACAATGGCTGGAAAGGAACGTGGGCGGGAACGTGTGGTGCTACGGGCGCGGGAACGGATAGTCAGGCTTATACAAAATCACCAACAGCAGATTGCACGGTGTCTTTTGCCTGTTCCGCAATACCTATCCTACCGTGGGTAGCACCATAAGCAGGCGGCGGTCACACAGGCGGAATACATTAAGGAGAAGGGCGAATGTCCGATTTTAATATTGAACTGAACGAAAATGAGATAGCGCATATGTCTGATACGAATAAGCTTAATACTCTTTTAAAAGTAGCTTATTTGAATCATAAAATCTTAGATGAACACGGGAAAATCATCTTCGGAAATGGAGACCCTCAAGCAGGATTATGTTTTAAGCTTGAGGAACATAAAAAAATACTAGATAGGCATGACTCAATCTTTAAGTGGATGGTTGGTCTGTTTACAGCGGGAATAATAGCTGCTATGACTGCTGTTTTTAATTTATTTAGATATCATAAAGGGTAGATAAAAGAAGTTGAACCTTTAACATTAGGAGGATTTATGTATTTAGTATTAATTATTATCTTAGTTCTTTTATGTATAGGCGGATTTCCAGTTTGGCCTCACAGTGCAAATTGGGGATATTACCCCAGCGGTGGAATTGGATTAATCGTTATCATTTTAATAATCGTTTTGCTATTGAGAGGGTGATATGAACGGAGCAATCGTACGACTTGAACATTCAATTCAAGGTGATTTAGGAGCATGGCTCTTTGATGGAGTAATTTTCTGTTTTACTTTGCAGCCGGATGAAACCGATGCAGGGAGATTCCATTTACCGGCGGGGGATTATATCTGCACGAAATACAATAGCCCCAAGCATGGCATGACCTTTATCATCCATAGACCGGAAACGCCTGTATCCGTCGACGGGCATGATTATCTCGAAGTCCACGCAGGTAATGACATTGAAGATACTCTGGGCTGTACGGTCATCGGTTCTTCCGTAGGCAAATTAAAAGGAGACAGGGCTGTATTGAACAGCGGCTTGACATTTCAACTCTTTCAGGAGTATACTAAAGACGTTGATTCGTTTACACTGAAAATCATTGACTGTTATACAGCGTGAGGTGAATTATGAAAGACTTTTTCTTAACTAAAATATTACAATATTTAAGCCGCCGTTTTGACGGCTATAAAACCTACGCCGGCGCCGCGGGAAAAGCACTTGCTGGCCTGGGAACTCTCATTAGCGGAATTATCGGACTAATCGGTATTGCATTCCCCGACCAAGGTCTGCCCCAAATGGACATACAATCCGCACTAGGACTTATTGGCGCGGGTGCTTTTGCCATCTCGTCAGGTCTCTCAAGTTATGGCGTAGGTAAAAAACTCGATAAAGCGGCTGACCAAAGAATTGACATAGCAGCCATAGCTCAGACTGATACAACTCGTGCCGGTGGATTAGCACCGCGGTAGAAGTAAAAAGATGTTACTAAAAGACTTATTTAATAAATTCAAGAAGTGGCTTGCTTACAAGCCTGAGGATGTTCAGCTTTCGGGGCCACCTGATCCTGACGAATTTACTGCCAGAGAAATGCCGACACCGAAGGATGACATAACGAGCATAGGCTCAATTAAAATTAAATTCTAAACATGAAAGGGGAAAGAACTATGAGTTGGGCAACAGTTTGGGAAGAAATGAAAAGTTGGTTTGTAAACGAAGGCAAAGAACTGGAAGAAGAAATGGGGCCTTTTGTAAAGACGTTTGCCAGTGCAATCGGTCAGGCTACATTGACCGCCGCCACTAAAGCTGTGGCAGTTTTTGCAGCACAAGAACTCACCGGAGTAGCAAAGCAGGCGGGAGCCTATAATCAGATCGTGAACGACCTTAAAGATCAGGGATTGACAGCTGCGGTTAGCCTTGTGAATGATTCTATTGGTGTGGCTTTGGCAAAACTTAAAGCGACTCCTCCGGCGGCAAGCTAACAGCAATAAAAAAGGCGGGATTTAATCGTCCCGCCTTTGCTTTATTCGGTTGTTGCGTCTTTAGCGCGGATTCATAAGCCTACCTCCATTCTGCGAACGGATTATATTCATGAACGTGTCTTTCTCTCTGAGTAAGAAGTTCTCTCTCTGTCATCCTCGGAGCCACGGGAAAAGCAAAGGTCAAAGCCAAAGCATCCGCTAAATCAGGAGAACGTCCAAGCCTCTTTTTAACCTGATCCTTGTCCTCAAGAATTATCTTGCCGTTAGTGAAAGAATAGGTCGGTGTCGTCATTTCAGCTACAAGTTCAGGAATAGGCGGCAACATACCACCACCCTTCACCCAATCAGCCATTGCAAACCACATCTCAGCCCGTTTGTTTCGATATCGCGGATCAATTGCTGGCCCGTGGAACTGAACGCCCAAAGGATGATAACCGGCTGTATGTAGATTATCAATCACACCGTGTCCCCAATGGCCGGTATCGTCTATAAAAAAAGCGTCGCACTCCCAATCTTTCTTGATGACAGCGCATTTAGCGGCTATGTCAGTTGTTCTAACCTGCCGCATTATCGTAGGCATCCCTGCAAAAAGCCCTTGCCGCGGAAAGATAACAGTTCGATCATCGCCAAACCTTGCAACATCAATCCCTAACACTCTGCCAGCCCACTCAAATTGATCTGCCTTTAAATGTACTTTCATCGCCGCTTCGACTTCTTCAATACCCAGTAAAGCATTAAAACCTTGCGGCGGGAACAGACCAAGGATTGTAGCCATTACCCAGGGATTCTCTCTCCCGTGAGTTTCGATCTGTTCTTTGGCGTAGTCTATTGAAACGCGACTTGTCCTGTTTGGATCTTCAGGGTCAGCGGTAACAGTGACCACTTTCCATTGTCCTCTTAGCGTATTGCAGATTTGATATAATAATCCGTTTGTTGATGTAGGATTTCCACCAGTCGCAATTAAAGCATCTTTAGGATCGCCTGTGAATATTTGTTCTGCAGCCCTCCCTACGGCAACGGCCATATCTCCAATTTCATCGAGTAGAATAAAAGGGTATTTGCTATGCAGTCCCGACAATGCCCTACCGATAGCGTCCGCATCGGCATCTTTAGCGTAAGACCGCGCAGATAAAAACCAAGTCTCTGGATGGTCTTTTGCTTGTATTCTTTCCTTGTGCCACTCGAAGGCATTACTTAGGTAGGTTGATTGTGATTGCCACTTAGAGAGTTCCGGCCAGAGGTTATCAGAGAGATTGTCTTTGGTAATTGAAAGTGCGGCGCCTTTTGGGTGTTCACCTTTATCAGCAAAACATGATAAGCGCCACCACCCAATAAGAGCTAGAACCATTGTGTTATGAGTGCATATAAAATCGTTTGTAAGATAACACTGTGATTCGTGGGCTACTTGAATACACATAGATTCCGCATCTTTTATCTGTTCAATCTTATCGATAAATCGCGTTAGATACCGTTGTTGTGGTAAAGTCCACCGTTTTGATTTTCTTTCTACCTTGAAAGGATTAAACGGTAGAGCTAACGTTACGCGATAACAAGTACGGCATATTATTTTTTCACCAGTTATTTTATCTTTATATGAGCCCTGTTTTTCTCTTATCCTACCCGCTACCCCACCTAGAGACCTTACAAGCCATGCCACATCTGCCACAAGCTTCCGGGAAGTGCAATCAAAACTAATATTATTATCTGTAGAGATACAACCATCAGTATCAAGTAATCCAGCGAGAATGTCCTTTCTTTGTTGGATTGATGATTGCTTGTAAAGAGGTGGAATAAACCGTTCATGGCTGCCCAATTCTGATAAGCCCAGATCCCTCAACTCTTTTAAAATCCCATAAATAGTGATATTTTTTCCTTCATTGGTGCGCCGTGTTGTATATCCTCTTTCAATAACTTCATTGTCGATTTCCGCGTCCATCCACGATGCGCTGCTTGTTTTTCTACAACCATCACCCAACCACGCACCCAAAACATAAGGATCTAAACTTAGATCAATACGGGGAAGTATCACGGCTGCTTGCGTTGGAATTTCAAATTGCCTTCTCGTTTTTCCATCGTTTGATTTATTGCGTGTTATGATTTGTTCTAAACTTATAACTGACCACCCATCAGCGGGAGTTCGCCAGTGTCTTTGGCTGATAGCAAGAGCCTCTTTCTTATCGCTCCATTTACCACCACGCTGCTTTACGTGCCGCCTTTCGGTACGTCCGCGAACTTTCCATAGATGTTCGCGGCAACATTCTGTTTCTGATCCATCATTGAAAGTAACACGAAAAACAGGAATAATACCCTGCATAAAAGTATGTAGAATTATCGTTTGAGTTCCATCGGGTGCAAAAACACTGTCCCCCGCTTTGAGATCACCCCACCGGCGAAGACCATCGGGTGTATTTAGCAACATATTTACTGGTTGCGCTTTTCCGGGGCCGGTACATGCCTTCATAGCGACTCTGTTATTCCCCGGCAATGATTCAATCGCGTCATGCTGCCACTTATCCAGCACAATACCCGGCCAGTTATCGGCGACAAACTTCAGTGCTGATTTTCGCCAACTTGCGATCTTTTCTCTGGCTTTTTCTAAATTGGTCATCAATCCCCGGCAACAATGGATTCAAGATTTATAATTCCTGAATGTTCAACTTCTTGTTTATCTTTGTACCCTGCATGATTCTTTAACCAGAATATAGGACCTGCAGCATTCTTCCCTGCAATCAGAAATTCCTCGATGTTCATTTCTATTTTCAGCTTTGCTTTTTTTATAATGTCCAGATATTGCTTTTTAGATTGATAGTCTAAGAGTGATTGACGCGATGAAAATCCAAGTGCTAAAGTTAAACCGGCAACAGTGTAAGGTGAATTCTGATAACGGCTGTTTGTAGATGTGCAAGTTCCCTCTTTATCGGTTACCTCAACAACCTTATCGATCCAACATGAATCAAAATACTCGTTTATTTTCTCTTGAAGCTCTTTGGGTGATTTAAAAAAAGGCGGCTTTCCAACTGAATTATTCTTTTTATTCTGGTTTTTGGACTTTTTCTTTGCTTTCAACTAAAAACACCCCTGCTAAAATAGTCTATAAACCACGATTTGAATTGTGGCCTTATGATAGCATGGTGTTTTTTTGTATTAGAATGTGCAGAGTTCGGCAATATTAGGCAATCTTCGGCAATTTATTTTTTAATTTTATAAAATGGTCAAGTTCTGATGTTTTAGCTTTTGCTGATCCTGATAGTGTATAAATCGGTAAACCTATCTTTTTGTAATTTCTTGCCGTCCTTACAGACACATCAAGATAGGCTGCTATTTTTTTCCATCCCGTAAGCCATTCGGTCATTTAATTTCCTTAAATCTCAATTACCCCCGGCGGTACGAAGCCGTTTTTTAAACTGATTAAATGCGCTACCACCCAACACACCTTTTCGCTGTTCATTTCTGTTGTGTAAAGCCTCATTGCCTGAAAGCGTACAGGCGAATCAATATACTGCGCCAATCTTTGATTTGTGTAATAAAGAAAACTGTTTTCATTGAAAAAGGATATGTGGGTGGGATCTTGAAAAGCTCCCCTGCCGTCCGTTGAAGGCACTTGAATAAAAGCACATCCTCCCGGAGCCAGAACACGGTATAGTTCTTTCATGGTATGAATTGAGTCTTTTAAATGCTCAAAAACATCGTATGCCCGAATGACTCCGACTGAGCTATCTTCAAACGGCCATCTACCGTTAAGGTCTGCAATAACATCAGCATCTTTTAGGTCAACTGTTTTATAGCCTACTGCGCTGTTTAATCGTCCGCCGAGATCGTAACAAGCAAGCCCTTTGTCTTTTGCCCACTTTAAGGCCATCCCCTCGATGTATTTGTCGTAAAGCGGATAGACTCCGTTTTGAATTTCCTGATTATATCTCAGCCAGGCATTTTCTCCGTGGACGCGGTAAATATAAAGCGCGTTGTCAATATGATGGAATTCAGTAACCTGATACAATCGGCACATTAAATCCTGATCGTCGAGGATTTTCAGATTAACATCGTATCCTCCGACACTATCATAAACATCTCTTCGGAAAGCCCTTAGATGGTCCGGCGCGTACCAGATACGCGACACGCTGGCCGGAGTAGCTTCAAAAGATAAAGGCTCATCCAGTAAATGCCCTTGGAATTCTGTCTCTCTGTATTTCCACCCGTGAAGAGGACTGAATCGTTCGCGCTTGCTGAAATTCATATCGGTTATAATCGCATTAGAATAAACAAACCCAACTTCAGGATCGTTAAACGCTTTTCTGACTTCTTCAATGGCATCCGAGGTCAATAAATCATCGTGATCGCACT
>QGNH01001335.1_pt1 | contig 37649 bp, 62 predicted proteins | sample 1735481 | NCBI WGS metagenome assembly QGNH01 (sample SAMN09239004, study PRJNA386568) | Viral metagenome, whole genome shotgun sequencing project. | reverse complement strand
AAATTCACATTTTTCTTTTTCTTCTTCTTCTTCTTCTTCTTCTTCTTCTTCTTCTTCTTCTTCTTCTTGTTCTTCTTTCTCACAATTTTTTCCACAAAATTGCATATCTGCTTGCAGTAATGAGTGCGTCATTTCTAAAAATTCTTTTAATCGATCCTTAAGATCCATCGTATTTTTTTCCTTTGCAGTCCAAAAAATCCCCTTAAAAAGAGGCCATACCACGGTGGTATAGCCCCATGTATGAAACATAAAAAAACTAGCACAATACAAATAAAAATATCAAGTTAAAATTGATGATATCTTTAGAAAATTTTGATTAACTTTTCTCAATATATTTTTCTACAAGATTTTGTAAAAAAAGAGTCAAGGATTTCGATTCTTTTTTAAGTTTAATCTTTAATTGTTTGAATATTTTCTCGTCGATTCTAAAACAAATTTGTTTTTTCATTTTTAACTCTCTAATTTTTCGCTAATTAAGATTATCAAATCCATATAAGCGAACGCCGCTCCAAGGTGAACAGATGCCTTTTCTTTATAAACGCTTTCACCCGTTTCTATCCATTGATTGAAACATTTGTGAGCGTGCTTTAAACTTGTAGCTTCTAGCTCTCTAAGGATTTGGAGTAAAGTTTCACTTTTCATTTTAAACTTTTTTTTTTAGTTGTTTAGTTGTTTAGTTGTATCCATTATTCGTCTTCTCTATAACATGAATTATATCTTCTTTTTGCTATACCTTGAGTAGTCCAATAGGCTACAGATTTTATGGCATGATCTCCGCATCCTAATAATCCACCAAAACATTGTCTTTGACCTTGACGATCAGTATGGGTTCCGCGATACTCTGGACTTAGAGCAGTGTAACCCATTTTATCATGTAAGATTTTTACATAAGCATATAAATCACCCCATTTTACTAGATGATGGACACCGTTTTCTTTTAAAAATTCTATTTCTTCAGTCATTTTATTTATTCCTTTTTTAAATCTGCCTGCACGGCAGTAATATTTATAATTATTTTAATTCAATGAAAGCGTGATATCTTTTATTGTCACCATAAAATTCTTCTTCTAAAAATTTAAATGCATTCCACAAATCAAGATCGCCTTTGCTAAAGGCATTCCATAAATCAGCATCGCCATTACTTAAAAATTTTTCTAAGTATTTCATTTTATCTACAATACTTTCTTGAGCATAATATCCATCATCTCGTGCGCCATTTTCATCCGCATCATATCCGCTTATTAAACTAACAAGTTTTTGCGTATCATTCATATATTCTTCTGTCATTTTATTTATCCTTTTTTGAGTTGTTTTTGTTTTATTTATTCATTTGTATCTCGCAATTTTCTGCTTTCGATAATCGCAATATTATTGTCGATACCTAATCGTTACTCTTTCGCTTCGATATAAGTAATATAGCATTTGCTAGTATTTAATGCAAGCCTTCTTTTACCTTTTCTTGACTAAAATTTTATGTATTACTTATTGTGATATTATGACAGAGCTTACAGTAATATTAAAAGATGCCGATCGCACTTATAGACAAAAATTCTTGATTTATGAGGCTTACAGTATGTCTGAAGATGATCCAGTTATTCTGTGATGTATCCATGAAGCAATGCAGAATTTCGACGGTGATCCTGAAAGTATTCAAATTAAAGTTCATTTGGAGATTCAATAATGTCAGCAGGTACACCGAGAACGGTTTCTTTGTCGGAAAATGAAATGATTGAACTCGGCAAAGAAATGACGAATTTTATCAAAAAGAATAAAAAAACAGTTTTACACCTTTCCGAGTGGTATACGATTGAAAAAGGTTTCACCTACAATGAATGGAAAACATTCATTCAAAGAGCTGAATTTATTCCCTATTACGAACAAGCTCTTAAAATCGTAGGATTAAAGTATCTTGATAAAACCTCAAATGTCCGAGATAGTATTTCACAAAGATGGCAAAGGGTTTATTTTGGTGATGTTAGAGAGTCGGAAGACATAGACTCCGATGCAGAGGCTGCCAGAAAAGCTAATGCCCTCAAAAGCGAGTCTAAAGCGATCGAAGAAGAAAGATTAAAAGTGCTAGAAGAAGTGCAGAGACACAAAAGGATACCTAGATGAGTCATCGGAAATGGAAAGACCTGCAGAATGATGAAATATATGCAATCTGGGCAGAATATCTACGCTCAGAGGGACTGGCTAACTGTGACCCTTTAATGCTCGATGTCATTAGACGTAGACCCATGAGATTAACCCCGATAGAAATCATCAAACTAGTTGAGGAACTACTTGATAGATTAGAAGCAAAGGAGAATAAAGAAAATGGCCAAAGAGAAATAGGTAGAGGGAAATAATGAAGAAACAATCTAAAGGATACCATGGAAAAAAAGTCCGCAAGTTATGAGTTTGAATTCATCAAAGTAAAACTTGAAAAAATAGCTAGTCTATTACACGACAATGTTGTTTCATCGCAAATTGAGGCAGCATTTATTGTTGGTTGCCTGCACATTATTTGCCATCAAAACTCTATTGATTTTCAGGGCGATGCAAATGAAATGTAAAGCTGCTTTACATGCATGATTACATACCTACCCAAGCCGAGTTAAGCGATAAGCTTTGGCGTTTAACACACCTCTATTATATCACAAACAAGTCAGGCGAAGAGGTGCTCTTTGATCTCAACTGGGCACAACAAGAATTATACGAGAAAGAATGGCATCAAATGCTCGTACTAAAAGCACGACAACTCGGCGTAACTACCTATTTTTCAATAAATTTCTTAGACGATTGTTTTTGGCATGGAAATACCCATGCGGGTATAATAGCGCATAGAAAAGAGGATGCTGAAGATATCTTTAAAAAAAAGGTTAAATACGCTTATGACAGGATGCCAACATGGACACGAACGTTTAACTCCGCAACAAACGACAGATCTGGAGAACTTGCTTTTGAAAACGGAAGCAGCTATCGAGTTAGTACAGGATTTCGCTCAGGCACATATCAGCGCTTGCTGGTATCCGAGTTTGGTAAGATATGCGCAAAGTCCCCAGACGTTGCAAAGGAAATCATTACGGGATCTCTCAATACAGTTAGTACAGATCAAATCGTTGCTATCGAATCCACTGCAGAAGGGCGTTCCGGATATTTCTTTGACTTTAGCCAAGCTGCGGAAGCTCTCGCATTGCGAGGGGGAGAATTGTCGCCTATGCAACAGCGTTTCTTTTTCTTCCCGTGGTTCGACGAGCCGGGATATAGAGAATCAAGCGAAGGAATAATTGTGAGCAAGGAAACTAATGAATATCTTGATCGTATTGAGCTAGAACGTAAAAGAAAGATTGACGAAGAACAACGGCGATGGTATGAAATGAAGCATAAAATTCTCGGCGATTGCATGAAGCAGGAATACCCCTCAACCCCAAAAGAGGCTTTTGAATCTGCTAACGAAGGTTTATACTATGGCACACAGCTCTCTAAGATACGCGCTACTGGTGGTCTTTGTCGTGTCCCTTATGACGATAGTTTGCCGGTGCATACTGCTTGGGATATTGGTCTTGATGATTTTACATCTATTTGGTGCTTTCAGGTAAACCGTGGCGGAAATATATCACTTATCAACTATTACGAAAATTGGGATGAAGGAGCGGCGCATTATTGTGACTGGCTTAATAAACAACGATATCGCTTTGGACGCCATATCTTTCCTCATGATGCGAGAAAGCGAGACATTGGTTCTAAGACGCAATATCTTGACTATGTTACTCCGCTCCTCGACGGCAAGTTCGTCGTATTGGACATCAAAGAATGTGACAAGCTTGAGGGCATACAGACTGTTCGGTCTATGCTTTCTAGGTGTGTCTTCGATGAGGAGAAGACGGGAAAAGGCTTTAAACATCTTGAAGCTTACAAAAAAGTATGGGACGATAGACTTGGTTGCTTTAAAAATTTTCCTTTACATGACGAACACTCGCACGCGGGGGATTCGTTTCGCTATTTAGCTGTGGGGCTAAAACAACTAGAAAGAAAAGATGGTAGAGGTCCTGAAGAAGATATTAAAGCAGTTAATAGGTATTACGGAGTATGATCGAATACATAGCATTTAAAATAGCCATGGGTTTTTTACATTTATCTCATATCTGTCTACGTCTAGGCGTTCTAGGCAGCGATTTATGTTTATCGTTAGGTTCTGAAATATACAAATATTACAACGTCGAAGAGGGTAAATGATTGAAGAAAATTTCATACGATTTCTCTTAGACGATAAAAAGCAGGCAGCTAATTTCGTCTACCGTCCTCCAATTGTGACAGATTCACACAATCCAGAGACTCAACCTGCGACATTAGGTGTGAAATTCGCTCAAGGGGTGTATTTCTTAGACCCTTGGGGCTTTATGCTTATTGGAAAGAATAGATGGCAAAGAACTATATTTCGCATAAAACATCCTGTTGCCTATACAAAAAGATGGTGTTGGAGATTCTGGCTAAAGATCAAAATATTATTTGTTAAAGAACAAATAAGGAAATGCAATTTAGTTAACACAAACAAAAAAAGCCTTTGAAATCTTAATGGGTATTAATAATTATGACTTGTAATAACACGCCTCATGGAATAAAAGAATTAATTAGAGAAGCGATTGAAGAAATTTTCTTGGATGAAGATGAATATGCGCCATTCAACTCTTTAAATGATAAAGTAGAGAAATTATTAAATGTTCAGCGTTATGAAGAGAGATTAAGTCTAGCTCGAGCAACTTTAGATAAATTCGACGATTACATGAAGAATGTGGATAAACTAAATCAAATGGTGAATGAGCTCAAGGGTGTTGTTTCCATGGCAAGAGCATCAATTGCTGAACGTAAAAAAACCGATAATAAATCTGATGAATCTAAACCTTTTTAAGTGGTTAGCCCATTAACCGCTAATCCTTTTCCTTAATTTTAATATCTCTAATTGAACCATCATATATCTGCATGAAAAGATTGCGATAAAAAACAATTTCATCAAGGGTTTTGCATTGAGCCAACATGCAATTAATTGTTGCGCTCATCAAGGCGGAAAAACCGAGCGATAGTTCATTGTCATTCAAAATTCTAGAAATATATGTCTCCATTTTGTTTGTCATTTCCATGACATCTAATAAATCATCTTGCGATATTGGCACTTTTTCCATGATTAACTTCCTTGCAGATAATAAAATTTATCATACAAGATAAAATTAATAATTATCTATAGGGTTTCACGTGCTTTTTTCAATGCTTCCAAAGCTTCTTCTCTGGTATCAAACTCACCAACGAGAACATTCTTATAGTTTATCATGTGACGAGCACGCCATTTTGCTGTTTCTTTTCGATAGGATACGCCTTTGTTTTCGCCACGGGATCGAATCAATCTACCTTTTGAAATCATATCATGAGTGTTTTCTTTCGCAGTTCCGAGAAATAAATGTTGTGGATTCACACATGCAGGATTGTCACATTTATGACAAACAAACTGGTCTTCCATTATTTGACCGAATGCAATTTGATAAGCTATTCGATGTGCGCGTCTCTTTTTTCCATCCCATTGAAAATTTCCATAGCCTGATAAAGATAATGAAAGAGTCCAAATCCAACAAGGACCAATATATTCAGATTTATAACGTTGATCTTTTGTTTGGTCACAAATCCGAACTTTCATCCAAAACTTGGCAATATCTAAGTATGACATGCTTTTCATGGTTTAATAATATCATATCTCGTATTTCTGTCCAAGAAATAAGAGAGGAGGTGGGTTATTAGGAATAATAGTCCAATTTTTTGGCCCGAAGAGTCACTTAACATCTCCTTGCGTCAAAGCATGGAAAAAAATTACTCCGACAGCATCAACATATTACAAACTCAATGGTATCAAAGTGACGTAGATCAGCGCTTCACTATTGGCGACCAAGAAGTTTGGGGTCTAATTTTTCCTGGTGTGGCAACTTATCGCAGGAAGATATGGAACTTCAACATCATGAATCCCATAGCTCAAGCAATAAGCGGACAACAAAGACAAACAAGAAAAAGTTCAGCTGTTATTCCAATACACAATGGTATGCAAAAAACTGCCGATCAACTAACGAAATGCCTATATCACAATCATAAATCAGGCTTTCATCAAACATTTAGCGATGCCTTTGAATTAGGCGCTGTTGTTCAAGGATTGGGCTTTATGTATATGTATGGGGACAGTACAAAAGATCCAATAAGTCCAGATCCTCGGTGGCGCTATATCGACATGAAATCATGTTTATTTGACCCATACTTTCGCAAACATGATATGTCTGATGCAAGATTCTGGTGGGTAAGGACCTTTCTAGATATGCAAGAAGCCGCTCTAATGTATCCTGAACATGCAGATGCAATACTTTCACTCCCAAAAGGTACTTACAGAGATGACAAATTCTTTTACATGCCCGAAGTCTATCAAATCCAATTCCCAAACCTCATCGCCTTTGACGAGTATTGGTATCTTACTAGTCGCGAAGCCAAATTTCTCGTGGATAAAAAAACTGAAGAATGTCAAGAATTTCAAGGAACTGAAGAGCAGCTAAAAGAGATACTACAAGCTTTCAAAGGAAAATTAACAACTATTAAAAAACAGGTTCCTACTGTACGCAGAAGCATTATTCTTAATGATAGAGTGCTTGTAGATGAACCTAACCCATATTCCATTGATAAATACCCGGTGGTGCCTACGCTAGCATACTTTACAGCGGATACCCCCTATTATGCGTATAAGTTCAGGGGGGTTATGAGGGATCTTAGGGATCCACAAAACCTCTTAAACCGTTTGAAGGTATCAAATTTAGAAATTTTGGATGCGCAACAACAAGGTCTAAAGATCAAAAAAGGTGCTTTAGTAACACCTGATGACGCTTTAAACTCAGGTCATGGTAGAGTGCTTTCAATTGATCCAGATTTTCAAATGTCAGATGTTGAGGTAATGCCAATTGTTCCCCCATCTCCCGTAATGCTTCAAATGGAAGAAATGTTGCAGGGAATTTTCTATAATATTTCCGGTATTGATCCAAAAGCCATGGGCATGGATATAGATGACAAAGCAGGTATCATCACGATGATGAGACAGGCATCTACTGCTAGAAATCTACAACGACTTTTTGATCAAGCAGATGAATCACAAAGGCTATGCGCTGAAATCGAAATAGAGTACATACAAAAGAACTGGACCTATGGAAAAGTTAGACAAGTTATTGGTGAAGAACCTACATCTGAATTTGATAGCAAAATATTCTTTAAATATGGTTGTAAAGTGGTTCAAGCGCCACTTACAGAGACGCAACAGCAACTAGAACTAGCTCAAATTCTACATGCTCAAAGTCTATTTCCTGATCTTATTCCTCCTGATGAAATCCTTGAATGCATGACCCTGCAAAATAAAGAGAGAATTATTGAGAAAGTCATGTCTAAACAAAAAGCTATGCAAGAGCAAGCGCAGAAAATGGAAGAGTTGAAAATGAAAGAACTTGAAGTTAATAACTTAACTAAAGTTGCCTATGCTCATAGTCAGGAAGGTTTAGCAAAAGAAAGGATTGCTAAAATAGGAACCGATCAAGCGGTTGCACAAGATAAACTTCGACGCGCACATCAAGAAGATACAGCAAGTTTATTAAATGTAGTGAAAGCACTTAAGGAATTAAAGGGTATGGATCTTGATCACCTTATGACACAAGTTCAAATACTTAATGAACTAAGTCCGGCTGCAAATCCTGAAAAAGATGTAGTTGCAAATAATCAAAATGTTGCATGAAAGTTAAACTAAAGATGCTTGAATTAAGGAGCAAAAAAATGGCTAAGAATTACGGTGGACGATCAGGAAAAGGTATGGATGGTGACAAAAGCTTCGGCGAAAAAGGATCCAAGGGATCAAGAAATGGTGGCATGCCAAGTGGCGACATGGCCATGGCAGGGCTTAATCAAGGTGACATGTCTCCAAGAATTAAGGATTATCAAAAACCAAGCAAAGACTTTTCGCAGGAAGGATTTAGTAAGACACTAGATTATATCGAACGTCAAGATAAATTCCAAGGTACTGAGGCCACAACGGTGGAAAAGCAAGCTTATAAAGGGAGATATTCCTAATGGCTAAATCTTCATCATCATCTCCTTCTTCAAAAGATAGACCGGGTGGAATAGAAATCCAAAGAGGCCCTATCAGCATGGATGAGCAATACTCCTTAGCGTTCCCAAGGGAACCTGAAAGAACTCGTGAGGATATGAGGCATCTTGATGAAAGAAGAGCCGGTATGACGCTTACAAAGCATGAGCCAAAACGCTAGATGTAAAGCGGTTTTACATGAGGCTGTTACTTCATCAAAAAGTACAGCCTTCTTTTCATTTCATAAGAGATATCGTGAAGAAGAAAAAAGAAACAAAAAAAGTCGTTCGCACTATAGGCAATCCGCTTCCACTTCTTCAAATGTCTTTTGTTCCAAAAAAAACTATTAAAAAATAACTCCACATGCTATATTCAGACCACTTGCATAGTTAAGTAGGAATGAGGATTCGGAGGGGTGACGGCCTCTCTTATGGCATGTTAGCTCAGAGAGTAGAGCGTTTACGGATTGGTCGCTGGGTGTGGGATCCTTTCGTAAAAGGTCGAAGGTGCAAGTCCTTCACGTGTCTTTTAACTCATCAAGATTTTCACTTCCTTTTCTCCACTTTTACTACCCAGAAGAATATCTCCTTTATAAACGGGATTTTCTATCCAGTTATCATTTTCATCTTTCATAAATCCAAAATATTCTAATTGAATATTTTCCCATCTGCGTATCATTTGAACTTGCTCAGGGGGATAAAGATCAGCGCTATTTATTATATTTATCATGTGTGATCTATGTGGTAATTCCCAACAAAAATATACATCATCGTTTGGAAAAACATGAAAAACCATGGTATCCTGTTCAGGATATGGTCTATATTTTGTTATCTTTGGTATTCGAACTAAACTTCTCTTCATGGTTAAGTCGTATTTTTCATAGAAAGCCAAATAAAATGGCTTTGATTGAAAATCAGGATGACACCTGCCTTTTTGTATTGCCTCATTGATATCTTTTACTAAATCTTTTTTGATTTCATGATTGACATCTCCAATGACAACACCTCTTTCCCCGTGAATCTGAGCGTCTCGATAAATTGATCCAGCAGTTTTACGTGTAGGATCGAATTGTGATTTAAATTCCATAATGTTATGTGACCCTCCCAGATCTAACTTTTCTCGTCCAATGATCTTTTATCATTATTTTATGTCCTTGTAGTGCACATGTCGGCGAACAAAAGACGGATCTTTGTCTTTTTTTTAAGCTCTCATCTCGAATAACCTGTTTTGCGCAAATGCGACAAAAATAAGGTTTAAATATTCGCTTTTTCGGTTGTTTTGCAGTTTTTTTCTGATAAACACATCGATAACAAATTTTATGATTATTTATAAAATCGCTAACTAATCGATCGATTTTGCAATTCTCACAAATCATATTCCTCACTTTTTTATAGACTTATAATAATTTTATTTAACAAAGTCAAGGAAAGGCGTACAAAAGGCGAACTAGCCATTTGCCGCGGCGTTATCCATGGGTTTAGCCGACCATATAAAAAAGGAAAATCATGACAGAAAATGAGAACCCAAATAGCGAAGTCCAAGAGGTAGCAACTCAGGTCCCATCCCAAGTCAATGAAGTGAGTGAGACACATCAGCCACATCAAGAGCCGGTAACTAATCAGCACTTGAAGGCTATGCGTCTTAAGAATGCCGACCTCGAAAGAGAATTGAAGAACTTACGCGATGCACAGATGCAAATTTTGCAAGCTCAACTTGCAAATTCTCATCCTGTACGCCAAGAAGTTGACGAATTCGATAATATCGGTGATGAAGAGTTTATACCTTTGGGAAAAGTTAAGAAATTAGCTGAGAAGAATACTCAGAAAATGCTTAAAAATACTGAAGAACTTGTCCGTCAAGAGGTGCAAAAGGCACTTAAGAGACAAGAAGACACTCAATTCATGGATCGCTTGAACCGTCAATATTCAGATTTCTCCGAGATCGTCAATCCAGAAACTTTATCAATTTTGGAAGAAACGGAGCCAGAATTGGCAGCAACGATTGCGGATTTAAAAGATTCGTACAAAATCGGTGTCCAAAGCTACAAATACATTAAAGCGATGGGACTTTCCCAATCTGCAAAGGAAAATCGAAGAGAAAAGGAAATAGATAAAGCTATCGCAAAGTCAGAAAAGGCGATTACGTCTCCTATGGCACACGATAAGCGACCTATTGCCCAAGCCTTTAAATTAACTGATGCAATGAAGAAAGATCTTTATCGTGAAATGCATGGATATGCAGCCCTTGTCAATTCGGTTCCCGAACAGACCTAGTAGGTCAAAGGGAAAATAATGACAGTATCTATAGCCTCTCTGCCTCCACAAATTCAGCAGAGATATAATTCAAAATTGCTGTCAACTCCTGAGCACAACTTAATTCACCAGTTGTTTGCCGTGCCAGTTGAGTTGCCAGACAATCAGGGCTTCATTGATCGTCAGTCACGTTATGACAGGCTTGACCTGTTTGAAGTGCCTCTCGACGATGGCCAAAACAACCCACCACCACAACAGCTTAATCGCGTTGACGTGGACTGCCGTGTACGTGTCTATGCGACTTATATCGTATTGACTCGTCAGGTCACGATCACCAATGAAGACCCTGTGCTTAATTCTGCGGCCGCTCGCTTGGGACAATCCCTCCGAGAAACCCAGGACGCCCTGCAGCGTGATAATCTCGAAAGTACAGCGAGTATTATAAATTGCGTAGGGGGGACTAATGGCGATATTCCTTGTGAGATGACTATCTCAGACGTGGATGACGTGTTTACAGTGCTTCAGAATAACTCTGGCGAATATATTACCAATATCGTCGAAGCAGAGTTGCGTTTTGGCACAAGCCCGATTGGTGATTCCTACGGTTGTATGTTAACTACACGTATGATTCCAGTGCTTTACAACATGACTGGTTTTATCAAGAAATTCCAGTATCCAAACATCAGCCAGACATTAAGTGTTGAAATTGGCGGTGCTAATAACGTGCGCTTCTTTGCCTCTGAGCAAGGATCTGTCACGCCAAACGCATCCATGCTTGGAAATGACATAGCCAATTGCTTTGTAGCTGCAAAAGAGGCTTACAAGGTTGTATGGCAAGCAGGTGGGAAAGCTCGCTTTATCTATCTACCTCCTGGATATAACAACGACCCATGTATGCTTCGCCATACCGCAGGTTGCTCGTTCTATCAAGGACAATGTATTACGAACGACCTCTGGATTCAAAACCTACGCTCAACAGGAATATAGGAGGACAATATGTCACTACCGTTTAGTTTTATTGGTAAGTGGAATTATACCAATCCTGCAACGCCTGTTGCAGTTAATATTCCCATGACAGATAGACCAGATTGGGTGATCATAAAAGATCTGACGAATTGGGGTGATACAACAGCCGTTTCGCCAATACAAGCCGAATGGTTTAGTGGTATGGCCCAAGGTTCATTTATTGGTCTTGCTCAGACAGTAACTACGGATGCTCTTACATCTGTTGCGGGAACAGCCAATGGTTTTACATTCATTGATCAGTCGCATCCTCCAACTTTTCCAAAAGTTGCAATTACGGCAATCAATGGAACTACGGGAGTTGTCGCAACCGCAAGTACAGCAGGATTGTCTATTGGCGATTATGTTCGTCTAATAAATGTCACAGGTGCACTTGAATTAAGTAATACTCTTTACGCCATTACTGCAATTACAACTAATACAAGTATTACCCTTGGTATGCTTGCAACAGCAGTAACAGCAGGACTTGTGGTTGCCAATGGTACTACAGGATTTTACCAAAAAGTTTATCCTGGCTTCATGTATCCAAAATTGTCCCCGGTTCTTTACATTACTCAGGCTACACAGGCTGTTGTCTACTTTGCTAGACCACATGACTATACGCCCGGTGAATTGGTTGATTTCCAAATTCCAACGCCATACGGAATGATCCAATTAAGTAATCTTACAAAGAAAGGTGGTCACAGTGCTTTAGGAAATGATCCAAGTGGCGCTGCAAGGGTATTATCTGTTGTGAATACCGCGCTTGTCTCATCAATTACCATTGATGTTGACACGACTGGATTTACAGCATTTGTTTATCCTACATCTGCTTTATTTGCAGGTGGTGCATCACCAGCTGTTTGTTTTCCTGCGGGATCTGGAATTGTTCCATTAAATGGATCACCAACACTTCCTCAAAGCCCTCCTGGAACCAATCTGTTAGACGCATTCGATAATCACGCTCAATATGTCATGAATCTAGGAACTTCCGTTGTTGGTGCTGCAAATGCCAACATGGTCGTTATGGCATTTAAGGCTGATTTTAATAATGCAATCACAAACGCATAGATCAAGTGAGGAGAGCATTAAGCTCTCCTCTTCTACATAAAGGAAAAATAATGGAAATTAGAGAAATAAATAAGAAGCCAAAGAAAAGTTTACCTGCTTTAGAAAGAGAAGAACTTATTAAGAAAATGCGCAAAGAAGACGATAAACTCGTCAATGGCATGTTTGAATTTCTTGATGCCCAGGGTGGATGGCTAGAGTTTGCCTATAGAAAATATCCAGGCGAGCCGATTCAAATGATTAAAATGATCCATGGCGAGATATGCGATTTGCCTATGGGAATCATTAAACATCTTAATAATACTAAGAAAAAAGTTCGTAGATATTCCATGGAATTGGCTGCCAGTGGTCAAAAAACTCCACGTAGCTATGAAACTATTTCAAGAGTAAGATTTACCCCCGTGTCGGTACTGTGACCACGAATAATTCAAATTTTGGTCCACCATTTGGAACGGATTTCATACCTAACTTGCAATATATTACCAATATTACGCAGTCGTCTCCTGCTATTGTTTATTTCTTAGATGATCATAATTTTACTTTAGGTGAATGGATTAGTTTTCGCATCCCTCCTGCCAATGGGATGATTCAACTTAATAATCAAAAAGCATTAATAATATCTCTAACTCCAATGACTGTAACAATAGCAGTAGACAGTTTGCAATTTTATCCATTTATATATGTGCAAGATCCCCAAATTCCTTGCGTAGCAGTTCCGGCAGGTTCAGGAATTCCACCTGGATCTGGGACAGTTACACTTGAGGATGCATTTGATAATAGGCCAATTTTATGATAACATTTGTACCTACTTTTCCTCTATATCCAACACTTGCCGATGCTGTTACTAAGACACGTAAATTAACTGGTTCAAGTAATGCTTTTCAGGTTACAGATGAATATATAGTAAGACAAATGCATAGCTTTTATTCTTACGACTTACCTGCTAAATTTAGATCACTCAAATTAAAAGACATTTATACCTTCACAACTAACATAGGGCAAGATGTCTATCCTTTTAACAGCGAGCTTTACATTACGGTAAATCAACCTTGCTATTGCGCTAAAAGAGAGATAAAACTTTTTCATAATCCATGGAATTTCTACGGAGTCAATTATAATTGGCAACAATATACTAATTTTGATTTTGGTAATGGCACAACTGGTCCCTATGGAGGATTCACAACTGCGCATCCTCTTATTTCAAGCGTTAACAATGATCCCGGTCCTAAAATTAGTCGCAATCTTTTCTTTCCTCAAGGACGTGTTCAAAACGTTTTAATTACTGCAAACGTCATCGGCGCTAATGGTATAGGTCAAACTCAAAATGTTACTGACGATGGCCTTGGTAATTTAATTCAAATATTTCAAACTTCTGATAATGCAGAGCAAGAATATGGTTGGACTTACTATCGTCAATATGCATCATCCACACCTGATACTCCCGGAAATGCGACAATCAATTATTTAACAGGTGAAATATCCGGCCTTGTATTTGCCGAAGCTATAGCCGACGGAATTCCAATACAAATTCAATACAACCCAAAGAAATTCTCCATTCCTTTAGCAATCATGTTCTACCAAAACCAATTTACGCTAGCCCCAGTGCCGGATAAAGGTTATACTATAGAACTCACATGCTATCGTCAGCCTATTCAAGCATTATTGGCAGCTGATATGACCGGTAATCCCGAGCTTTCAGAATGGTGGGAAATACTATCTGTAGGTGCTGCTAAGAAGATATTTGAAGAAAGACTGGATTCTGATGGTGTCATATTCATCGATAAAATGCTTAAAGAGCGTTACGACATCATCGAGACAAGAACTTACGCACAGATAGGCCAAGAAAGGATTCATACAATTTACACAGATCAATTGACGCATAATTATGGACAAGGCGGTTTAACCGCAGGATTTGGTTCTATATGAAGAAAACAACGATTAAAACACCAATTATTAAAAAAAAGAAACTCAAATCCTTGCCTAATAAACCGATACCACTTGGGGGCGGTCCATTTGTAGGCAGACACACAACAGGATAAACTTATGGTAGTTATAAAGGGCAAAGAAAAAATACTTAAAAAGCCGATTGATAAATCAAAAATTCAGATGAGCAATGAGGCTAAACGTAAATTGCGAAGACCACAAGACAATCAACCCATTGCCGTTGTTGCGGTTTAAAGGAAAAATTATATGTCAATACCAACATATACGCCAAAATATCCACCCGATGGCTCTTCATTAGGACAGACTAAATCCGTCATACGAAATAACTTGGATGGGACTTTTCAAACATTGGGCATAGATCATGTGAATAATAATGGTCAACCTGGTTCTCAGCCAGCAGGTTACCACACGATTATTCATGAAGTCACTCAAACAAATGTTTCAACGGTACCCGGATATAGTCAAATATTTTCCGGTGTGCCAGGTACTTTGATTATTAATGGTGTAGTTACCCCGAATACATCAACAAGTACAGATTCACAGCTTTTTTATTTAACAGCGCAAGGCGGTCCTTCCCAATTGACGGGAAATCATGCAGCCTCAAATGGCTATAATTGGATGGGAGGAATTCTTTTTCAATGGGGAACATTCAATAGTGATGGAGGACCTGGTCAAATAGTGACACTGCCTATACCTTTTCCAAGAAACTTCTTCGCTGCGCAAGCGACCATGATAAGGAATAGTTCTAATGTCGATGTCATATATTCAACAACGAATGCAACACCTGGCGTAGTAAGTACAATATCTTTTAGAGATACATCTAGTGGGAATCCATTTTTTTGGTTTGCAATAGGAAATTAAATGACAGGTTTTCAACAGGTCTTAATAGGCGGATATCCTGGTGGTGGTCTTACTCAGGATAAGAAACCTGCATTTCTTCCAAATGAAGCCTTTTCAAATCTAGAAAATGCTTATGTCTTTCGCGAAAGAACTAAAAAACGCGATGGCGAAGTGCCCATGGGGCGACTTTCTCGTCTTTTTACAGCTTCTTCTTTAGGCACAAGCGGCGCATCTCCTTGGAGTTTCAATATCTACACACTTCTTGGTATTACTCCTGAGCCAAATGCCGAAATTCAACCGGGAAGTGTAAATATATTCATTGCTGGATTAGCCACACCTTTTGTAGATCAAGGAAATGGAATCCTCACTAATATTACTGCTGGCAATTCTGGTATCATTAATTACATGACAGGAAGTGTCACGCTTATCACGACTGCCACGCCAGGAAGTGCAGCGACGATTACTTTTTCCTATTTTCCAGCTCTTCCAGTTATGGGAATATTAAGACGAGAAGTGGCAACAATTGGTATTGATTTCACTATCTTCTTCGATACTAAATATGCCTATCAATTTTCTGAGGGAGTTTTTCAAGAATTAGTACCAGGAGAAACATGGACTGGAACAAATACTGATTTTTTTTGGGCTGCTAATTTTCAAGGAGCAACTCCGGACTTAAGATATTTCTTTACAACGAATAATAACATAGATATTCTAGGAGGAACTTACGATCCCATTCGCTATTATAATAATTCAGTGTGGACAGATTTACAACCATTAGTTACCGCAACAATCACTCTTTGGCAAGGTCTAATTATAATACCTTACTATGGACGTTTATTGATTCTTAACACATGGGAAGGTTTAACGTCCGCTACGTATACAGGTGCGACTAATTTTTTTGCCAGATGCAGATTTAGCCAGTTAGGTGATCCGATAGATCAAACAAATTCATGGCGCTCAGATATTTTCGGACGAGGTGGCTTTATCGATGCACCAACAAATGAATCAATTGTTAGTGCAGCATTTTTCAGAAATACATTAATCGTTTTTTTTGAATATTCAACTTGGCAATTGCGTTATATAGGTGAATATGGCTTACCATTCATTTTCGAAAGAATTTCTTCAGATTTTGGTGCTGTTAGCACTTATAGTTCTATTGTTTTTGACCAAGGAGTAATGGCCGTTAGTGATCGAGGTGTAATTCAAGCGGCTGCCAACGGCCTTACTCGTCTTGATGAACAGATACCTGAACAAGTATTCAGTTTTGAAATCCAAAATAATGCCCCTAATTTTGTGCATGGAATTCGTGATTTCGAAAAAGAACTTGTTTATTGGAATTATCTCGATATTTCCAATCAATCTACGACTCAGTCTTATCCAAATACTGTTCTAGTTTTCAATTATCGAAATAATACCTGGGCAAAATTCCGCGATAATATCACTTGCTTTGGACCGGCTCAATTTCAATTTGGTATTACTTGGGATAGTTTAACTACGCTTTGGGAAAGTAATGTAAGTTGGGATAATGTAGATGATCAACAATTTGTTGATTATATTACATCAGGCAGTCCAAATGGATTTATAAATATTTACAATAATCCAGATGCGAGTACAGGTCGTCCAGTTAGTACCCTTTACGCGCCTAGTATGGCTATAACTGCTGTTGATTTCACAAAAAATCCAAATCAATTTACAGTTCCTAATCATAATTTTGAAAATGATGAAATAATTTATATTACGGGCGCTATCTGGGATGGAACTGATCCTGGTATAAATAATCAAATTTATAGAGTCACCATTGCAAGCACAGGAGATCCCTTATTACCTGATCCAAATGTAATTACTTTAAGCATATGGAATCAAACATTTCAGAATTACGAAGCAGTGTTTATGACATCTTCCGCCATCTATATCGGAGGAGGGGTGATCACTCTTTTTCCTAAAATGAATATAGTTGGAAAAGATTTTAATCCATTCCAAGGGGCTGGAAAGCAGTTTAAATTATCATTTATTGACTTCCAAATGGATTCAAATCTTGCGTCTCCTGCTATTACTGCTATTACTGTGCAATTATTTGTGAATTCTCGTATGGGAGAACAGGCAAATCTTATAGCGACTAATCAAGAAATTATCAATTCATCTCAAAATTGTGGCTTTATAACTGCTGCAACTAAGACAAATCCATGTCAAATAAAAAGTCCAGATCACAGCTTGATTACTGGAACATTGATTTACATAGCCAATGTTCAGGGCATGACGCAATTAAATGCAGCTATTTATTCCATAACTGTCGTGGATTCAAATAATTTTACATTGGATAATACGGATGCTAAAGGTTTCTCTATATACGTGAAAGGAGGAATTTGGAATACAGATCCCACCAATGGCCAGACTTATATCCCCGGCTCAGAATATGCATGGTATCGATTCTATAGCACGCAATTTGGGCAATATCTTCGCGTTGGATTAACCTACGATGATACTCTCATGAATCAATTAGCCACACACCAAACACCCATGGAATTGAACGCGATGAATTTATTTTTTAGGGAGGGGGGGCGAATTTGTAATTGACTCGTTAAGGTGGATTATGGTATATTAATCTCTAAAAAGGAGATTTTATGCCTAAAGGAAGTCATTTATCTGAGTTTAATAAAAAACGTAGGAAAAATTATATAGGACAAAAGTTTGGTAAACTTACGGTTATTGAAGATGATGGAATGAACAATAAATCTTATGCTTATAAATGTCTTTGTGAATGTGGAAATATTCGTAGAAACGTCAATGGTTATGAATTAAAAAGAGGTGTCATAAATAGTTGTGGATGTGCATATCCAAGAGGGCATAAGAGACCTTGTAAAACAATTGAAGAATATCATAATCATGTAAAAAAAGAATTGTTATCTAAACGGAATATTGTTAATGAATGTTGGGAATGGTTAGGTCAATTAGATAATAAAGGATATGGAAGAAGAACTTTTACAATAGATGGAAAAAAAAGAAAAACTCCTGTGCATCAGATTTCATATAGATTATGGAAGGGTGATATAGAAAAAGGATTATTTGTTTGTCATACCTGTGATAATAGAAAATGTTTTAATCCTGAACATTTATGGATTGGAACTCAAAAAGACAATCTTCAAGATATGAAAATTAAAGGTCGAGGAGTTGATCATAAAGGTGAAAAACATCCCCAATCAAAATTAAAAGAAAAAGATGTTTTAGATATTCGTAGAATGAGATTAGAAGGAAAAAAATTATCAGAATTAGCAGATATTTTTAAGGTAAATTTGGTGACAATTCTATATATTTGTAACCGAAAAAATTGGAAGCATATTTGACAATGTAAAGCCGCTTTACCTTAAAGGAAATATGGAAGAATACTCAAAATTCATCTTCATGAACAAAGAAATGGAAGAAAAAGTAAAAAATATGTCTGATGGAGAATTAAATTTATTTTCTTTATTTATAGCGTATAGTTTAAATAACACAATGAGAGAAATAAACGATGACATTCTCAAGCGACCCATCGCTGAACACAAATCAACTTCCCATATCACTTGATGTAAATCCAGAGGATAAGGATTTTGATTCTATTTTGCTTCTCTATTTGCGTCGAGTTGCTAACGCTGTCAATACAAAAGAAAGCGGATTATTTCTTCTACAAGAGAATGCTCCTTTTGAACAATGGTATCAAATTGGTAATCCTCAACAGAATCGTAGTGCGTATAGAATTACCGTTGATTTGGTGTTGTTAAATGGCGGAAACATTCCAACAGGTTCAACTAGTTTAGCTTTAACAACTTCTACACAACCCATGATGATTAATGGTTATCTCTATCCTGTGCAAGGTTTTGGAGGGGCTAAAGATACTACTGGATTATCTTATTTTCTAAATGATCCACAGATTTACGTAAGATATAATAGCTCGACAAATACAATTATTATTCAAAATAATTCAGGTAACGCCCTGACATGGTGTGTTTTCGTTTTGGAATACTTGAAACAGTAGGTTTATTATTATGGCAGGATTCGGTGAATGGCTTTTCGGAAGCGATGACAAGTTTAAGAAACTTGCAAATGGAACAAAAGAGCAACAGCAGTTTGGTGGCCAAGACCTTATAGGTTTACTTCAGAAAATGATGCAACAAGGTGGAGGCTTTAATTTAGCTAATCAACATGATCAAGGCTTACTTGGTCAAGGACCGGATGCCTTTAATCAATTCGCCGATCCTTATATGCAACAATTTCAAGAACAGTTGCTTCCTCAAATTGCCGAAAGATTTGCCGGCCGAGGCGCTCTTTCGTCTAGCGGTTTCGGTCAAGCTCTCGGAGGAGCCGCGTCGGGTTTACAATCCCAATTGGCTCAATTATTTTCTCAACTACAAGGGCAAGCTGCCGGAAGACAGCAGGGTCAATTTCAGAATCTTTCTCAACAGGGATTAGGTTATGAGCCATTTTCATATAACCAACAGAAAGGTTCAAGTGGAATGTTAGGGCCGCTTCTTGGAGCTATTGGAACTGGTGTAGCAGGTCCATTGGGAGGAGCGTTAGGAGCTGGTATCAGCAGTTTATTCAAACCATCATCTGGCGGATTAGGTTAAACCATGGTACAAGTAATACAATCAGAAAATCATCAAGGAAAACTTTCAGAAATGCTTGGCATGAGTCTTGGCCAAGGTATTGGAAATGGATTAAATACCTACTTTGCCAATCGCAGTCTTGATAGTGTCATGAAAGATAAATCCTTAGAAAATGCGCCTCAGTCTAAAAAGCTTGAAGCTATACAAACTGCTATGAGTCCATATGGAGAAAAAGGAAAAGAAATAGTTCAACAAAAAATGCAGACTTATCAATTAGAAGAGCAAGAAAAACAAACAAAAAAACAAGAAGCTCAACAAAAGCTGAAAGGAAAGGCTTTAGGTAGATATTTAAAAGGTGAAGATTTAACCCCAGAAGAAGAATCTATGTTCACACCACAAGAATTTGTGGCTATGCATAAAGCTAAAAATCCTAAACCTTCTGGTGGGATAACAGCACAGCCGATTCCTAAAGAACAGATTGAAGCAATTGAAAATTATATTCAAAAAAATCCTGATGTTAGTGCAGATGATTTAGCTATAGGTTTAGGAAAAGCAGGTGTAAATCCTGTATATTCCAGTCCCTATATCGAGAATAGAAGACGAAAAGAAGAAACCAATGCCAAGAATGAAAATGAAAAGGGAAAAATTGCTAGTAAAGAAGATATTCTTTTTCATCAAGAATCGGCCAAATTTGAAGATTCTCTCACAAAAAACGCTAGTGTTGCAAGAAGACAAATTCCTTTAATTCAAAATAATATTAAAAACGTAGAAGAAGGAAAAATTAAACCTTCTAGTCTTGCAAATATATTCTCAGGTTTAGGTGAGACAGGAAAAAAAGTAGCCAATGCTTTGTTATCAGGTGAACAAGCAGAATTATTGGCCTCGATTCCTGAATTTTTGGAAGGTCGGAAAGAACTTTTTGGAGTAAGACTTTCTGATGCGGACTTAAGACTTTTACAAGATAAATTGCCTGATATTGGGAAAAGTAAAGAGGCCAATTTAGCTATTCTTAATCTTATGAAAAAAGCTGCTGAAAGAGCAATAAAATTAGAAGATATTTCGCAAGATGTATTAGAGAAAAAGGGCGTTGGTCGTAAGGGAGGAAAATTGCGTCCTCTAGGTTATGAAAGGGAAGTCATGAAAGCATTTGATGAATATACTTATGAAGAAGAAAATGGTATTTTGATGAGATTACCTGATGGTCGAGAAGTTCCAATAAATAGAGAAAATGTTAAAGATGCTGAAGCATTAGGCGCAAAAAGAATATGAATCCAGATCCATTTGAAGATTTCATTAAAACAAGTCCAAGAGGTTCGCCTAATGTTGCCATTAAATCTTCACAATCAAATAACGATCCTTTTGTATCATTTATTAAGCAAACTCCTCAAGAGGCTCAAGAAACACAGAAAAGAAAATTATCCGATTTAAATTGGTTTGAAAGAAATTTCACGACCGAAGGTAATTTGGCTGTAGCAGAAAATAACAGGAACTTTTTAAAGTCAATTATTTCTGGATCAACAGCAGGATTTTCAGAATATTTTGATCCTTTAAAAGTTGATTTTGAACAAGAGAAGAGTTCTGCTGGACATTTAACAGGTGCTTTACTTCCTATTGGACTCACATATAAAGGAATTGGTTTAGGATTTAATTTATTAAAAAATACTTTTAAATTCGGACCAAAAGCCACAACTTCTCTTGAAATAATACATCAAGGCTTCACTGGTGCAACATATGGCGCTACGAAACAAGTAGCAGGAATGACACAAGGAAAAGAATTCGACCCATATGCTCCTTTAGTAGAAGGAGCTGAATTTGCAGCCTTCGGAACTTTATTGCATGGGTTAGTGAAATATTTTCCACGAGCTAAAGAATGGGTGGAATCATTAACCAAGAATCAAGCCTCAGATTTCGTGAAAGGCATTCTTCCCGAGAATTTAACTCCGAATCAATATAAGTTTTGGCAAGATGAAGTAGCACCGGAATGGCTAGAAAGTTCAAAAAAATCATATAAAGATGCTTCCTCTAAGGCTGAAAAAGCTGCTACTGAAAAATATACTCAAGATAATCAGATAGCTAAAGCAAATCATGAAAAGGAGCTTTATGAAGCTGAGCTAGCAAATAAATTATCAAAAGAAAGTTATGAAGATTTGGTTAGAAAATATGAAAATAATTTAGAAAGAAATATGAAAGATCATGAGGCCAAGACTAGGGAAATACAAACTGAAAACGAAAGAATGACACAAGAATATGAAGAGGCTACTGAATCTTTTCGTCAATTAAGGGCTAGAGAAGCAGCAGTTGAAAATTCCACTAGGTTACGATCTGGGGAAGAAAATCTTCCATATCGGCCTTCTCCTAATAATATGGAAAATCCCTCTTTGCTTAATGAGGCAGGAAATATTATCAGTTCAAATGAAGCTGTAAATTCTACAAATGCTGGTCGCGCAACTGTGGAAGCGGTTAGAGCCAATGATGCTATAGATTATAGAGCAGTTAATGAAGCCTATACTTTATCTGATGAGTTAAGTTCTAACGTCTCTGATATTCATACAAATTTAGTTCAGCAGTTGGAAACTAAAGCCGCTGAAATCAGGAATATTCCTCATCCTTCAGCTCCTGAAAAACAGCATTTACAAGCTATTGAGGATATTCTTAAAAGACTTAGGACTGTGAGTGAATCTGGCTCTATTACTGGATTTTTACAAGTAGATAATCATTTATTACATGAGCAGGCAAAATCTCTACGTTATGTTATGGATTTTACTTTTGAACATGGAAATACCAAAGGAATATTTGGACAAACTGTCCGTCAATTAGAAGAGGCAGCTGAATTAGCTGCGAGAAACCAGGGAAATGATGCAGCGGCTGAAGGTAATGTAAATGCTCGAAGATTATATCGAGAATGGGCTAACGATTATAATAATGATTATATGCGTCCTTATAGAGACACATCCAATAAAGACTATAGTGGAATGTTCAAAAGAGCTGCCAACAGCACGGATGAATTTAATGCATTGAACAACATACTATCTCGATCAAATTCAGGTCAGCAATTATCATCGGTAACAAAAAGAGCAGCCGTTGAAACGCGGTTAGGTAAATTCTTAGAGAATCCACATCAAGCCAATGGTAGAGATTTTGAAATAGCCCTAAGAGAACTTGGTGCTGTAATAACTCCGGATGAAGCCAATGCGATTAGAGGTGTATTTAATCGTGGTAGGTCACAACCGGAACCTATTACAAAACAGCCTAAACCACCCTCTCTGAAAAAAATTCCCGAAGAAAATTTGCCCGAATTTACAAAAAGCCCTCCTAGAAGAAAGGAAATTACGACTGCCAAGATAGCCCGGAGAAAATTAGAAGAAACGCCAGAAATGAAAATTGCTGCACAGGAAATGAACAAAAAGCCTGAAGAAATTAGAAATATGGCTGATTATCCTTCAGGCATCAAACAATTACAGAAAAACACATCAAAAGATGTTTTTAAAAAAATAGGCCAACAAAGAATGAGAGAAATTATTTATGAAGGCCAAATAAGTCCTGGAAAGGTTTCAGGAAAAAGAGTGGCGGAAGTTTTAAATAAAGGTGATAATTATGAAATCATATCTGAATTCATTGGAGAGAATGAGACTAAGGAACTGCTAGAAGCTGCTCAAAAAATTTCCGACGCAGATTTTACAAAACAAAATATCATAAAATATGCAAAAAAAGTAGCCTTTCTAAAGACACTTACGACTTTTGGTGTACTTTAAGATTCAAACCACGTCCATAAGATAGCTAAAATCATTACTTTAAATCCTAATAATCCTGCTATAATTGTTAATATAATCATTTTAAAACTCTTTTTTCTTTTTTTTCAATCTCTGTATGGATCAAAAATCCTGTCATCAGCCATACAGACCCCTATCGGCGAAAGTGTGTGCAACACTTTTACAGTTGATGAATGCGCTTTGAGTATTTCTTCAATCCTTTTATAAGCTAGGGGACTTTCATCTAGTTCTCCTCCTCTAACCTCCGGTCTAAATGTTTTCATATACATTTCATGATCTTCTTTTTTTACAAGACCCTCAGTTAATTGCTTTCCTGTTTTTCTACAGGTTTTTCCTTTGGCTTGAGTTCTTCCAAGAAGACGGCCTGCTCCATGAATTGTCGAATTAAGAGCCTGTGAACTAGAAATCGAGGAGACTCCCTCAAGTATGAAGGAAAAATCTCCCATAGAACCCCCAACAAAACCTTTTTGGCCAGGGAAGGCAGGTGTAGCACCTTTTCTAATGACCCACAAATCTTTATCAAAATGTCGTTCTCGCCATGCAAAGTTATGGTGATTGTGACACTCGTCCAAGATGTTTCCTCGTAAGATGCAGGTCACACGTCTGCACACCCAATCTCTGCCAGCGTAAGCATATTTACCAGCGAGTTCCATGCATTTAATGTATTGTTGTCCGAGGTCTGAATTTTCATCAAGAACGACCGGCTCTGCGTGTACTCCATCTTTTCCACCTACTGCTTTTATGAAATGAGTGCATATACTATGCCCAAGGCCACGGCTCCCAAAATGAACGCCAACCCAAATCCTATTAAGCTCATCCGTAAAGATATCCACGTAGTGATTACCCCTTCCGATTGTACCAAGTTGAAGCATTGCTTTATCTTTAAGATTTCTGAGAATTTCCAATTCGTTCCAGACATTGTCATCGAAGAGACTATGTTCCACTTTTTCGTTATTCGTTCTACCCACTCCAAAGGAGATATGTTTTTGTATTTCATTCATTGTCCTGTAGATGTTATTTTTAACTTCAGTAGCATCACAATCAAGCAGCACAGCTTTATTGCCACAAGCGATATCAAAACCAACACCATTAACATTGATGCTTTTTTCATATGCCAATACACCTCCAACAGGAACAGAATAACCCAAATGATGATCGGCCATAAGGGCACAGTAATCTGGTGCTTTTTCATAATTCATAACCGCCTTCATTTGCGCTACAACTTCAGGAAGTGCTTCCCCCCATACAGGAATTCCATCAATTATTTCCATTTTCATCTTGGTATTCTATATTTCTTTTTAATGACGATTAAGTTTTCAATACTATTATCCGTAGAAATGCCATTGATGTGATATACATGCTCATCATATTCTAATGATCTTCCTAAATAATCTTCCATGACATGTCGATGAACAGTATTTTTTTTACCCTTTATTGTTTTGTGAGGATAGAAATTATTACTCATGATTTTCCATTAATGATCATAACAATCTTGCAAAGCTTTTCCTGTCAATACTCCTATGCCATAATCGATTACTCTAGGTGACCATGCTTGACAAGTAGGATTAGGAACGAATTTTAAAAATATGCCAGCAAGTACTAATGAAATTCCTATTTCGTATACTCCTGACATTTTAGCCTTTTCATCTAATTCTGAGGGATAATTTGTCATTTCCAGTTCTTCTATCAAAGATATTCCTGACTCATCGTCTTCCAAATACCCTGCAAGATGATTCACTAGGGCTTTATGACGTTTGTCTTTTTTCTTAACAGCCTTTTTAAATTCGCTAAATCTACCATCAATAGGTACATTACGATTCTTAAATTCAGCTTCCAGTAAATTGAATGCATATGACATGTCGATTTTTCCACCGATGTACTGCTCGCATTCACGTTTGATTGATAACATACAAGATATGCGTTTGCTTGAAGTTTTACATTTTTGCAGTTTTTTTATCTTGGCTTTAATATTGATTGATAAATTAACTACATTTGTCGCCATTTGGCATGGAATTATTGCGCTGAGTGGGAGAGTAACCGCTGTACTGCACAACAACAGAGTATTAATAACATTATTTTTGAAAAAATTAGCCATGTAAAATTCCATTTTCTTTTTTTTGTTAATTGTAAATCGAAAAAAATATTTAATTCGTGCATAATTGTGTAAGAAATATATAAATCTAAAGCAAAGACGACGAAGCCACCGATTAATAAATCTAAGTTCATTTCCTATTCCTTATGACATGCTAATTCAATCGGCATGATATTTTGCATAATCAAAACGGTCTTCACAATAGTCAAGTCTTTTTCGATATTGTTTATTTTTTCATTCATAGTCCAGAAACATAAGACGAATGAACTTAGAATGACAAGTGTGTCTGCGTGTTGTTTTAGCCAATCCATAATGTATTCCCTATTTTTTATCCTTTTCGCACATGCTTTGTAGATGAAGTCTCTCAAGTTCAGATTCAGCTATTCGAAATGGCGCTCTTTTGCCCATACTAGGTCTAGATGCAAATATTTTGCCTTCTTTGATAGCCTTTCGAATAGTCGCTGGATGCAATTTTATCCGTTCACTAAACTCTTCAACTGTAAGAAAATTCATCGTTATCCTTTTTGATTCATTTCACCTTATTATTACATATTATGCAATATACGTCAATATTTAAATGAATGATAAAGATAAATGTTGACTTCCGTGAATTTTATACAGCAATTTTTGTTTTAACCTTAACAGGAGAAAAACAATGTCCAAAATGTTTCAAGTATATGGTATCGGGCAAGCATTAATTCCTGTACTTCCCCCACCTTTGCCTTTTGAAAATCCTCCAACTGTCAACCAGACCAATTATGAGATTGGGCAGGTGGTATTTACACCACCTAAAGCACCTACGGCATTCTATCTTTATGCAGGTGCTGGTAACTGGTTTGAATTTGTAAGTGGGTCAGGGTATATTGCATCGGTCGTAGGTACGGAAAATGAAGTGACTCTCAACACAGTAGCAGGTGTTTCAACAGTTTCTCTTCCTTCTCTTATCACAACTCCGGGTTCTTTATCAACCACAACCACATTGGCCGCAGGTACTGCGCTGTCTTCAGGTACTTCAATCACAGCCGGAACAACTATCACGGCAACCGTAGGTAATATAACAGCAACCAATGGAAATGTGGTGCTAGGCACAGCAGGAAACAAATTAACTATTGCCACGGGTTCTAATGCTTCTTTGGGTACTTCCGGAGCATTAGCCAGTGGTACAGTGACAGTCGCAACTACAGCTGTAACAGCCGCCTCTAAAATCTTTCTAACAAGAGCTGTGGCCGGAGGAACTCAAGGAAATCTATCTGTAGGAACTATTACAGCTAATACTAGTTTCACAATCACCTCTGATAGCAGTTCAGACACATCGACAGTTAACTGGTTGATTATTAACTAATAGGAGATTTCCATGTGGAAAGATAGCGTTAAATTTGAAACCTTGACAATCGTTGCATCTGGTAGCATTACAACTAGCTATGTAGCTGCTGTAACAGTATCACTTCCTGTTGTCATGATGGGTATTAAAAACGGAACCAATGGTGACGTGGTTTTGGGTATAGATGGATCGACGGCCAAATGGGGATTTCCAGCTAGTTCTGGGGGCGCATATGACGTTACAACCAATTCTCCAACTCATAATCAATTAATGTTAAGCCAGGGTACAACTATTTTTATTAAGTGGGAAGCAAGCGCACCTGGAACTCCTACAGGAAATGTTTATATCGAATTCATGGAGGTAACAACATGAGCCAGGTTTACGTAGGAAATGGTCCAGGTGGTAGTGGAGGAGGTAATGTTACATCCGTCACGGGCGCAAATGGTGTTAGCGCGTCTCCAACTACTGGGGCCGTTGTCGTATCTGGTATTAATGCAACAACATCAACCGTGGGCGTAGCTTCATTCAACCCTGAGCAATTTATCGTGACAGTAGGAGGAGAAGTCTATCTATCGGGAAATATTATTTCGAATTGGACAGATGAAGCCACATCTTTCCCTGCCGTTCCCGGCAATGGCTACTTTATAATAGGTACTGCAACGGCTACATTACCATCATCCCCGTCTCAAGGTAATGTCGTATCTTTTATTGTAGATACTACGGATATACTTACGATTCAAGCAAATACAGGACAATACATTAGAAATGCATCCGACATAACCGTTTCAGGTGGTACAGCAGTAAACAATTTTAAAGGAGATTCCATTGAATTGGTTTATAGAGCAATGGATGCCACTTGGTTTGCATTCACCGCGTCAGGCGGAACATGGTCTTTAACGTAATCAACAATAGGTATTATTATGGTAGCAACTCCATCTAATGCAATGAATTTAAATAGCATCATACCTGGTTTAGTAAACTGGGACGGTGTCGCATCAATGACGACAACGCCATTGACACAATATTCTACACTTGTCGCGGCTTCTTCTAATACAATCGTAAATATAGCACCAGGAACCGCTGGACAAGTACTAACTTCCAATGGCGCATCGAGTAACCCAGCCTATGCAGCAGTTCCCTTTAATAAAAGACCGTGGAATGACGAAGCATCAAGTTTTAACGCGCTAGCACAAAACGGTTATGTGGTCACGGCTTCAGCAACGGCAACTTTGCCTGCCAGTCCGCTTAATGGCGATGAAATAGATTTTATCGTGAAATCCGTTGCAGGAATTTTAACTATTCAAGCAAATACTGGCCAATTTATACAGATCGGGAAAGCAATATCAGCCACGGCCGGCATTGCAGTAAGTAATTTTAATGGCGATTCTGTTAATCTTGTTTACGACCTATCTACAACCACATGGTTATCAAATGGCGGAGTTGAAGGAACATTTACAGTAACTTAAAGGATGAATTATGGCAATAAATGCTAATGCAACAAATTTCTTCTCTCCTGCGAAATGGGTAGTTTCTACAGTTGCAGGGGAAGGAACTCACACAACAATTTCCAGTGCTTTAACGAGTGCAAGTGCAGGTGATACAATTTTTATCATGCCTGGTACTTATTCAACAAATAATACGCTAAAAGCAGGTGTGAATTTAACCGCGTGGGATTCAGATAGCTCACAAAATGGCACGGGAATTGTTTTATTAACGGGAAATAGCACATATTCAGGAACTGGAACCGTTACAATATCTGGAATTCAATTTCAAACAAATAGTTCACAATTTTTCACCACTTCTGGATCTGTTGCTTCAATTGTTAATTTTAATAATTGCTATTTCAATTGCACAAATTCAGCAGGTATTATTTTAAATTCAACAGGTGTAGGATCTGCATTAAATTTTAATAATTGTTTTGGAGATTTAGGATCTGCTGGAACCATACCGTTGTTTGGAGATAATACAAATACACCAACAAATATCAAATTAAAAAATTGTTTATTTACTAATTCAGGTGGAAGTAACGGATTATTTGTTAGGATAGGAACTGGAACTATAGAAATTTATAATTGCAGTTTGTTAACTCAAATCGGCGATGATTCTTCTAGTGGAATAATAAATATATATAATACATCAATAGATACAAGTGCGGTCAATCAACCGTGTTTAAGTTTAACAGGACCTGGTGGCACAATAAATTGTTTTGAATGCAATTTAACCTCTGGGACTGCATCTTCAATAGTTGTTAATAGTGGAATGATTGCAACTATATTTTCCTCTAATGCAAACTCATCAAATGCTAATGTTTTCACAGGAACGGGAACAATAAATTATGGGGGTGTTATATTTAATGGAACATCTTCTGTGATCAATGTCACAACACAAATTCCAGTTGCTTTTACCGTGCCCCAAGGTGGAACTGGACTAACAACTACGGTTGCAAATCAAATTCTTTATTCCTCATCTGCCGGTGTAATTGCAGGATTAGCAACAGGTAATAGTGGTGTTTTAGACACTACCGCAAGTGGAGTTCCGCAAATTGATACAACAAATTTTCATGTTCTTACTACAGGGGTTCAGGTCAAAGGAAATAATGCCTCCACAACACCCCCAGCAGGATTTATTGGCGAACAAATTCGCTCCGCAGTTGCACAAGGATCAGCGATTACATTAACAAATACAAGTCCTGCAAATATAACTTCCATTTCCCTAACGGCAGGCATATGGGATATAAGTGCTACAGGAATAGTGGGTTGTTCGGGAGCAAATACAAATCAATATCTATCGGTAGGTACTTCATCGGCTACTTTGGGAACACTCGGTGATAATGCCACACAATTAAATTTATCAAATACTGGTGGAAATTTCCCTCTCGCTATTCCCTCATGGCGATTATTATTAGCATCAACAACACCAGTTTACTTAGTCGCTCAAGCGAACTTTACGACAGGTGGAGGATCCGCGTGGGGAAGGATTTCAGCTACAAGAGTAGGATAAAAAAAATTTAACTTGGAGGCAATATGAACGCGGCAACAAAAGAATTTTTCTCAATAATTCTATTTTTTTGTATTACAATTTTTGCCTTTGTTTTTGTGATGAGCTTTATGTCTTGCAACACAATCATAAAAGACGAGCCAGAAATTGAGAAAGTGATTGAAGATGGTACAAAAGAATTAATTGAAGATGCTATAAAAGTAAGCATCTCCGTCTAGGAATAAATAAACTTAAAAGCGTGGTCAGCATGACTACAAAGGAAAATACCATATGTTAGATGAAATCAAAGAATTATTCAGAGATGGCCTACAGTATACCCATACGGCAGGTCTTTTACAGCAAATTGCCAATCTTGTAAATATTGTAGGTGTTCAATACACAAAAGATAGCGATGCAAAAAATAGAGCAATTGATTTAGTTTGTCAGATTTTGCAAAGCAATAAAGATGTAGTAGTTCCAGCTGTTGCGCAAGTAGAGCCAATTATGATGCAGGCGGTTGCAAATGCCGTTAAATAAAAGCGCTTCGAAAAAAGCTATAGGCGAAAATATAAAAATGGAAGAAAAAACAAAACCAAAAAAACAAGCAATTGCGATTGCATTAAACGTAGCTAGAAAATCAGGCGCAAATATACCTAGAAAAGGAAAGAAATGATCGTACAGATTCGGCCTCCTTTGGCATTAGAAACTCCAAAGGGGAAGGCATACGCTCATTTTTTAATAGACTACAGCATTGAAGAACATCTAATGTGGGTATGTTTTTTAGACTCAAATGGAGAGTGCTGGACGTTTGAAAATCCAGAAATAAGAATACAATCAAATCCAACTATAGGATGGATATATGGGAAAGGCGTGTGCCATGGTCAAGAAGGAGCTAAAAGCTCATGAGAAAAAAGATATGAAGCATGAGAAGAAAATGGAAAAAGAAATGAAAGAAAAGAAGAAAAAATAACAATTTTTCTATCCATTTTTCAAATTAATCCCTAAAGTAAATTCTTACTGAAGGGATTTTTTATGATTATCGATTGTATAGGCTGTCTGCATGGTTATCGACCAAAACTTGAAGGTGGAGATCTTCTCATCATAACAGGTGATCTTACTGCTAGTGATAAACCTCATCAATATCCAGATTTTTTTCAATGGTTATTTAATCAGAAATATAAAAAAAAAGTTCTCATAGGTGGTAATCACGATAATGCAATGAAAAGTAGTTTTGTAAAATTTGATTCCAATTCGCAATGTGATTATCTTTGTGATTCAAGCATTGAATTTGAAGATATAAAAATCTATGGAAGTCCTTGGACTAAAACTTTTCCGGGAATTAATGCGCATTGTCGGGCATTTACTTGCGAAACAGAAGAACAATTAGCTGAAAAGTGGGCTTTGATTCCAAATGATGTGGATATTTTGGTTACTCATTCGCCAGCTTTTGGTATTCTCGATGGCATTCCCTTGGAAGATGGTTCATTATTTCATGCAGGAAGTAAATCTTTACTAAAAGAAATTAAGAGAATAGATCCAAGACTTGTTATTCATAGTCATATTCATGAAGCCTATGGCCAGACAGATCATTTTCCTGAGTATGAACAAGGGATGATTACAACGGTCAATTGTAGTATCATGAATGAGCGCTATAAACCAGATAACGCGCCCATTCGTTTTATATTATGAATTACTATCTATTATAATTTTCCAAACCGTTGTAGAGTTTTTCCTATATTTATCAAGATCAAGATCCTGAATTTCTGGAATTTCATCATAAACGATTCTACCCTTAACAGTAGTCTTTATCACTTTTACCCCATTTCCCATAGAGCTTTGATCATCGCATAGCTCGATAAGCTTCTTTCTTACATAATCTTTTTTGTCTTGCAAAGTTTTTAGCTGCACATCTATCTCTTTGCAAATATTAGTATATTCTTTCCAATCAAGATTATCATCTCTGATTTTGTAATCTGAATCTGTTAAGGGAGGAGATTCGAAGAAAGCGACTCCCTTCCAAAACGACCTGGCTTTTGGAAGGAATCTATTCTTAAAGGTAGGATCTGGAAGAACTTCAATTACAATGTCCTTTTCCTCATCTTCACTACCCACTTGATAGAAGCATTTTTTTGCTCCCGTCACTAAAAGTTGATGTTGTATTTGATCGAGATAATATAGAGGTAAAAAACCTTGCATAGCCATTCTATAGAGATCTTGTCCTCCTGTTTTTATCTCTAAGATATACTTTTTACAATCAGATATTCCGTCTAATGAAGCTCCTAGAAATTCATATTCTGAACTTTCCACAACTAAAGGAGTCATATTCATCCCAAATTTCTTTATAAATCGATCTCTGATTATAGGCTCAAGCCTCTTACCCCTTTCCATGGCATTATTACCTTTCTGTTCCGGCATCAATCCGAGTTTTTTTTGCCAACATTTAAATGGCGTAACCCAAGGAGAAGAACCTAAAATCGCCGGACAATCTGTCGCGGTAATGACGGTTTTTCTCCAAGAGAGCCATTCTTTCGTTCCTTGTTCTAAATCAATTATTCTCATTATGCCACCACCCTATCATGATCTTTTAAATATTTAATTTTAGCATTGAGATTAGCCAGACAATTTTCGAAGTATGCTTTAGGAATATCTCGTATAGATTCAGCATTGAAGGCTTTTTTAATCCAAGCACAAAAGGATTTGCTTGTTTCCTCATCTAAACTATTTATGAGTGTTGTCAATGCTATAATTTCCGTCTTTCCGACTCGCTCTGGTTGACATTCCTTTTCTTCTTTTTTTTCTTGAGTTGGAGTAACGGTCGGTTGGGTATTTTGTTGAGTTGTCTTACCTCGTCCTACCGATGTTTCTCCATCGTCATCGTCATCACAGACGACGCCTACGATTGCAGAGAGTGAATATCTCCTCAAGTAAGTGATCGCAGTTCCTACGCCCTGGCTATCATTTTTAGCAGGATTCAACGGTAAATATGATTTAACCCACTGACCCGAGGTATGGGCGAGTGTTGTTACCAAGATGATTTTAGTTCCATCGGCGATCATTTCAGTTGTTTGCATGACGCAAAGTCCGTATTTGCTAAGTACTGGACGAGCTGCATCCCAAACACTTCCTAAATCTGCGTAAGCACTTTTGTAGAATGGATTTACTTTATCCTTAATGGCTGCCTGCATTTCCCCTTGCGCTTTTGATAAAGCCGAGGCTAACTCATTTATAATTTCTGATTGTGACATAATATTTTTCTTCCTTTAAATTTCATTTTTGATAGTATTGGCGTTGAAACATTCCTAGCGGTTTTTTTGTTTTTGTTTTTGTTGGGGGAGGGGTGTTCCCTCCCTTTTTTACATAAAATCTCTCCAAGAAAGACCTAAGCAATCCATACAATTACCACAGCATCTTTCTTGTTCTACTCTTGTATCGTCGTCACCTAAATCTAAGTCAGTATCGATATCCTGATCTAAATCAACGCCATACATTGACATGACTTCAGCATGACTATATAAGTTTAAATATGCCGTGCTCATAGTTAAACACCGTAGGTATATTGAATTATTTTCAAATCGTTAGCTTGCTTATAAAGCTCCCAACTCATTTTCTCAAGCAGTTGAGCACCATAAGAATTGTAATTCTTTGGGTCATTGCAGTACGTTTCTAACGCTTTTGATGTAGAAGCCATATTGGCGATAGCGTCTTCAATAATATTGTTTTTCATATTCTATTCTCCTGTTGATTAAATTTTCTTGTTATTTTACTGATTCATATGTTATACTCCCTAATGTATCGGATTTCCGAATTTCTGTCCATAAAAATAAATAAAAAGAGTAATTAAATGAATAAATTCGCTGAATGGATGATGAGTCAAGACAAAAAGCAGCGATCTGTTGCTGATAAACTGGGTATTAGCACTTCCACACTGCACGATATACTCAGAAAGAATCAATTGCCTAGCTTGAAAATTGCTTATGAGATAGAGCAGTACACTAGAGGGGCTATTACTATGTACGATTGGTTTGATAAAACCGAATAAGATGATAAGAAAAAAATAATGATTTAGCCAGACGTCATAAAAAGTCTTAATTTCAGCAATATTCTCTTCAAAAATGCCTTCGCGCACCTTCGTATCCTCATTTATATCTAGAGGATGAAATTACGTTAAAACAAAACTTGTTGCAATTAATATTTGATAAATATTATGAAAATGACGCACGTAACGCCAATTACGTACGTCGAGAATAGAAAGACATACTATCAAAAACGCCACAAACCAGGAGAAAAGAAGAGTAAATTAATATTTTATCAACTCATATCGAGGAAAGCGAACATTTATTCGGATAAGTATATATCTTTCTCGATAAAAAACCAAACAATTTTATTGAGGACTATGAAAGATTATTCAGATTTTCCCCCATCAAAATATTTCATGCGTGTAATAAAAAACTGTCCTAAGTCTGCTTTTCTCTACATATTACTATGGCAGAAGAAAAACAAGCACACGAGCCTTTCTGTGCAAAAAAAAGAAATTCGAAAGGACTTTCTAATATCTCCCACTATGTTTAGAAATTTACTCGCTCCACTCATGTTTTTGAACCTCATTGGTTTTATGGAATGTAGTGAGAAATTTCAAATCGACATACATGGGCCACGTATCAATGAATAGTAAAGAACAATATTGCTTTATCAAGAAGATTTATGCTAGGGTAGGAAATGAAAATGCCTCGATTTGCGATCGAGGCATAATCGGAAGAATGTGGGGACATTCTGATGGAACGTTTCTACCCTCCATTATAATACTCCCCATAAAAAAACACAAGACTTTTATGGAGTGTTATGTCTGAAACAGAACGTTTTATTAAATTTATTCCCTCCTCCGAGGCTATGTATCTTCTCAAAGAAAAAGGTCATGCATTCCGTTTGCTCACAATTATTGCTGAATCTGCACGTCGATATGAAGGTGGAGCAGACGGATTAAAGATAGGAGAAGCCCTAATCGGTGGCTTCGAAAATTACGACATGACCGAACGAAATTATCGAACAGCTAAAGAGGTTTTAATTAGGAGGCGACATGTAGAAATCGTGGAAACGTGTCGCACTCGCAAAAAAGCGACGACTGGAGCGACGACCGTTGGCACACGAGTAAAGCTATTAACTTCAACTGTTTATGATATAAATTTAGAACCATGTGACGACCGAAGCGACGACAGACCGACGACCGACCGACGACCGACCGACGACAAACTAAGAAAGATAAGAAAGAATAAGAAAGAAAAAGAAGATATATCTACCCCTTCCCCTTCTTCTTCTCCTCTTCCTGAAAAAATCAAATTCCGAGAACTCGTTGAGCTTACGCAGAAAGAATACGACTCTTTGCTCGAAAAGCATGGCCAAGAGTTTCTCGATCACATGCTCAATTTCCTCGACTCACGCAAGGGAAGCAAAGGCTACAAATACGCCTCTGACTTTCACACCATGAAGCAAGGCGGATGGGTGATAAAAGAAGCCCTTAAAGAATACCAGGAACAAAAGAACGCCAATGAAAAATCTAACAAACCTACTCAAGCAGGAAAACATCAAGGCAATATTCAACCCTCAGACACGCAGTTCCAGCCACGCAGAATACTTCGAGGAACCAACGATGCAGGATCGGTCGATCAAGGGAGCGGAAATGAGTGAAAAGCATTTCTTTGAATTCTGTGCACCCAAAAAGTTTGCCCATGTCACTCTTGAGCATTGCGATAAACAACCTCAAAGCTTTCTCGACTATGCTCGTGAATGGGGTAAAAAGCCTGAATCGGTGATTTTACTGGGAGATGTAGGAAGAGGAAAGACTCAATTTGCCTTTGTAATGCTTCGTGAGATGTTTCGTAAGTGTAGGATTAAGCTTTGGCCTAGGTATTATACTAGCCCTGAAATGGACTCGATTTTGCTAAAGGCTTCTCGTGATGAAGAGGCTGACAAAGCCATTATCCAAAAAATTGCCTCGGAAGATATTCTTTTCATCGACGATTTTGGAAGAGAAATGCATTCTCCACGTGTAGGTAGACAGTATTTTGAAATTCTTAACATGAGATATGCAAATGAGCTTCCTACGCTTATCTCGACAAATTTGACTCTAGCACAGATTGAAAATCACATGAACAAAGCCATTGCGTCGAGATTTCAAGAATTTTCCATGATTGAATTCTCAGGAATTGATTTAAGAGCCCAAAGAAGATTGTCTTAAAAAATTAACATTAAAAAGGATATGAAAATGAGAGAGTATGAAATTTATACAAATCACGGACAAATTTTTCAAATGCAATGTGACGAAATAGTTGTTAAAAAGGATTTTTTTACGGAAACATGTAAAGAACCTTTGTGCCTTTTTGAAAACAATCGTATTGTAGCTATTTTTAAAGAATGGAATTCAGTAGTTGATATCACGGAAAAACAATCAAATGCCTTGTAAATTTAGGAGATAGAAAATGAGTATTTTTGAATATGTTAATGGAAGTCACGAAAGTTACCCTGAAGATCAGTACAATGCTGAATCTGTAGTTTTATGCTTTGACAATAAGTACAGAGTGACATATTTGCGTAAGAAAATGCAAAATGGCGGTATGTTTTGGGATGTTATCTCTACGAGTGTGAAGCAAAAAGGTGCAAAGAAATATCTTAAGGGATTTTCGGCAGATAGCAATTTTTTAGCCGATGATATCAAGCATTTTCTTGAATCTAGATCTTGGGCAAAAGGAGGTCGAGTAGAGCAAAAAAGCGACCAGTTACCCTTTTGATGTTGCAAATAGTGATTCCAATGGGTCTAATTCGCACAGAAACAGGTCTTCTAGCCCTTTAAATGCGTCGGGTAATATGAAGGTAGTGGGTAAGCGAAAAAAGAAGCCTGTGGCGAAGATAAAGATGAATTCGGAAATTTGCGAAGGAAAGGTCATTTTGGATCTTCCTTTGCAAACTGTCAGCGAAGCGAATTGTTTTGAGCCTTGGCAAGTCAAACACGGAAGACACAAAGCACAACAGCGGATAGTTGCGCTTATGCTTAATCCGCATCGAGCAAAGATAAAATTGCCCTGTAAGGTTATGCTAACACGTTTTGCGCCGAATGAATTGGATGCATTTGAAAACTTGCCTATGTCTTTCAAATATATTGTGGACGCGATTTGCGCTATTATTACCGGGGATTATAGACCCGGACGCGCTGATAGCGATAAAAGAATTTCGCTTGCTTGCGATCAGGTGAAAAGTGCTGAATATGGGGTGAGAATTGAGATAAGTTTTAATGCATGAGGATTTTAGTCTTTTTTGGAAAAGGCAATAGCTTGATAAATCCCACACATAAGTGGGAAGATCTTTGCTTATGACCCCCAACGAGATTTAGGTTTATTTTTTTCTTTTAAAAAAAGGGGAAAGACATCTAACAACAGACAAATAAAAGTCTGTTCCCTACCTAAATTTTGTACAGTTTCAAAAACTCTTGGAATAGGTAACGTTGGATGCAGTTCTTTCCATATTTTGAGAGCTTCACGATTAAGAATAGTTCCATTTTTACGTCCGAAAACCCACATCATGAGTTCTTCATAATCATTTTTGAGACTTTCATAAAATTCACATTTTTCTTTTTCTTCTTCTTCTTCTTCTTCTTCTTCTTCTTCTTGTTCTTCTTTCTCACA
>QGNH01001327.1_pt2 | contig 37662 bp, 35 predicted proteins | sample 1735481 | NCBI WGS metagenome assembly QGNH01 (sample SAMN09239004, study PRJNA386568) | Viral metagenome, whole genome shotgun sequencing project. | reverse complement strand
AGATAGTTCAACATATTATTAAAAATTGGTTTGATAGATTACGTATTAAACCTCTTTCTTGTTCAAAAAAGTTAATTTGTATTACAGAGGCTTTCTACATTCACTGGATTGAAAACAACTATGACTGGGCAATAGAGGAAGCGGTATTGTTGGGTAATTTTACTGTAGAGTTGCATTACAAGGAAAATCGGGAAAGACCAAGGATTTATAGTAAAGAATTAATTAAAAGAGCAAAATGACTAAAAACAAGAAAACAAGTACTATATATGAAAGCATAATTAATGAATGTATTATTTCTAAATGTTTTCATCTTTTAGAGGATAAGCAAGGATACTCCCTTTTTCTTCGTAATTTCAATTACGTTAAGGAAATTAAATTAAATACTATGTTTACGCTTCGCACTGATAATACTCATATGACCATTGCAGAAGCATTTGCTGTAGTAAATAGTCCAAAAGCACTTAAAGCTTTTCAAACTTCTTTTCAAAACATCTACATTTATACTGTAATGATTCCGTCTAGCATTGAGGAGAGGATGATACCTTTATTTGTAGGAGATATTTTAAACAAAAAAATAAAGTGTAGTTATGACGACTAGGAACTTAGACTTAGAGGAGAGTCTAAAATCACGTGCTTTTATTTTAACAGATGAGCAAATAAAAGCTTTATGTAAAAAAGTTCAACTTGGTCATACACTAGCGGCTATTGCTCAAAGTTTTGGTATTAGTAGAGCTACGCTTGCCAATATTATAAGAAGAGATCCAAAAGTTGCAAAAGCTTACGGAGAAGCAAGAGAGGCTTATTTCAAACCCGCTTTAGAATGGTATGAAAGTCTTTTTAATAAAAAAAAGATTAGTGAAGTTGATCCTCATCTACTTATGAGAGCGTTTGAATTTAAAATGAAAAGCCGAGCAGCTTGGGGAGTTGATCCTAATCTTGATTCTCTCGGGGATGAAGAAACAACTATCATAAGAACTATTACAGATCCGATTGAAACCAGAGAGCGTCTTATATTTCTTGAAGAGCATGCGGAAGAATTAAAGAAAAGAATAGAAGAGGCAAAGAGAAAAACTAATGAATGATCAGGAATATTCTGAGATATATCATGACTTTACTACTTTCTTTAAAAAAGCTTGGCGTGTCTTTGAGGGTAGTAAACCTTATATACATAGTCAGCATATTAGGGTAATTGCCCAGCATTTAGAAGCAGCTTATAGACGTGAAATCAAGACATTAATAATAAATGTTCCACCTCGCTCATCTAAAAGCAATTTAATATCTGTAGCTTTTCCTGCATGGGTATGGCTTCATAATCCGGAAGAAGAATTCCTTTACGCTTCGTATGCTTCTAATTTATCGGCGGAGCATTCAAGAAAATGTCGCCTGCTACTTGAATCTGATTGGTATAGGAGTTTATCGGGGCTCCTTTTGCGTAGAAGTACGGAAAAAGAAATTGATAATACGAAAGGGGGAAGAAGGGTAGCCACCTCCGTTACTGGGATAGGAACGGGAAAGGGTGCGAGTATATTAATAGCTGACGACCCTAATTCTGCGCAAGAGGTGTATAGTAAGACAAAGCGTGAGCGGGTACATCGTTGGTGGTCTGAAGTAATACCGAGTCGTCTTAATGACCCAAAAAGAGATGTTAAAATAGTAGTACAACAGCGTTGCCATGAAGATGATTTAACAGGCTATATCTTAAAAACTAATAGGCAAGATGTAACACATTTAATATTCCCAAATGAATATGAAGGTCCGCAAAGGTTTATTACTAAATTACAACATCAAAATCCTAAATTAATCGATAATAGAAAAAATATCGGTGATTTACTCTGCGAAGAAAGACTCGGGCTTGAGGAAACAGAGCGTCTAAAACGTGAAATCGGAGAATATGGATATGCAGGGCAGTATCAACAAAGACCCGCGCCGCTAGGCGGCGGTATTATTAAAAAAGAATGGTTTGGTCTTTGGACTAAAACTATTGATCCAATATACGTTAAAATAATTCAAAGCTGGGACACTGCATTTAAAGACGGAGAAGAGAACGATTACTCTGTTTGTACTACTTGGGGTGTATTTAGTAGCAAGGAAATCGGACCGACTGAAAAAATACCTCATAATTGTATTATGCTACTCTCATTATGGCAGGGAAAAGTACTTTATCCAGAACTTCGCAAACGTGCTACTCGCCTCGCTAAAAATTATTTAGAAACGCAGCATAAAGAAATCGGCGTAAGTTCTCGGCATACTCCCGATATCATTCTAATGGAAGATAAAGCCTCTGGTCAAAGTTTAGCACAGGACCTTAGAAATGCAGGTATTCAAATCTGGGGAGTTAATCCTACTTCCTTTGGTGATAAATTAACTCGTGTTCATCTGATTAGTTCACTCGTCGAGAATGGCCTTGTATACCTCAGAGCCCCAAATAAAAAACTATCTATCGATAGCGGACAATTACTTGATGAGGTCTTAGCTTTTCCCAACGGAGCAAACGATGACATAGTCGATACCTTTTCGCAAAGCCTAATACATTGCAAAAACACGGGGTTACTCCGAGTTACAAACGACCCACGCCCAAGAGATGATTATACTGAAATAGAAAGAGAGACAACAAAATGGTGGTAGAAGACGAAATAGAAGTTTATCCAAACGAGAACGAAGACGGAAGTGTTGATGCCGAAGTACTCGGAGAAGAATTACCAGCAAGGAGTGCCTCTCCTTCCAAGCACTTTAACGAGATGGATGATGATGAGTTTTTTGCAAATCTTGTACTTCTTATGGATGAGGACGAGGAGCGAAGGCTCGGCCTTGAATTAATTGATAGAATAGAAGAAGATAAGCTATCTCGGCTTGAGTGGTTACTTGCTACCGAGAAAATAACTACTTATCTTGGTTTTAAAGTAGAGGAGTTTCAAGCTGAACCTTTTAAGAATGCTTCCGGTGTATTTGATACAACGCTCTCAAATGCTCTTGTCGAGTTTCTCGCTAATGCCAAAATGGAACTATTCCCTCTAAAAGGTCCAGTCACCGCTGAAGTAGTAGGGCAGACTAATGATGCAAGAGACAGCGCTGCTCAGAAACTTGAACTTTTTTTTAATACTTATTTAACAACAATAGATAAATCATATATTGATGAATCAGATAGGTTACTTATGTATACCGGTCTTTATGGTTGCGCATTCCGCAAAATCTACCAAGACCCGCTAACAAGTATGCCGGTCGCCCGTACTATAAAGCCTCAGGATTTAATTTGTAATAATGAATGTACTAATTTAACCGATTCAACCCGTGTTACTCACGTCTTTAGCTTATCTAAAAAAGAACTGTTACTTAGAATGAAAAGTGGGTTTTATCGTAAAACAACCCTAGAAGAAATTAATGAAGCTATCGAAAAAGATTCGGGGAGCAACGATAATGATAAAGCTATTGATAAGATGGAGGGAGTTAGAAAAAAAGTATCGGATGAGAAAAATAGAAGAGACATCAATATATATGAATCCCATGTTGAGATTAGCGACTTTGAGTTCGAGCTAACCGGGGAGGATGATATTGAAGATATACCAAAGCCTTATATAGTTTCTCTTTTAAGCAACGGCACAATTCTTAGTATCAGACGGAATTTTGAGCGTAATGATGAGTTATTTAAGAAAAATAATTATTTTGTAAAGTTTGGTTATTTTCCCGCTCTTGGTCTTTATAATTATGGTCTTGGACAATTAATCGGTAGTAATGCAATTATATTAACCCAAGTACTACGAAATATTTTAAATGCCGAAATACTTAGAATATTTCCAAGGGGAGTAAGGGTTAAGGGTCTTGAATTTAACCGCAGTAGCTTAACTATCGGTCCTAATGAATTTGTTGAAATAGATACACAAGGTAAGCCTATCTCTGAGGTGCTACAGTTTATTCAATCACCTGAGCAGTCTGAGGTTTTGCTTAAACTTATGGACGCATTAAAGCAGCAGACGGCAACACTTGCTTCAAGTGGTGATGTCAAGATTCCGGAAGGAACATATAATGCGCCGGTTGGAACGACGCTTGCATTACTTGAGGTACAGAATAAAGTAACAAGCGTTATAATTCAGGGGCTTCATCGCTCACTAACCGAAGAACTTGAAAGCTTACATAAACTATTTTTAAAGGGAATGGTTGATGATTATGTCTTCAATCTCCCAGGCCTTGCGATTAGCTTGACCAAGGAAGATATGGCGGAGGAAATTAATATTTTACCGACATCTAACCCTGAGGTAAGTTCTACTGCGCACGCTCTTATAAAGAGTGAGAGTTTGCTTAAAATGGTAATGAGCATGCCTCAAATTCATAATGTAAGACTTGCATTCCTTGAGATGTATAAGGCAATGAAAGTAGAAAATGCCGAAGAGTTATTAACACCTCCTCCTCCAAGCGGTCCGCCTCCGGTGCAACCTGCTGATGTTATGAAAATGGATGTAGAAATGAAAGCAGAGGCAAATAGAATGAGACATGAGAGTGATATCCTAAAAGATAAAATTGCTTATCTTAAAGCTCAAAATGAATATTTGATTAATCAACAAAAGCTTAATTTAGAGGCCACAAAAAATGGGATACCTACCCCCGAAACCCTTGATTTCATGCCGCCTCTAGACGATTTGCCTTTGACAGCAGAAGAGGAAAAAGCTAAGATAGCAGAAGAAGAGCAAAGGCAAATGGAGAATGAGCAGATGCAAAGCCGTGGCCCGGAACAACAAATACCGGAAGCTCAACATAATATGCCGCCAGAGGGGCAAGAATAATGAGAAAAGAAAAAGATGAAGTCGTTAGATGCGGTTATAAAGTAGGCGGCGCCGCTGAGCGTGATCAAGGATTTGACAAAGAATATGCTAAAGGGGGAAAGGCTAAAAAAAATTGCTATGCTGACGGAGGAGAAATGCATGGCATGGAGGTGGGAAATCGCAAATCCGAATCTTATACTAGAGAATTTTCCGAGGGAGGAGGCGTGCCTACCAGAGTTAAAAAAGCATTTGGCGGTCCTATGAATGGTCAAGGAAATGCGCAAAGCCCGCAAGGGGGTGCGCAAAATCCAAATCAAATGAGAAAGCCGGGCATGATGATGCCTGGGTCTCCGCAAGCGGCGTCAAATCCACAACCGCCAAATTTCCAAGCTCCTGTAATGATGAATTACGGACTTAAAAAGGGCGGGAAGCTATCTGCTAAAGCCGCTGTAAAAGAAATGCTAAAAGTTAAAGAAATAAAAGCTCCAAAACCATCCGCTGCTTTAATCGAATCAATTACTATACGGCCGAAAAAAAGCAAAGAATCTTCTGTTTGCATCGAAGAAGGCGGAAAAGTACAAGAAAAAGCAATAGGGGGTGCTGCTAAAACACGCCAAGGCACTTTTGGTCTTAAAGGTAATCCACCTATCAAGCGATAAAATATGCAAGAAAAAAAGATATTAGCAGATATTGAGAAGCTTATTTCTTACTTGGAAACCATTATTACTTCCGGCTCATGTATTAATTTTGATGAGTATCGTTATAACAGTGGGCGGCTTGCTGCTTTTCGTGAAACTATAAAAATAATTAAAGGACATAGAGATGAATAATAGTTTAAGCTTTTATACTGAAGAGGAGAGTAAAATATTTGAAAAAAATATTAAAGATGCACTTGGTTTTGCTCCCCCGCGTGCCTGTGGTTGGTTATTGTATTTAAAAATATATACCGCTCCAAAAACAAAAATAATAAAAGACAAAGACGGTAATCCGGTAATAGGTGCAAACGGTAAGCCCATGGTTATAGAAATGCCGGATTCGATTGTAGAAGATTCAAGGTGGGGATCAGCTGTCGGTCTTGTTTGCTCTAGAGGTCCTCTTTCTTATAAAGCTGAAAGATTTAAAGGAATAGAGTGGTGTAGAGTCGGTGATTGGGTGATTTACCCTCAACACAGAGGTACAAATTTATTGTACAAGGATACGCCTTTTTTAATAATTAATGACGATGATATACTCGGAGTTATAGAAAACCCAGAAGACGTGAGGAAGAATTAAATGAGTAAAGCTACGTGGGATGAAGAAGTAGAATTTGAAGATAAGAATGCTCCAGATGTTAACAATGATAATATGGTGCTTAATCCTAAAGGTGAGGAGGAAGAAGAAGTAGAGTGGCTATTTGATGAAAATCCTAAAGACCATACAGAAGAAGAAGAAGAAGAAAAAAAAGAAGATCAGCTTGCTCCAAAAATTGATGAAATAAAATACAAACTTAAAGCTTATGAAAAATTGCGGCGTCAAAATCATGCTCAAAGTGAGTTAATGAGGCGTTTAAAAGCTGAGCGAGATCATTTTCAAGCTAAAGCATTTGAACAATACGAAAGTAATCTAGCTTATAATGAGGGTTTAATTCAAAACAAGTTAGAAATTGCTAAAGCGCAGCTTGAGCTTGCTATTGAAGAAGGCCAAGCGGCTGAAGTTGCTGAAAAAAACATAGAAATAGCTTCCTTAACTAGTGATCTAAGAGAACAAGCGCGCATAAAAGAAAATTGGGAAAATTCAAAAGCACAAGAAGATAATCTGCTTGCAGCTCGCCAAAAAGCACAGGAAACAACTAATAATCAAAATATTAACTGGTTCTATAGTAATCCTGAATTTAATCCGCAGAATCCAAGTTTTGATAAGAAATTACAGAAAGAATTTATTAGTTATGCTAAAGAAATAGATGAGGAGTTAATTAATCAAGGTAAAGGAGCGGTTATCGGCTCTCCTGAATATTACGATTATTTTGAAAATATAATGGATAGTTATAGAAATAAAGCCCGCGCGGGAAGTGGGCCGGAAGCGGTAGAGAGCAGAAAAGTAACGCGGGGGAAATCATTTAATCCGGTTAGCCCCGTATCTCGTGGGAATACGGCGGGCGGCCTAGCTACAAAAAAAAGTAAAACGAGCGTTTACATTTCCCCTGAAGAAGCAAGAATCAATAAGTTATGGGGAATAACTCCCAAAGAACATGTAGAGTTCTCTCGGGAGTGGAGCGATAAAGATTTTGAAATGGAAGGTTATTAAAATGTCAGAGTTAAGAGAAAAAGAAACATCTAGCGTTAGAGTAAAAAGAGTAGATGAGCAAAGAGATAGAGAATCAAGGCATGCTGAGATACTAAAAAATATTCAAAGCACTTATAGCGGTGATCCGCTCTGGGTTGATCCAGCTTCTATCCCTTATGGCTACGAATGCCATTGGGGGCGTGAATCATTTCTTGGGCGTGATGATAATGCAAGAATCATAGAGCTTAAGCGTAAAGGATGGGTTTACGCAAATCCTGCTGATTATCCACAGCTTTCATCATATGCAACACAGTATGAGGGAATTGATCGTATCCATTATAGAGGAATGACCTTGCTTCAACGTGAGATAATTTACGGTCGCATAGAGCGTGATATGGTTCAAAAAGAAGTAGACGCAGTTGAGAAGGAACTTGGGAAAAACTTAAGTACACCTGACCCAGTAACTATTCGCTTGCAAAAACAACAAGAATTAGAAACTAATATTCGTAGTAATTCCTATATGTATGAACGAATTATGGAGAAAACGCTTGAACATAATAAATAGATAATCTAGAATTAAACTAGAATATAAAGTCTCGGACCGCGGACTATAAATCGAGGTATTAAAAAACTACGAGGACACCCTCGTAGGGCCGCGGACCGATACGGCTCAACTCAGGTCTCTATGCTTACCCCAAATTTTTAAATAATTTAATATAATAACTTAATTGGAGTTTTATCCATGGCATATGGCATAAATGCGCCTGTAGGGCTAGTTCCGCATTCTTATTTGAATGGACAACCTTATACTGGTGCTTTGACTAGTTTTCCTCTTTTTAGCGGGACAGCTGGAAATATTTTTATTGGCGACCCTGTTGTACTAAATGCAAATGGTGGTATTCAAGTTTTTAATCCATCAGGCCAAGCTGGAGGAGCTACCCCAATACTCGGCGTTTTTATGGGTTGTAAATATCAGGCATACAATAACGGTGAATTATCTGTTGTTCGCTCTCCTTATTGGATCGGCGGGACTCAGACATTCCCTGCGGGTGGCGCAAATCCAACAGCTGTTGGCGTGCCAGCAGAGGCAATGATCGTAATAGCCGAAAATAATTTGTTATTTGATATACAAGTCAGTACTTCTCTAACATCAAGTACTACCCAAAATTTAACAACTACTTATGCCGGTGCTGCCTCTGGGATTATCGGTCAGTATTTACCTTTGGCTATTGGAGTTACGAACGTAACCGGAACTGCCGGAACAACTATTCCTACTAATGTTGCTTACTATGCTGATGGTAGTCCTTTATTACCAAATCCGACAACTGGCAATATGGCTACAGGTTTATCTGCCATGTATGCCGACATCGGAGCAGCAGCTAACGGCAATTTTGGTTTAGGAGCTTCAACTCTTTCAACTGGTTATTGTTTGCAGGTAGTTAGATTAACAGAGAGGATTGACCAAGTGTCTTATCCAAATTTATGGTCAGGTTTTGCAAACTCTTTTGCAATAAATACCGCAACTACACCAAATTCAGTAAGTGCGGGGTCGTTTAATAACGTTCTTGTGCAAATTAACAATCAAGCTATTTAAGTTGGAGTAAAAAAATGTCAGTAATAATGAATTCCGCCCAGATCACCTCCCTCCTAAAACGGGGAGTAAAAAAAGTTTGGGGAACTGAAGATGATTACGCGCCAGAGTGGCCGCATATCTATAAAACCGAAATGTCGGATAAAGATGTAGAACCTATCATCGAGTATAAACCAACCGGCCTTATGGAAGTAAAACAAGAGGGCGGTCCTACTACGTATGATAGTGCGCAGGAAGCTTACAGAATTAACGTACAGCATACCGAATTATCACTAGGTTTTATCGTAACCGAGAGAGCTAAAGAAGATAATTTGTATGAAAGAGAATTTCCTCGTCAAGTAGAGATGTTAAAGAAAAGTGCGCGTGAGACTAAAGAAAGACTTGCTATGTCAATCTTTAACAACGCTTTAAATCCTTTGTTTCCGCTTGGAGACGGCTTGCCTTTACTTTCTACTAATCGTCCCCTAATTGCAGGCGGTACTTATAGTAATACATTACCTGTTCAAGCAGACCTGCAAGAAACTACTGTAGAACAAGCAATTATTCTTATGGGTAAAATGAAGGATCAAGCGGGCAATGTTAGAAAAGTACTGCCTAAAAAGATTCTTGTCGGTGTTAATAATATGTTTAATATCAAGCGTATTACTAAATCTGAATATACTCCGTCTTCTGCAAACAACCCAAGGAATATTATAAACCTTGAGAACATCTTTCCGGAAGTTGTCGTCAGTCATTACATGGTCCCACAAAATAGCTGGATGATACTATCTGATCAACAAGGATTTGTTCATTTTCAAAGACGTCCTTTAAGACATAGCATTTATCAGGATTTTGATACCGATAACCATAAGTATAAAGTAACGGAAAGATATTCTTTCGTGTGCTATAATCCTCGCGCTGTTGTCGGTTGCTTCTTAACTTAAATAAAAAGAATGATAATGTTTAATATTAATGATTATTTACAAAATTTAAGAAACAGAAGTAACCAGCTAAATGATAGGCTCTCAGAGCTGCAAACGCAAAGGCAGCTCATTCTTAAAGAGATGAAGTTTATTGAGCTGGAACTGAGTAACCTCGATGGACAGATGCTTGTTATTGGCCTAGTAGAAGAAAACAAAAATAAAGAAACAAAACAAGAGGATTAATCCATGGCAAACATCAATCGTAATAATCCAACTACCCATGAATCAGGAATGGTGATTTGTGATTCACTGTCAAAAGGTAGTTTAATCGGGGAGAGTTCTTATGCTTTTGCAGGTAATAAGACAGGCATAGCATTATCACAAACTGTTAATTTAGCATCTGAAGTTAACTTTAACTCACCTAGTCTTTTAAACCTTGGAAGTGTATTTCCGGGTCAGCCTGTAACTTTAACAGTCACTGCAACCGTAACACAAAAGACAAGTCTTGTAATTGTCGGGTATAATGGGGCTAATAATGTTAGCGAAACTATAAATTTTCCGATAGGAACTAATACTTTTACAAGTAGCAATTCTTATACATCTCTTGGTTATGTCTCCTGCTCATCAGGTGGGCCGTTAAATAATTTTACGATGGGTACAAATCCTTTATCTGTTACAACTACACTTGGGGTTAAGCAGCCTCAATTAGCAGCTAGTTTAGATATAAACTCATCAAAAGGGGCAATTCTTTTTCCAAAAGCAACTATAGCTCAAATCCAAGCCTTTGACTCAAGCGTTAATGGTGTAACTTATGCCTCAACGGACGGGATGAGAGTGTATAACACTAGCACTAATTCTTTCTGTGAAAAGGTAAATGGTACTTGGTCAGGTCTATATTTAGAAGAAGAGTTTAAACCCTCTCCTAAAACATTATTTGTTCGTTTAAATGCTTCTGCACTCACACAAATAGGTAATAATGGGTCGTGGCAGTTGTTACAACCATTTTCTACTTATGCTTCCAATACTACCGGACTTGGAAGTCAAGTTAGTACTACAAGTTCTTCTATTGTAAATGTCGGTGCAAATTTAAAAGGTCAAATGCCTTATCCTGCTAGAGTAACTGCGAATGTTTCATCAGGTACTGTTACAGGTAATTTTTTAGCTAAAGTAACCGGTTATTATAAAGGTATCTTATTTAGTGAAGTTATAGGTGCTCAGAATAGTCTTTCTTCTCCATATACTACTAATGCTAAATTCACTTCTATAATTTCAATAGTACCCACTAGCGGAACCGGTAACTTTACAGTGAATTATGGTTATACTGCTGCAAGTCCTGTATATAATATTTACTCTATTGCGATTGATTATTTTCCAAGTAATGTACCAAATACCGGCACAGGCGGTTTATCTCTCAATTATGCTTCAGCTACTGACGTCGGAATACCTTTACTTACAAACGCTGAACTCATGGCTAGTAATGCCACTCCATTAAAAGTTATAGTTAATTTAACAAATTTAATTTGTAAAGATCAATTAAGCGTTACAAATAATGGTAATACTTTTGGTATACCTGCTAATAACACTCAAGTTTCGGCATTTCTTACAATTAAATACGATATAATTTGGTAAATCAATATGTCATTTATAATTAATAATTACTGTTGGCCTCCGTCTGACGGGGTAGCGATCGCTAATGCTCAACAAGTTGCAGCAAACCAATCAGTATTATTTAACGGCACACTTGCTAAAACTAGTGCAAGTGATGGGACTATTCATTTTCCAGGCATTTCTAGAACTTTACAATTCTCTATGCCTGCAAGTATTTCTAGTAGCGGCAATGCTACTTTTTTCATAAAAGGAAAGCGTGATGGTTTAACTGTAAATGAAACTTTAAATATAGTAACGCAGGCAATAACGACAGTTACTGTAGAAACCTCTAACTTTTTTGATAGCGTAGATAATATCATTTGCACGACCGGTACAGTTACAGGTTTTCCAGTAACTATAGGAACAGGAACCAAAGGCATGACAAGACCTTTTTTACCAAACTCATTTATCACTAGTTCACCAGTAGCAACAAGTATAGACACAACACTTATTAGCGGCAATGTAAATTATAATGTAATCGGTTCAATCCAAAACTGGTATAATACAACTATTGATAGTACACAAACAATACCTATTACTGCCCCGTCTATTATTTTTTTAAATAATTCATTACAAAACAGTATATCAGGCCAATATAAAATAAAGACCCCAGTACCAGCATCTGATACTTCGTTTATAACTGCTGTTGATTTGCCTCTAACTATGGTTGCTGTTTTGATTTCAGAGACATCACCATCAAATTTAAATATAACCATATCTACACCAAAATTAACTTAAAAAGAGGTAGGGAGGTAGACAATAATGATTGCAAATATTCAGACAGCTGGTAATTTATCTGCCGCTCCTATTTCTTCCATTACTAATGAACTAATTATTCGGGAAGCTTATGAGAGATTAGGCGTAATCAGCGATAATCTCTCAAACCAACAATTAATTTCCGCTCTTAATTCTTGTAATCTCATATTGATTAGCTGGCTTAATAAGGGTCTGCGTCAGTGGATGATACGTCAAAAAATGGAGGCGGTAGTTTTAAATCAGCAGCAATATTTGATTCTTGATAATAATGGTAATCAGACAATATCCGAGATTAGAGATTGCATCCTTCGTACTCAAATGAGGTTAGCCTTATATATTCCAAGTTCCTATGCTGATACTAGTTCTACAACGGGCACTCCTTTTTCAAGCTCAGGTGATCCAACTGCGGCTTTTAATTATTATAGCATTACTCCAAGTATTGTAGCTGGCTCTGTCCAAAATAATGCTAAAATAGGATTTAATTTTAATTTACCTCCTTTAAGTTATAGCGGAGTTACGTTAATAGGAATTAATAGTAGCACAACAAGTGATTATACTTTTGACCTGCAAACTAGTTCTGACGGCATTAACTGGACAACTATTACTACTTATCCTTCGCGGATATATCCAGCAAATAACATAATTTGGCAACCGATATTCGGCGGTACTACTTGTCAATATTTACAAATAATTGAAACAAGCGGCGAAACTTTACAGCTTAATCAGTTATACTTTAGTAATGTCGTAAATGACATCTACATGAGCCGGATAGCAAGAGATACTTATGCAAGCTTGCCAAATAAACAAAGTAGCAATGCCCAGCCTAATCAATATTTCTTCGATAAACAAATTAGCCCAGCTCTGTATTTATGGCCTTATCCAAATACTATAGCATCAAATGGAGGGGATAGTTTTTCTCCAAGCACGATTTATCAGAATCAGTGGATTTTGCTTTTAAACTATACCATGAGTTTATACGACGTAGGCGGATTATTAAATATTCCTGAAATCCCTGCTCGTTTTTATGATGCCATGATTGCAGAGTTAACTCTTCGTCTTGCAATAAAGAATGGCAAACTAGAAGCTATACAAGTTTATGCCAGCGACGCTGAGAATGCTTTTCGTTTGGCAATGATAGAAGATACCGAAAGAACTAGCTTAAAGATATCCAGTTATGACGGATCCAGTAGCGGTATATATTAGGAGGTAAAACGAATGGCTTTTAGAGGTGGCGAGTTAGTAGATAAAAAAGGCGCTAATGCCTTCTGTGATCGCACGGGCTTTGTCTGTAAGAGAGCAGATCTTCGCAGGCAAATGAAATGGCAAGGGACTGAATTAGTTTGGACAGGATTATGGGTGCATAAGGATTTCTTAGATATCCCGAACCCTTCAATGAAAACGATAATACTACCTCCTGACCCAGTACCAATTGAAGAACCAAGACATGGGACAGGTTTAGACGCTCCTGTTTATGCTCCAGATGCTGGAACAGTTGAACAAAGATTAACTGCTCTTAATAACATTAATTCAACCACAAACGGCTTAATATTTTGATTAAAGGATAATATGACTACAAAATTTTCTAAGAACAATACTACAATGAACAGTGCAATGCTTGTGAAACCTAACGGGCAAACAGCTCCAGGCACTGGTGAAAATGGTCTTCCAGCAAAAGAAGGAATGACACAAGTATTCAATAGTAATACCAATCAATATGAAAATGTTGACGCGTATTTAGAATTGCAAGGTGTTGATGGCGGTTTGTTGTTCAATAGAATGACAACTGCACAGATGAACGCATTGAAAGCCGTTGATGGTATGAAAGTATTTGTGACGGATGGGGAGACACCCGGTTTTTGGTCATATATTGAGAACAATTGGTATCAAGACCCATCGGCTTTTGATGGTACGGGGACAGTTACGGAAGTTGCCGGCACAACCAATCAAATAGTTGTCACAGACGGAGCAACAAAACCGGTATTAAGTCTTGATTCAACATTAATATTACCCGGTAGTATAACAGTTCCAGTAGGTTCAACTGTGAAGATAGATCAGATTTTACCCGTCTCTTCAGACAAAAAATTGACAATAGGTGATACTGACGGGACTACTATTACAGATATAAATGGTAATGTTAATGTAAATGGACAACCTCTTATTCAAACGATAGAAGCCTTATATCCAACTAACCAAATTAAAGTTGATTCGACGTCAAAAGAAGGTACAGTTTACATTTCTATGATGCCAAATTGTGCATTTGATGGGGATATCACTTCAACAGGACAGTTCATTGGAAATCAATCCGAAACTCCCCCTAAGTTTAATGTCAGTGGTAGCGCCCCTGTTAGTGATAACCCAGCCTTTATTGCCTATACCGGTGACTTTGTTTCTTCCGATGGTGGGTTGTACGCAACAAATGGTCCTGTTTATGCCGGAACAGATATAACAACTGAAACCGGGGATATTGAAGCAAAACTTGGTAAATTAACTGCTGGTACCGATATAACAGCAGGAGGTGATATCACAACTTCTAATGGGGGGGTTAGCGGTAAAACTGTTTCTAGTACCGAAGGTATGACTGTCGGTACCGGTTTAACAGTTACTAGCGGTGCAATTACAGCTACTAATTCTGATCTTACCGTAAAGAGCATAACGATTGGTAGCGGGGATAAAATAACATCTGCTGTTGCAAGCATTACTGCTGCAGACGATTCTATTACAATCTCAGGGACCGCGCAGGACGTAAAGATATCCGCATCAGGATCGGGACTTGGAACAGTTACTAGTGTCGGTTTGGAAACCGGTTCGACAGCGGGATTAACTATTACAGGTTCACCCATTACAACAAGCGGTACCATTGACATTGACTTAAGCACTAATTTAGAAAACTTAAGCTCGCTAAATAAAACCGGTTTTATCGCTCAAACAAGTGCAGCAGGAATATTTGCAAACAGATCTATATCAGCTGGTACTAGCGGTAATATAACTGTATCAAACGGTGATGGATCAACAGATAACCCTACTGTAGATTTAAGTGCAACTATAAAAGGAACTATTGCTTGGAATGGATCAACTATTGCCGTTCCTTATGGTGGGACAGGCGCTACAACTTTTTCAAACAACCAGTTGTTAATTGGCGGAGGAGGAAGTAATCCGATTAGTTCGTTAACAGGGGGTGTTACTGGAACTGTTCTTTCGGGTGTAACAGGAAATTCTCCAACTTTTACAAGCACTCCTACAGTTAATCAAATTACAATTAATAATGCGCCGCAAGCATCTACTGACGGCGTAAATAAAGCTTATGCAGATGCGATAACAGCTGGGTTAAACTTTAAACTTGCTTGTTATGTAACAACAATCGGTGTTGATTTAGGTGCATCCTATTCAAACGGCACTGCTGGTGTCGGAGCAACTTTGACAAAAAGTGGCACACTTAATGCATTGGTACTTGATGGTGTTAGTGTAACGTTAAATAGTAGAGTTTTGGTCAGGGCACAAACAATCCCCTCTCAAAACGGAATTTATTCCCTCACGACAGTCGGCACTAATTCTATTCCATGGGTTTTAACTAGAACAACTGATTATGATACCGGTGCACAGATTTTTGCAGGTGATATTGTTGCGGTTAGTGCAGGAAATTCTTTTGGAGGATCATCATGGCTTGAAACAGGAAACGTCACTAATGTAGGCACGGATCCCATTTTATATTCACCCTTTACTTATAGTCCATCAGCATTTTTACAAGCTTCAAATAACCTTTCTGACTTAAAAAGCGTTACAACAGCGCAATCCAATTTAGGATTAACTGCAATTGCTTCTCAATCTGTAACGCAAAACGATGTTTTAATTGGAGGCCCATCTAATACAATCGTTTCGCAAGCCCTTACTAACGGCCAATTATTAATTGGGTCAACAGGTCAATCGCCATCAGCTACAGTACCAACTGATGGGACTGGTATAACATGGTCAGTTGGAGCAGGTACATTAACTGCAAATTTAACGAATACAGGTGTAACTGGGAACACTACTTATACATCACCAACGTTGACAATTGATGCACAAGGAAGAATAACAAGCGCAAGTAATGGAACGGGTCCCGGTGTTTTGACTGTAACAGGCACGGCTTCTGAAATTTCAGTTGGTGGAACTACGGCAAACCCAGTGCTGAGTATTCCAGCCACATTTACAGCTCCTGGCAGTGTCACTTCAACCACGGGAATTACAGCAGGTACAGGGTTAACGGTTAGTGCTGGTGATACAAAAATTACAACTGGTAATCTTGTTATGGGATTAAACGGAATAGTTGAAACCAATAACATACAACCTATCTCAGGTACTAGTACAGTAACATTCAACACGGGTCTTACGGGCAACGTCGGTGTCAGCAATATTGGTATCGGTGTTGGCACAACGACCCCTCAATTTGCACTAGATTTAACAAGTTCAGCGTCTAGTTCAACAGCAGGTGTGATCAGATTGCAGGATGTTGGAACTGCTCCAACTATTGCAAATGTTGGTAATGGTTACGGAGCACTTTATGCAATATCCCGTACAAATGGAAGTAATCTTCCTGTTACCAGTCTTAATTTTGTTGATGGGACAACTACAAACGGAAATACTTATACGATGCTTGGGGGTGTAAACAACAGCGGTATTCTTCAAGTTTCCGAGCAGGTCAGTTTTATTGATGGTAATCTTGGTGTTTATGGTGGAGCGAGTGGAACAACTTTCAACGTTGCTAGTTCTTCTAATGGTTCTAGTAATGTTTACTTTTCAAGTAACGGCACGGGTAATTGTACTTTAACGATGAATGGGCAATCCGGAACAGGGTCGTCAACACTGAACGTCAATTCCGGGACAGGTTCTACGGGGAATGCTAACTTAAATGTCATTTCAACAAGTACGAATGGTAATTCAAATGTTAATTTCATATCCACGGGATCGGGTAACACAACGTTAACGTTAAATGCCGGAGCAACTACAACAGGCGGTTCGTCTGCTCTTGATATTTATTCGGGGAATGGGGCTAGTGGTAATGTTTATCTGAATATGATTGCTAACAGCACAAATGGATTTGCTCAAACGATAATCAATTCTAATGGTAGTGGCGCTAATAATTTTACATTAAACGCAGGTACAACTGGAACAAGCACGTTGAATGTTAATTCAGGAACATCCACTGCGGGGAACGCTATTGTAAATATTGCTACAACAAATAACTCAGGTACTGCCGAATTAAACATAACATCCGCAGGTGCTCAAAGTTACATTAACCTAATCAACACGGGTTCTGGGCCCTCCTCTATGTATATTACCGGCGGTACTAATGCTGCAGGACAATTTAAAATCACAGGTAGCGGGAGTGGCGCTTCATTATTGGCAATTGGGAGCGGGAGCGGCGTTACGGGTGCTGTTGGGTTAAATCTAGGGGGAGGCGCTACTGGTATACCAAATGTTAATTTTACAAGCAGTTATGGTAGTGTTAATTTAGCACCAGCAAGTCGTGTTGACTCTTCAGGAACAACAAGAATCGGTTTGTCATTTGCCGACAATCAATCAACTATATATCAACTAGGTGTTTTTGTACAAAAATCATCAAATGTTCCTGCTACTGTTACCGGGAAAGCTCCTAATACTTTTAGTACTGGAACAGCAATGCTTATGAATCAATCAGGCTCAGCTACTCTTACCGGATCGGGAGGAAGTAGTACACAGGGTGTAAGTTATTTACAAACAAATGATTTAATATATTTTAATGGATCAAACGGCGGTAGTCTTCAATCTACAAGTACACTTCAACAAACAGCCAATGGTTGGCTTCTATATTGGGCACCTATTATTAACGGATCAGGATCAAGTCTTTTTACAAATACTGCTTACTTGAATACCACTAATATAACTGGTATTACAGCAAAAATGCCTGTTGATATAATCTGCTCAAGCGGTGCATTATCAAGTTTTTGGGCAATTACTTCATCTAGAGAGATTAAGGATGTAAAGGCATACGCCGAGGAGTATATTGATGAGATTAAGGATAAGTTCAATTCATTAAAATTTTCTAAATATCAATATAAAGACAAGATAAAAAAGGGAAATGGAACTTATTATGGCGTAATTGCTGAGGAAGTAAAAGAAGTGCTTCCAGAGGCCATAGTTGATGATTATAAGTTCGTACCAAATATCATGAAAAGGTCAATGCTTACCTATCATAATGAAGAATCTCAAACAATCGAGCTTGGGATTTCTGATTGGGATTTAGATGATTCCATATTATCACCGGGTGTCAAATTGCAGTTAATGACTTTCGAAAAAGACGATGTGGAAATGACTGTTATTTCTTTTGAAAAAGGAAATGTAATACTTAAATATAATGAAGAATTTAAAACCAGTCGTGATGAGATTTACATTTACGGCACCTATACATATTGTCCAAGTGTAGTTAAGGAGCAGATTTTTGAAATGGGTATGGTTCTTCTGCAAGATATATTACAGGAAAACAACAAACTAAAAACCCAAATAAATGATATAACAAATCAATTAACAGAAATTAAATCATTACTAAATAGAAATGGTATTAAAACATAAATTCGGCGCAAAGTCTTGTCAAGACGATGGTATTAAGTTTCCTTCTTTAAAAGAAAGAAAAAGATACCGAACTTTAAAAATGTTAAAAGAGCAAGGAGAAGTTATCACTTTCCTCAGACAAACTCCTTTTCATCTGCCCGGAGGAGTAAAATACGTTTGTGATTTTACAGTTTTCTGGAAAGATGGCAATGTTACTTTTGAAGATGTAAAAGGTTTTAAAACACCTGCCTATAAAAATAAGAAAGCCATAGTAGAAGAAATATATAATCCGGTTTTAATTACGGAAATTTTATGAATGAATATAAAATGATTATAGGAGCGTTGATTTTGGTAGCATTAATCTTATCTGCTTGTGATGACTTTTTTACTGCTAATATCGAGATATTTAACATTTATGAAAAAGATAATTCCATAAGCGTAGAATCCAAGCAGGAATTAAACCAAAAAGAGATTAATATATGATTTCCCGCAATATCACGCTCAAGGCATCAAAGCAAGCGCTGATGTTTTTAATTCTTAAAGAAAAAATTTATAATAACATTAATAATAAAGGTTTAATATGAGTGATTATCAAATTGTTATAACAAATACCTCTACTTCAATAGCTAATAATAATAGTCCATTTAAAATTATTTTAATCGATCCTTTGACTAATCCGGATCATAACACACAAGTACAAGCTTTTGCCTCTAATTTTATAGCATCAGGAAAAGAAGAGGTCTATAAAAGCAATGACCTTCCTACTGATGGTAGATGTTTTATGATTTATTATCAGGTGAAAGATAATGAATATATACTTAATAGCGGTAAGTTTTTTAGTTTTGGAGATAACAATACAGTGCATATCAGTATGAATCCGTATGCAATTCAAGAAGTTGATTGTAAAATTGAAGTTTACAATTATCTTCCAGAAAATTTAAACAGAAAATTGATAATTACCAATAATGGTATCCCGCAACATAACCTTGATTTCAGCATCAATTTGCGCACACAAGAAGATTTGAGTAAATTTGTTTTTGGACCTTCTGATAATATAGGTTTGTCTAAGGAAAGAATTTATGATGCTAATAGCAACCCAAATACTTCCGGATTATTTAATGGTGTGCAAGTGTTACATGTTTACTTTACAACCTACCCGGGTGGACCTTCAGGATATACATCAACATATTTTAGTTTTGGAGATAAAAACACCGCTCATATTACATTGAAAGTACCAAATGATGGTACTAACTGCACATGCAAAATTGAGGTATATGATTATTATTAAATTAAAAAAAAAGAAATTATGAGTAGATCAAAAAAAAACTGGATTCAAGATATGCACATGAAGCAAGGGGCTTTGCATAAAACGTTAGGTGTACCTGCTGGAAAAGATATCCCAGAGCAGAAACTGGAGAAAGCTGAGCATTCACAAAATCCGTTAACTGCAAAACGTGCGAAATTAGCTCAAACTTTAAAGAATTTAAAATAATGACAATGACTTACAACTCACTTGTTTCGCAAGTGCAGTTGATATTTGAGCGTGATGATGATCCTTTTAATAGTTTAATACCTACGTTTATAGATCAAGCTCACCAGCGTATAGTAAGAGATGGTATATCTCTTGAGATGGTAAATTACGTCCGCAGTAATCTAGTTAGTAGTAATAATTTACTTTCTAAACCGACTAACTGGCGTAGACCTCTGGCATTAAAGGTTATAGTGCCGCCTTTAAATCAATATCAAGTAATTGAATGGAGATCATATGAATTCTGTAGATCTTATTTTCCTATTAATGGAAATGCTCCGGGTCAGTCTTTAGTTCCACCGACTATTTCTCCAATTCCATTGTTCTACTGTGATTATGGTCGGGAGTATCTACTACTTAGTCCGACTCCAGCTGTTTCTTACTCATTTGAGTTATCGTTTTACGGCATTGTGCCGACGATTACAAGTAGTTTGCAAACAAACTTTTTAACTGAGTATGCACCTAATCTTTTATTATATGCTAGTCTTTTAGAAGCGAGTAGTTTTGTTAAAGTAGATGAACGTATTCCCGTATGGCAAGGAGCTTATGAAGCGGCTTTAAATGCATTTAATCAAACGGATAAACTTGGCAAAGAAGATAGAGCAACAAATAGAGAAAGAGATTAAAATATGCTTGATAATTTACACATAGTAACTAACGAAAAATTACTAAAGCTTGCAAATGTTATGAGGGAAATGATCCATGAACAGACTGTTTTGTATCAAAATAATCCTGCGTTTGCACGTTTTAACCCACTAGCTTTTAAACAAATGGCGGAACTAGAGGCTAGTGCTAAAATGATACAAGCACATATGGGTTTGCCTAAGGAAGACGCTTTTCAATTTGCTTGTGATTTCGCCCATAGTCATACCCAAGAATATTTATGTGAAGATCTAGTATGTTTTATAGGAGATAATTTTTGTGAGGGAATTGAATAATGACTATTTACACAGACGTTTTTTCAGGAAGTTCTATTTCCTCACCTATTGCCTACATGAATATTGATTTAATTACTAATCCACTGGTGCAGCTAATTTGGCCAAATCAAAGTACCAGTTTAGTGAACAATAACAATAACGGCGCTTTCAATAGTTATGTTGGAAATATTACCGATATAAATACAAATAGTATAGTTACAGGAAGTATTTATTTGCCTGATATAACTACCCAAGCACAAGGAGCTACTTTTAATTTAATCAATCGAACCGAAAATAATAGTACGATTGATATTTATACATACGATGGCACATTGTTATTAACTATAAAAGATTCGGCTCTAGTTAGTTATACTTTCTACAGTGTCGATAATATATACCAATCAAGTTGGGAATATATAATATCTACAGCCACCGGCGGAGGCGGTGGGGGGACTGTTACAAACGTTAGCGGTACAAGCGGTCAGATTAATGTTGCAACTCCAACTACTACTCCCGTTATATCGCTAGCAAATACTAACGTTATAAAAGGAAGTTATACTAACATGAATGCAACAGTTGATAGCTTTGGACGATTAACAGCTGCCTCAAACGGCATCGGTGGAGGAGCAAGTAATCCAACTTATGCGTTATTAAACAATACAAAAGCAGGAGTAGTTGTTTCTTTGTACTGGCCGACACAAACTCCCCTCCCTGCATCTCCTAATCAGTCTCAAGTTGATGTTTTAAACGTTATTAATTTAGGAAGCACTGCCAATGCGGGCACTCTTTCTTTGCCGAATAAAGCGCTAGGAGCTCCTGGATATAGTTTTAAATTGATTAACTCTTTGCCTATCGCTAATACTTTAAAGGTTAAAGATAGCGATACGAATGTCATTTTACTAAGTCTTCCAACTATTAGCTTTCCTAATGACTATATTTTTACTTTAATTACAACTAGCGCAACGACTTTAGCATGGGAAATTGAATCTATTCCTGCGCAAACAAGTAGCGATATAGATAATTATTTGATAGATGTTAGTACTTTCACTTTTACTGGAGCTTTGAATTCAGTTAATTTAGAGTGGGCAACCCAATCTACGACAGGTTCTGAGGCAATTAAGGCGGCACGCACGGTAATTATTAATGGCGTCTCTAATGATAATACGCACACGAACACTATAGTTCTTCCTAACCCAGCGTTATTACCTCTTGATCTTGTTGGGAGTGCTATTATTACACTTGCTTTTGTTCCAGATAGTACAGTTACTACTAATTATACTTACGTATTACAAGATTTTGATAACAATACACTCGGTACTTATATTTTTGCCGCCACTAGTTATAAAGGCGGCCGAATAATAACATGTGTTCCGATTAACAATTCTAGCTCTGCGACACTAACATGGGCAGTAAGCGTAACTTCTTAATAAAATTAATAAAAATATTATGACTAAAAAAATATATCCATTAGTTTGTGATCCCGGTATACAACGCGATGGAACAACAGCGGCAAGTAAAAAATGGACTGATGGACTTTGGATGCGGTTTCAGAGAAATTTTCCTCAAGCTATTAGTGGTTGGTTTAGAATACAACCAATTGATGGGTATATGGAAGGGGTATACCCTTCTAGTTATACTATAGGTCAGGAGGACGATAACTCTTACTTTACATGGAATCCTTATATTCAGTATCAGCCGCGCGGTATTAAGATAATAAGTAATAATGATAATTTTTTAATAATAACAGGCTGTGTTGAGGAATCGGTTATGGTTTCACCGACTAGCAACGGTAACGGAACTTGTTCATGGTTTAATATGCAGATGCCGCTAACATATTATGGGAATACTAGCGATATTGCAGATGCCTCAGGTTCGGTAACAGTCACTATAATGGATCAAACAGGCAAAATTTTACCAATGGTTAATGGCTTTACGACAGCATCAGGAACCCCCTTGCAAAATCAGTTAAAAAGTCAAAATTTAAGCGGTATCGGTCCTTATTTAGGTCTTTTTCCGTCTTATACACAATGGGTTTTTGAAACAGGTTTTAGTAATTTCATGACTTCAACAGACATAAAAAGTTCTGGAAATTTATTTTCCACAACCACAGGAATAAAAGGTTGCAATGTTTTGTTTGGAATACCTCTGTATAATTTGAACTCAATTAATAATATATTTTATTCTGATATTTTTACTTTATATTTTAACGGTACTACATTAGAAAACAATATACAAGTATTTCCGATTGTGTATGTCACTCCTTTAAATGGCAAAACCCCTTTGTTGTCATCTCCAAATATAAACACGATGTTTCAGCTTTCACATAGCGGCAACGATACTGGGGCTGGTTTAGGAAAAAGTACTTATGTTTCGGATTATACTAATTACGGACCTGCTGTTGTCCTTCCTTCGCAAAGTGCATCTGGTTCTACTGGGACTGGAAGTCAATATTTTCCTGCAGCAATTAGTAGTACTACAAATTATATTTGGTCTACTGATTCTGTTTTTTGTAGCGGTGGTGTTCTTAACTTATCGCCTTTTATATTTTTTTACAATTACCATCCGTTTAATTGGGATCTCGGGCAACCATCTCCAGTTAATGGATATATAGCTTTTACATATCCTGATATGGAAATATATACTACCGATGCTACGCCCGTAAAGGCTACAACTCCAAAAATGGTAAATGGTGGAAAGGGCACTGATTCAAACGAAGGAGGTACGACTATAATTCAAGATTTTGTACAAGTCGCAAATACCAACATAGTATATGGAGCAGCAGTAAGAGGCGGTGGTAATTCGCCTTCAGCCTTGTTTTGGAGTCTTGATTCTCTGATTAAATGTTCTTACACAGGAGCAACAGTATCTTTTCAATTCGATACAGTAGCATCTAATATTAGTATTCTATCCTCTAAATGTGTAGTTGAAGTTTCTGGAATATTTTATTGGATAGGTCTTGATCAATTCTATTTTTATAATGGTACAGTACAAACATTAAAAAACGAAACTAATATCAATTTTTTCTTTGATAACGTTGACAAAGATAATGCCCAGAAAATCTGGGGGGTTAAAGTTGGGCAATATAATGAAATCTGGTGGCATTATCCTAATAAGGATTTACTAGGTTATAATAACGAATGTAATGCGGTATTAATATTTAATTATACTCCTGGACAAGAATATTGGTACGATAGTTCTTTTCCTTTAGCTGGTCCTGAAGGGAACGTAACCACGGCAGGTAGAGTTTGCGGTACTGAAATATCCATATTTAAATATCCAATTTGGATAGATGCATGGAAAAAGCCAGATTATACTCCTAATTCTACGTCACAAGATAATTACTGGTTTATGTGGGGGCATGAAAATACCAATGATATGACAATAGAAGGGTTAGTAGCTGAGTTTGCATTACCCAGCGGAGACACAGCAGTGACTCTTTTACCGGATCAAAGATATTCGGTACCGACATTTTTAACAAGTAGAGAAATTTCATTAGTTACTGTTGGACCCGATAACAATTGGGGAGGTCACGATAAATGGCTTAGATTAACAAGAATTGAACCTGATATGATTGCGCAATGCGATTTAAATATGGAAATATACGGAAAAAAATATAACGGTGATGAAAATGAATTAATACACTCTGCATTAATATTAAAAAATGATCTTCAAGGAATCTGCTATAGTCAGTTTATATTAATACCCCAATCATCTACAGTTCAGCTAATGCAGATTAACGGTAAATATGCATCCTCTGGAATTGCTGTTTTTCCTTATCCAAGAATAATTAGTGCTACTCTTGCAGGGTTTTATATTGTCAATAACGTTGTGCAAGAAAATACAGTAACTATAAATATAGAAGGTATTTATCAAGGAAAAGGGCAGAATGATTCGATTATTTTAACAACGTTAGATTCCAATTCAACAAACTATGGCCAAATATTATTTGATAGTGTTACCAAGGTAAATATTTCTTTTTCTAGTGGGTTTTCAGTCAATGCCGGTATAAATATAAGCGTAGGCACGATAATACCGGCCAGCACTCAAATTGGCTCAATAGAATCACAAAGATTACAGAACTTTTATAGTGACATATACAAGCAAGCAAGAATCTTTACTTTCAAATTCACTCAGAACTTGCTTGATTCAGATTTTCAGTTGGGTCAATTTTTAATGCACTTTGATGTAGGAGACGGTCGCCAATGATAATACCTAAGAACATTAGTTTTAATTTATGGGCAAGGCAGCTTAACATTGATTATCCGATAGACACAATCCCTATACCACCTAATGAGGATAATTGGAAAACTTGGGCTGCCAGCGTCGTTCAGTCCGATAGTTTTACTAAAGCAGGTGTTCCTTCCCCTAGTAATGAAAAACATTGGAGCGAATGGGCTGATAAAGTTTATCAGCTTATGGGATAATAGTTAAAAAAATAATTGATTTTGATATAATAAACTTAAATTAATTAATAGGATTTTATATGGCAAGTGATGGATGGAATATAGCTAAAGACGTATTTAGCGGTTTAGGACTTGGAGGCATTGTTAACTCTATGGGTGATGCAATTGATAAGGCGGTTAATCCTGATAGTTATAAACAGGAAGAACAGCAACAACAATATTCACCCCATGGCATGTACATGTCTAATATTCATGATACTCCACAAAGTCAAGGTTATTATAATAGTAATGGGCAATGGGGTGCTTATCCGCAAAATCAAAATAATAACTCCTTTGGTTTTAACGGCCTGGGTAGCCTTGGTAGCATGTTTAGTTCTTCTGATACCTCAAACAGTGGAGAAGATAATTTATTGGGGATGGCAATGAAATTTGCCCCTTTGTTACTTGCTCATGGCGGAATGGTAGGTCATAGACAACATTTTGACGATGGCGGCTATGCTACGAACGGCCTTGGCTCGGTAAATACAATGACCGGTAACTATGGTAACATGGGTCAGACTTCGCCGCTTGCTTCAAACATGCAAGGTATGGGTCTTGGTTCTTTAGATCCAAACATGAGAGCACCTAATATGAGCATCCCGGATCCATGGCAAAATCCACCGCATCCTGCTAATGTACCTAATGGATTTAGCGGTATGAGTCCGATGTTCGGATCAAGTCAAAGCCAACAACCAAGTCAGCAATTCGCAAAGGGTGGAGTTGCAAATAACTTTGGCAAAGCAAAATATAGAGATATAAGATGAAAAACAATTATCAAACGGCAATGAGTATGGTAGGACCTGCATCGCAAGCAGTTAGTGGGCTTGGCATGGGTCTTGATAGTATAATTAATGCAGCACTTGGCGGGAATAGCAATTTAGCTAGTAGCATCTTTGGTGGCGCAACTAGTCTAGCGGGACTTGCTGGATCAGCACATTCACTATATAATCGCAATGATCCTGATTATTACGAAAAACACCCTTATATGGCTATGGCCTCTTCACTGAATGCCGGTCAACCGGGTCTTGGTGGGGTTATGAGTAATTTAGCTCCAATGGCTCATATGATGAATCGTTCTAGATTATACAATCAAGCGCAAAGAAACAATAATTTTAGGGGTAATAGTCAATTTACACCTTTTTCACCTCTTACACCTCTTACACCGCGAACAAGTAATAATTTTAGAGGCAATAGTCAGTTCAACCCTAGAATGGTTAACTCTATGTTGAACAACCCGTCAAAAAGGCTCCAACAGAGTCAACAGGTTGAACTTGATCATTGGGCGAAGAATAGGTCTCAGCAACAAGGGGAACTCAATTACTGGAATCAAAAGAAAGAATTAGATCATTGGAACAATCAAAGAAATCAACAATTTGAATCAGAAGGACAGCAGAGGCAACAAAATTTTTACAACGATCCTGAACGAAGCGCTTTTGATGATGACCAAATATATGGCCCGGGTTTTGCCAAAGGCGGCCCTGCTAAACAATATTACGTCAGAGAAAAAATGCCGGGCTATGATGTTGGCAGAGTCGTCCCCCATATGCTAGCTAATTACTTAAATCCAAGGCTAGACCCAGCTGGAATTGCTGGTAATGTAATCGGAGGAGAAGCGGCTCGGGGACTAGGTAATTACGGCATTAACAGATTAATGGGTACTGATGGCCATCAGTGGAGTGCCCCAAGACAATTAACAAGAACTGAGAGGTTTAAAAGATTCTTTACTCATAGAATACCAAAAACCATTAATAAAACTTTTGGAACGTCTCTTGATACCGGGCATAGTAAATATTGGAATGCTGCTAAAGGTCTTCCTCCGGCTATTAGAAACAATCCGGGTTTACTTGAGCAAGGAGCGGGCGCTCTTCGGAATAAAGCAGCAGACATTGGCTCTCGGGTACATCAAGGCATAGGAAGTCTTGGTAATATGGCTTATGATAACATAATCCCTCCTGTAGAAAACATGGGAAAATCCGCTTATAATGCTATGCCGGAGATTAGAAAACCTATAGAGCAAAGAGTAAACCACGCTGCTAGTTCTATCAGTCCTTTTAGCCGTTCAGGAGTTTCTCCATGGGATATGGACCCGAATTTTAAGGGAGAAGAGCAAAAACAAGCCCCGTCTTATTTATCCCAGATGTATAATAGCTTACCAAACGTTAGCAATTACTTTTTGGCAGGGACAAAACCGGGTAAAGCTAAGACCCACAACGAGGAAATAGAGCATATTCAAAGAGGCATGAAACCTCATTATCCAAATACGGGAATACCTTCAGCGTCTGATAGATTTGTAGAAGAAATGTTACAGAATAAAGGTCTCGGCGCTAGTAATCCTTATGAAGGAAGCGGTGGTATGAATGATAATGATGAGTTCTTTGATGCTCGTGATCAATATCCCGATGAGGATGGATTTTATGAGTCTCGCCAGTTCGCTAGTGGCGGTTACACGGGCAATCTTGCTCCCGATGAGTTTATACATCGTAGGCATCACAGAGTTAATGAGCCGAGTAACCTTGATCAAATGATTAGAGCTTACATTCAGCATATGATGGAGCAACAAGCTTGACGTCCTCACCTAGCTAAAGCAAGGTGATTCCTAGCTATCTTACGACACTAGGATTCTTGGGCTAAACAACTTATGTTGTCCATATCTCCCAAAGCGACCCGTCCAGCCGCTAGTATATTTATAGCCGCATTCGTATCGGCGTGTATTTCATATCCGCAATGGAGACACGCATACCATTCTTGACGAACTCTACTATTTTTATCTATCACTCCGCAACAAGAACAAGTTCTTGAAGTATTAATAGGATTTACTACTTTAAATATTCCACCTGAATATTCCTGCTTGTATTTCAATATAGTCCTAAAGTCTCCCCAGCCATTAGCTAATATCTCTCGATTAAGTCCTGACTTAGCTTTAACATTGACTCCGGGATTTTTTTTTGTTCCTTTTGCGGATTTGCTCATATTTAAGATTTTTAAGTCTTCAGCAACTATTAGTGCGTGGTTTTTGCTTAAAAGCGTTGAAGTCTTTTGTAAAAAATCTTTTCTTATATTTGCTATTTTAACTTCTACTTTTCTTAAAACTAAAAATGTTTTAGCTCTATTTTTACCTCCTAATTTCTTTCTACTAACAGCTCTTGCTACTCTTTTTTTAATAGCTAACAGATTTTTAATTGATGTGGGTTTTTTGATTAATTCCCCGTTTGATAGTGCCGAGAAGTTGGTAACTCCTAAATCAATACCGATTTCACCGATTGTTCTTCTTGCTATATTTCTTTCTTGCTCAGTACAACAAAAAGAAGCAAACCAATTACCGAATCCATCCGATGTTACTGTTATGTTTTTTATTGTTCCTTCAATATCACGGGTTTTAAAGAACTTAACCCATCCAAGTTTTGGTAAAAATACTTTATTATTTTTAATTTTAAATCCTTGAGGGAAATAGATACTATCACGTAATCCTTTTTTCTTAAACTTGGGAAATCCACCCTTTTTGGTAAAAGCCTTGAAGAAAGCTTTGTCTAAATCTCCTAACGGTTTTTGTAAAGATTGAGCGGGGCATTCATTTAAAAAACTCAATTCCTCACTCTTCTTCCATATTGGGACTAAGGCTTTTGTTATGATGTCAAAACCTGTAGGGAAATATTCTCTGTACAATTGTTTCTTTAGTTTTTTAGCTTCACTCTCATTCATAGAGTAACCGCCAAGCCTTACGAACTGCCTATTAATATATTCGCAATTAGCTTTCTGCAGGGCTAAAGATTTATTCCAGACGAGACGGACAGAGCCAGCTACTTTAGAGAAAAACCCCTTTTCTCTAGCGTTGGTTTTTATCTTGAATTTATATGCTTTTTGAACTATCATGAATATACGATACAAAAATAGGTCTATAATGTCAAGTGATATTAGAAGAGGAAGACATTGCGTATTTGCTATGCATGTACATTTAGTCTTTGTGGCTAAATATAGAAAAAAGGTTTTTGATACTGAAATATTAAAATCCATGAAAGAAATCTTTAGTAATGTTTGCTCTAAATTTGAAGCGGAATTAAAGGAATTTAACGGCGAGGGCGATCATGTCCATTTAGTCATTAATTATCCTCCAAAATACTCGGTATCTATTTTGGTTAATAGCTTAAAAGGCGTTTCTTCTAGGTTACTCCGTACTGAATTTGAAAAACTAAGAGGAAAATATTGGAAAGGTGTTTTGTGGTCTTCTAGTTATTTTGCGGGAAGTTGTGGCGGTGCTTCTCTTGATGTGTTAAAATCCTATATAGAAAATCAAAACAAACCACAGTAGCTCTTATATCTCCGCCCTAAAACGGCGAAGTTTTACGAGCTAACTTGATAAATTTAGGTAATAGCCACTGGGTATCAATGATAATGGAATGGGTAGGTGATGAGATTGCGGTTAAATACAATGACCCACTTGGCCGTCCTATGGATAATGCTATTCGTCTTGGATTAAATATAAGCGGTATCCCAATCACTCACATTACAGATTATCAAATACAGCAGCAAGCAGAAGACCTTAATTGCGGAGCAATGGCGACTAATAATTTGGTCCGAATGGCGATTGATGAACCGATTATGAAAACGGAAGAGGCTTTATCTTTAGCTCCAGAAATTAGAAGAAATAATGCAGCAGATGTAGCAAGATTTATTAACTACGAAAAAGCTGATGTTGTTGCAAAAAATATGGAGGCAGAAAGGCTTTTAGGCGCAAGAGAGAGTAGTAACCCAAATTCCACTCCTATTCCTGGGATAGAAGATTTAGATCAGGAAAATGAAATGAATCCTTTTTCACTAAATAAAGAAGGATTCCCATTAGGAGATAGTTATCATAATTGGTTACCACTACAAAATCAAGATTATGGTATTGATGAAGAAGCTATATACCAAAAATTAATTGATGAAGAAGAGAAACAGGGGGAAGGAGAAAGACCTAAAATACATGCTCCTAATGATTTTATACCAAGCGATAGACAAAGATTAGTCGCTGAAATTAGTAATTTAAAGGATAGGATGAACAACGTTAATGATTCTGGTACTTTGTTAACTTTAAGAGAGATATACAATAAAAAGTATGCCGATCTTATGGCTATGGACAAAACTGATATATTTAAATTACCGGAAACAAGTCAGAAACAACAACAAATTGATAAGATAGAAAAGGAATTAAACCTATTGCCATTACTTCGTTCTCCCGAGGAAGAAGAAAGGTATCGGCAATTAATCGGAGAATTTAAAAACTTAAAAATTAATGATACAGTATTATCACCCGAGGAAGAAGCTAGGAGTAGGAAGGGACTTGCAGACGCTCAAAAGTTCCTAGATGAAAAGCAAGATAAAAAGATAGAAGATTTAATTTACGCTCCTGGAGCACCTCTTACTGAAGTAGAGCATCATACAAGCGATGAGGATGCTGATAAGTGGATAAAGGAAGAAGAAGAACGCCGGAGAGCATGGAAAAAAATAGCAGCTAAAACTAATTATACTCAGGAACTTCAAAGATTAATAAAAGAAAAATCTATAGCTCCGCCGCCGAATTTACCTGAAGGATTAACAGAAAACGACGTAATAGAAGAGTTGAAAAACTTTGCAGTAAGCAATCCTCGCCAAAAGTTAATACACAAACAAAGGATGGATACAGACCCATACTACGCAAGCGAGTATACAAAAAAATATTTACCGAAGAAGCATGAGGCCATTGAAGACCCAACTGTAGCCGCAGAGATTAATAGACTTCATAATCCAAAGACATATGAGAGACAAAAACGAGAAGCAGAAGAATTAGAAAAGTTAAAAAAAGATGTTGATTTTTTGCTTGGAGGAACAGGTCGTCAATATGAAAAAGCTGAAGTTCTGCATAAGTATGAATTACCGGAAACTCGTGTTTCTCCTGCAGCTATTATAAATAGTTCTGATGGTCGTGCTGCAATGAAAAGAATGGCAAAACGTATGGCAGAGAAAAACAATCCAAATTACGGACAAGGGGCTTACAAAAATCAGTGGGGAGGCAGTTTTAGCGGTAATTACGGGCAACCTCTTTCTTCACCTTTTTCTAGCCAAAGACGTGCAAATCCTTTAGAATTCTTTGCAAGAGATAAGTTTAATCCAGAATATTATGCGCCTCCAGTAGCAGTAAATTAGAGAAGAGAATATGTCAAAATTTCAAGATCAAAGAGAAAAATATTTAGCTAATATGGAAGATACCCTTTACAGGCAATTATTCCATAGTAAAGATAACGAAGAAGAAAATATACAAGCTGGCCAATATAAGCCTTATGACTTCAATAAATGGCTAGAAGAAGTTGGAAGAAAAAGAGGAAATAATATCTTAAGGGATTATCGATTTTCTCCCGAAGAGATAGATTTAAGAAAAGTAAACAATCCTTTTGTTAAAGATTATGAAACTAACAACGGTTCTAATCAATTAGGCCGCATGGCCGGACATGGGGTTCTTAGCTATGGTTATGCCGAAGGCTTAATGAACAATCGTCAATTTCCTGACGAATATAAACGTTATATGAATCCTTATGAAGATGAGGTAGTAAAAAAAGTTATAGAGGACATGCGCGGTGAGAAGCAGGAGGGATTAGATAGCATAGGCTCACAGTTTACAAAGGCGGGAGCACACGGCTCTAAAATACTAAAACCTAACGCTGAAAACAAATATGATCGTGCAATGGAAAAAATGATCATGGGTGAGGCAAGTAAATTACGTTCTTCCGGTTATCAACAAGCAGCTCAAATATTTAATGCAGATCGTTTGGCCAGAGAACAGAATATTGCGAGTAGAATGCAAATACCTTTTGGAATGCAGAGGTTTGAGAGAGGGCAACTAGGCACACTAGAAAACCTAAATAATGCAAGTGTTTATGATCGTCAGCAGGCTCTAAATAGTGCCCATGGACGTTTTAGAGAACAGCACGACCAACCTTTTAATGATATATCTAATCTACATTCTATTTTCTCACAAGGAGGCGGTTATAGGCCAACAGGGAATTATTATGAAGCTTCCGCTCCACAAAACTATTTTCAGGAAAGTAAAGAAGGGGGGCGTATTTCTTTAAAGGAAGTAGCTAGGCAAATGGAGACACGAGAACCGCATTTAGCAGGGGGAGGTTTTTTCAAAAAATTATTAAGCGGTAAAAATCCGGTAAAAGGATTTACTAATTTCAAAAGATCTTTACCTGATATAGTCGGAGGTCTCGGTGCTACTTTTGGAGGAGTTGGTGGAGGAGCTTTAAGCGGAGCGGCTCGTGCTGCGATGTTAAAACGTAATATACTTGAAGGAGCTCTTAAAGGCGGTGCTTATGGGTATGCTCTTCCTGCAGCGGCGGGAATGGCCGGTAATATGATTGGAAATAACAAAGTCGGTGATTTTTTAAAAGATTACGGAGCGAGTAACGCCAGTAATTTTGGCTCTTTCGGTACTAAGTATCTTGGGATGGAAGATACGCCTAATTTTATAAATAAATTTGCCGGTATTAATCCACATGGACAGAAATTACCGCTTCCTGAACATAATCCTTTTAAAGCGCTAGAGAGCAGCGGAGATACTGATAGTTGGACAGATAAGCTCATGGGCAAAGACAAAGGATATCTTGATTACGCAGCAGCTTTTGCTCCTGCTGCAATCCAAGGAATAGGAATGAATAATGCAAGAAGAGATGCTAAAGCTGAGAGGACGGAGGCTTTAAAAAAAGAAGCTCAGGAACGTGAAATATTAATGAATATGTTAGCTAAGGAGGAAGCAAAAGAAAATGAAAAACTTTTACTTGATAAACCTGTTGACGAAGAAGAGCGTGCTTTTAAAATTGCTAAAATGAAATATGAGCAGGAAAAATTCGCAAAACAATCTGCTTTAGAAGAAAAAATGCAAAAAGAGAAAGAGGAAAGAGAAGCTGTGCGTAAAGCAAAGGAACTAGAGCAAGAACGTTACCTAGAAGGATTAAAGGGCATAAAAAGAGAACGTCCGATTTTAGCATTTGATGACGGCGGTCGGGTTGCAAGGTTTGCACAAGGGGGAGCGGTGTCGCTTGGAACAAGAAGTATGAAATTTGCATCAGGCGGCTATGTTGACGGAAATGCCTCAGGGGTAAAAGATAATGTTAGAGCCGATCTTCCCGAAGGTTCTTATGTACTTGATGCTACTACCGTATCGCTTCTTGGTGACGGTAATTCCAGAGCTGGGGCTAAAAAAGTTGATGAGTTTTTAAATAACAAAAGAATGGAAGGTAGAAACAGCACTGATACTTTAGTTGTTCCTTCTATAAAAGAGGCTAGACTAAAAAAACAATTAGCCTCAGGAGGAGAGCTTGCGAAAGTTGCAGGGAGAATTGTACCTGCTAAAATTAGTAATGGTGAGTATGTCTTATCTCCAGAAGATGTGTTATTATTTTCAAGAGGCGGGTCTTTGGCGCAAGGAGCTAAAATGCTAGACCGGATGAGAGAACGCTTAAAAGCTCAAAAAGGAGTTAAAAAAGGCGGGATATTACCACCAACAAAACCATTGGAGATGTATTTAAATGCCAGCTATTAACATTAGAGAAGGAAGAAGAGCGGCAAGTCCCGCTAGTAAATATGACGGGACTAGTTCCTTTGATGACTATAGAACCCCAGTTGCTTATACCGCTGACGACTTAATGAGACAATTACGGAAGAGGGCAGAAAGTTCTCAAACTCCGGAAGAAGATAGCGGTCCATCTTATTTTGAAAATCTAATGGCAGGAGCTGCACCCGCCATGGATACCAGTATTTATGACAAATATAAACCAGAGCGAGAATATTCTTTTGCGGATCGTCTTTCCTTGCTTAAAAGTGCGCCGCCACAGTCAAGGGCGGCTATCTTGGAGTTAACTGCCCCAAAAATGAAGAAGATGAAGAAAGGGTGGTCAGCACTAGGAGAGGCGTTAATTCCCGCTGCCATAAGCGGTACTACTTATGCTAATAGCAAAAAAGCTGAACATGATGCGCTGCTACGACAAGTAAGAAAGGAAGCTAGAATAGAGGAGGTAAAAGAAGCAAGAAAAACAGAGAGAGAGTATTTAAAGCAGCTACTTAAAAAAGAATCAAACATAGAAAGTCATAACCTAAAATCAGCTGATAAGCAAAGATTAGCATTTTTAAAAATGGCTCAAAACCTAAAAATAGCTAAAATAAATGCAGCAGCAAAAAAATATATTGCTGATAAGGCTTATGAGGGTAAAAAGTTTTGTAAAGCAGGAGCACAAGGTGATAACGACTTAGATAATATTAACAAAGAAATAGAGAATACTGAAGAATTATTAAATCAAACTGGTTCTAAAGGAACGCAAGGAATATTTTCAAGGATAATACCGGATAAATGGAGAACATTATCACCAGAACAAGCAGCAGTAGAAGCTCAAGAGCATGCGTTAAAACTAAAGATTGCGAAATATATGGGAAGCAATCGAAATCAAGTTGAATTTGAAAATACGCCTAGTATTTCGGGTAAAAATAGTGTTGCGGCTAATAAAGCGGTTGTTCAACAATTGCGTAAGAACTTTAATAAAGGTAAAAGTTCGGCCTCTAGTACAGTTAAAATGATTAAAAACGGAGCTATTTACAATATACCTGCAAATGAAGCTGAGCTTGCTGAAAAATATAATGGGTTTGAACGAATCAAATGAAAAAAATAGATGATTCCTATTGGGATAAATATAAAGTATCAGATAGCCCTAACATACCTTTAAATAGCTTATCTAAAGTAGATGACTCTTACTGGGATAAATATAAAATAGCGGACGCTCCAATTCCTGAAGATGATTATCTTCCATTAATCGGTAAATCTGTAGCAAGTGGACTTGAGACGATTGGTAATATACCAAATTTATTAACTAAAGGAGCGGGTTATTTAAGCAGGGTAGGAAAGAAAATAATGAATTCTCCTGCATATGATCCTTTAACTGGGGCACAAGTAACCGAGCAGAAAAATTTAGATATCCCAACATTGAATAAAAGAATTCCAGCTTTTGGTACTATAGCCAAAGAAAAACTAGGCATAGGAGACCCACAAAGCGGAGATAATCCTTATAAAAAAGTTTTGCAGCATGGAATTGAGTTTGGAACGTCTGGAGGTCCTTTTGGGATATTAGGAAAAGCATCTAAACTTGGTAAATTAAAAAACGTCTGGATGCAAGGGGTAACATCGGCAGGTATTGGGGCGACTTCTGGAGCACTACAAACTGAAGGAGTAAATCCCTTGGTAGCAGATTTAACAGCGTCAATTGCTAATCCTTTGTTATTAAATAAAGCTGCTTATAAAAGACTTGCTATGAAAGCAAGTGGTTTAACCGGTAAGAATTTTAATCTTGAAGCTGCTAAAAATGCCAAAGAACTAGGGATAGATTTACCTACAGCAGCAGTAACTAAAGGCGGTTTATCTAGAATAGGCGAAGAATTCATTAGTAAAGTTCCTTTTTTTGGTACTACTATTAAAAATAAATACAAAAAAGCTGGCGAGCAAACACAAAACATAATCGAAGATATTTTAAATAAAACTGGACCAAAACGGACGCCTGAATGGGAAAAATTAAATAGAGAAGCTTACAAAAGAGCTGAAATCTCATCAAGAAATAAAGGAGAAGCAAAACACACCCTAAAGGCGATTAATAGTATTAAATCTTCTGCTGCCATACAATCGCCAGACCTTAAGAATTTATTTGCTAATATTAAGACATTAAAAAAGAACTTAGGGGACGGAAAAGATGTGTCTATAAAAACCTTAGTAGAAACTAAGCAGCAACTAAATGATATTATAAAGTGGGATACTCCTCAGAGCGTAAAAGATCGCTTAAAAGCAGTGCAAAAAGGTATTCAAGAAGATTTGGCCAACTATGGAAAGAAAAACCCAAAATGGTATAAAAATTATAAGGAAGCTGACGCAGGATACGCTGCAATGAGTAGACGCGCTAAAGCTGAAGAAGCCTTAGTAACTAAAAGGACAGACTATGCTTCCGGTGAAATTAGACATAATAGTTTAGCAAAACTTATTAATCATCCTGAAAGTAGCAAAATCTTGAAGAAAAATCTTGGCGACGAGAATTTTGCTAAACTACAAAAACTTGGAAAAGTTAGTGAGGCTTTTGTTTCTAGGAGTAAAAATATATTAAATCCTAGCGGAACTGCTACAACGATAGCATCACCGATCGCATTGGCTTACGGGCTATATAATAGCCCAATAAAAACTATTGGCACGATCGGTTTTGCATCAATGTATACTAAATTGTTAACAAATGGTAAATGGCTAGATGCTGCTATTAAACTAGCTGAAAATCCTAGTCTTGCTAATAAGGCAATATTTAATAAGCTCACCGAGCAGATTACAGGACACTCTGCTATAGCTTTAAGCAAAAAGTTCCAAGAAAATAATCCAGAATAACCAAAAATACTCTTGTAAAAACACCCAATAATCCACAAAAACCTTGATAACTTTGTGAATTAAGGAAGAAAAAGGTTAGCTTTTAAAGCTTTTAACAATTGCTTAAAAAATAGGCAATTAACTTTTGCAAAATAGTACGTATTATACAGCAATCAGTATATATTAATATTAGTAAATTATTATATTGTAATATATAGTAACTAGTATATACTAATACTAGTAAATCATTATACTATTATATATGAAAATAATAGCAGTACTTAACCAGAAAGGCGGATGCGGTAAGACTACGATTGCTATAAACCTTACTCACTCATTACAGAACTTAGGGTACAAAGTGTTACTTATTGATAGCGACCCTCAAGGATCTGCTAGAGATTGGAACGTAGAAAACGATGGTAGGATTATTCCAGTTATAGGATTAGATAGAGTATCACTTGCCAGTGATATAGAAGCGGTAAAAGCTGGGTATGAATTTATTATCATAGATGGAGCACCATCAATAACTAAACTAGCATCTGCTGCGGTAAAAATAGCGGATTTTATTTTAGTACCAGTCCAACCATCTCCTTGGGATATCTGGGCAACATCTGATTTAGTGGATATAATTAAGGCACGACAAGAGGTTGTTGATGGTAAGCCACTTGCTGCGTTTGTAGTTAGTAGAGTGATTAAAAACACCAAGTTAAGCCACGAGGTATTGGAAGCTTTAAAACAATATGAGTTACCTGTTCTTAATTCATATACTACGCAAAGAGTGGTATATCCAACGTCTGCAAGCGAGGGTAATACTGTTTATACTCAGGTTTTTAATGATGCAACGTTAGAAATAGATTCAATAAGAGATGAAATACTTAAGGTGATCAAATGGCTTTAAAACCTA
>QGNH01000464.1_pt1 | contig 37710 bp, 59 predicted proteins | sample 1735481 | NCBI WGS metagenome assembly QGNH01 (sample SAMN09239004, study PRJNA386568) | Viral metagenome, whole genome shotgun sequencing project. | reverse complement strand
GGGGGTCACATTTGGGGGGGGTAGCCCCCCCATTATTGGGGGGGGTCACATTTGGGGGGGGTGTATAATGTTTGATCGGTAATGGCAGACTTTCCCGAGTGACTACCCCGATTAATCGATAAACAGGAACCTGGTGTTTTTCATCACCTGTTTTGACCATATAACCCTTTTTGACTAAAGATTTAATTCCTTTATCAATGGAGTTAAAACATAAGCATGTATCGCGCTCTAATCTTTTTTTGGATGGCCAAGCCTCCATTGATTCGCCCGCTCTATCTGCATACGAAAGTAGAATTAGTTTTTCAGTGGAAGTGATATCTTGTATTTTCCATGCCCAATTAGTTGCGTCTATGCTCATAATTAAAATGCTCTATGTAAGATATGTTGAGGAATGGAGAGATCTATACCTAATTTTCTAGGGTTAATTTGTTGAAATTTAAAAAAAGTTTGTTGTCCTATAGGACTATTTACGAATTTGATTAGTGCGGGATAAAAATCAGGTGATTTATGAATGCCAACGTAATGGCATTCACGATATAGATAACGAATATAATCTGTCTCAGTAATATTATAATTGTTTTCTTTTGAGATCGACATGTTATAATGGCCTCGTTGTAGTTCCCTTGTAAGAACTGTAGTTGTATGGATGTGCCAACTTGCTTGAACAAGTTGGGTTAAGGGCTGGATGCCCTAAGTTTAACTTTCTTCTTTTAAAACCCACTTATCTAAATAATGCCAATATATTTCTTCTCTTAGTATTTCCATGTTACAGTCACCTCGTTGATTAAGTTTTTCATGTTACTTCCTAAGTTAGAGTTAGTCCAAAAAAAAGCCCGTCATGTGTCTCCACTTGCGGGCTTTTCAATTTAGGCGTCAAGACACACACAATCCTCTTTGACTTCTTTACAAAATACTTGCAGCCAATCTTCAACAAGTTGTATTTCAATTGTACTAAAAAATAATAAATTAGAATTTTTGGCATCGCGCTCGTGAACTGAGTTGGCGATACTGCTTAAAAGTTGTATTGATTTCTTATGCATGTCAATTAACATCAAATCCCCTTTGCATTTTAACAATCCTATGGTTAAACTATAGGCATAATCGTCTGCCTTGATAGAAACAGAGGATTATGTCATCGGCTATTGCCAGCCTAACACCTAAGCGTTAACTTATGTGTTAGGTCATCTTATATCAACTTAGTGATTTGTTACAGACGTTATTTTTTGTTCAGCATTAACAACAAGAATAATTTCATTTTCGACTTCACTCATCAAATCATCATTTATATACCTATGAATAAACCATGTGGCAAGTAAAGAGCGCATTTTCATTTGGGGATCGCTTCCATTTATATTAAAACGTAAAGTTTCCATCAATTTAATGATAGACTTAATGCTTTTTTTCGCCTGGATTATATTTATATTTTCGTTATCATTATTTTTAGTCATTTTCACGATCTCTTGGTTTTCCAATATCATTACCAGCACGGACAGATCGCATGGCATTATCCATATTATAAAAACCAAAATCTTCTAAAGCTAACTTTAAATAACTGTTAACAGTTAAAACACCACCTCGAATCAAACATTTAAAATCTTCTTCATCTAACATAATATTCATAACTCTTTGTTCTTGACTAAATAGACTCATTTAATACACCTCGTGATTCCTACATTTAATTTCAATAATAAAGTCATTAAATTTTTTTAAAGTTTCATAATCCATAAATATTTGATTACTACATAATTTTTCGCGATGATCACCCGTTCTTAATATAAAACCAAGACCATTAAATTCAGCATAGACTGCATCACCAAGATAACAATAATTTTTACGTTTTTCAGCATCCATTTAATCCCCACAAATCATAGTTTTTAACGCTTCTTTCGCATACCCAAGGCGATGCGTTCCTTCTTTAAGGTCGATAACAAGCCGGTCTTTCCACTCGATATACCAATCACCAATTTGATAACAAATAAAATTAATTTGTTCCTGGGTAAATGATTCTTGATTTTTAACAAGCTGTTCATACCTATTTTTATAATCAGGACTTGAGGATTCTAATATTTCTGTAGCTTGGTTCCATTCCTTAATTAATTCCCTTTCAGCAACGCCACCAATTTCAGTAGTCATTGCTCGTTTAATAAGAGATTTAGTATCAGAATACATCTTAAAGATTGCATCATTCATTAACACCACTCCACTCGTTTTTTAAAAGACCTTTTGTCATATGCTCTAACTTGTATTGAGCATCAACCGGAACATAACCCCACTTTAACCAGTTACCCAGCGTACTTGCGGACATGCCAGTGACCTTATTAAAATTATAGTTGCTTCGGTAATATTTCTTAACATCTTGAGGTGTCATATATGCCTAATTAAAATTAATTGATAAATAGTGTATCGCATTTGTTGACGCATAGCAATAATTGACATATAATTACCGCACGTCATTACCGACGAAGACTATATAAAGTAAAGAGGTAGTAAAATGCAAGAATATAATCATAACGAACAAGAGCATGCTTTTTCAGAAAGTATAACCGAATTGCAAAAAGTGAATAAACAGATTGCTAAGTTGCTTGTTCGAAAAGACGAGTTAACCGAATTAATTATCAGTTCACTTGAACATGATCATGAAGGTCAAAAGTCTTATGAATATGGTGCTTGGAAAATTGAAGTTAAAACGCCATTTGTTTACTCATTAAATAAAAAGTTATATGAATCAGGTTCTATTAAATTACCCGCTGAATTCAATCCTATCAAAGAGTCTGTTTCTTATTCAATTGATAAGCGTTTATGCGATAAATATATAATAGATGCGCCTAAAAAAGTACGTGATTCATTGATAGAATTAATTGATAAAAAGCCAGGTAAAGCAGGAATAACGATTAAGGATCGCATCTAATGACTAACTCACCTATTTTATACACTCAAGAACAACTTGATATCGCGATCTTAAAAAATACAGATGAAGGATTGTTGCGTTCAATATATGAAATTAAAACTGATATGAAAAGCCAATTTCATTTATTAATAGGATTGATTTTGGGTATTTACGGCATAATAACGGCGTCTGCTGTTGCTAAAGTGGCGGGGTTTTTATGAGCAATACAGTTTTAATCATAGGCCAATCAGGCAGTGGTAAAAGCACTTCCTTGCGTAATTTAGATCCAAAATCAACATTTATAATTAATGTTTTGGATAAGCCATTACCTTTTAAGGGATTCAAAAAGAATTATAAGCCAGTTACTAAAGAAAATAAGTTAGGTAATTACTTTGCTGCAAATGACTGGTCACACGTAATCCGAGCTATTGAAATGGTTGATAGAACTCGACCTGAGATAACCACGTTAATTATAGATGACTGGCAATATATCCTAGCGTATGAATTTATGCGGCGTGTTAGCGAGAAAGGTTACGAGAAGTTCAGTGAATTAGCTAACCATGGTTGGAGCACTATTAATTCATGTTTAAGCACTCGTCCGACATTAACCACGTTTATTTTAGCGCATAGTGATACTGATGCAACGGGTCGTGCGAAGTGCAAGACTATCGGCAAGTTGCTTGATGAGAAAATAACGGTTGAGGGATTGTTTACTACAGTATTGCATTCACGGGTGGTTGATGGTGAATATTTGTTTCAAACACAATCTGATAATGATTATCTGGCTAAATCGCCTATGCTGATGTTTGAAGAGTTTTTGATACCGAATGATTTAGTTGCGGTTAAGGCTGCAATTGAAAACTATTATAACGATGAGGAATAATTATGAGTTTTTGGGAATCTACTTTAGGGGAAGTAACAGGGAATGAAGCGGATGCATTCGCTAAATCATTTACTCAAATACCAAATGGTACAATGGCAACAGCACGAATTGAGACATTTATAACAACAGAATATAACGGGAATAAGTTTTTAAGTATTAGCTGGGTTTTGACTGATGGCGATTTTAAAGGATCTAAAGTTGAGCAAAAATTAAAAGTTTATGGCGATCCATTATCTAAGGATTCAGAAAAGGCGCGTCACCGCGCATTGAATATGCTTAAATTAATTTATCAACTTTATAATACTAAACCAAAACATGCTGGCGATCCTACCGATGCGGACTTATCGGTCTTTATTGGCAAAGAAGCGGGTATTTGTATACGTGAAACTGAGCCTAATGATCAAGGTCGTCAGTATAACTGGGTTGCTGAGATTCACGACAAAAAGGGCTTTAAATGTGAGACGGGTATTAGTGTTGTGGTGACGCATACTAATGTACAGCCTGGTGCGCAGGGTACGTTTGATAGTGCTTTTAATCGTCAATCTACGTTCAATGCTGATACTGCTGTTAGCGATGATATCCCGTTTTAGAGGTTACGCCGGATCGCAACCGGATATAGCAGGTAATGGACAACCAGTGAAAGCGTGAAAACCTGCGAGAAAAAATTAAAATAGCACGCACTTAAATGTAAATATTTTGGGGTAATAAATGCAAGATGTTTGGATGTGTATTGCGGCAGTATGTATTGGCGTACCTATAAGTGTGTTTGCAAAATGGAGTACATTCTGCACAGCTATGTTTTGTGGGGGATTAGAAATAGTATTAACGCAATTGTGTAAATGATTTTAACCGAATGGAATAAATCAACAATGAGAAAATTAAGATGGTTTATTGCCGATGGCGCTGGAAGTCCAGTGGATCTTGACGATTTAGATATTGTTTCATGTTATGACGATGAGCTTTTTTCAATCGACGGTACATATTCTAATTGCGAACTTGCAGTAGATGCAGTGCAAGATTTGGTAAATAGATTAATGGATCTGAATGCGATCATCAAGACAACGGCTTAACCTATTGCCTAACCCATTCACCCCAAGTTAAATGCATTAAATGCGGAGAGTTTTATAAATGAGTAATTTAAATCAATATTCGGTAGATAAATTAACTGAAATACTTATTAAAAATGTTAATTCTATTAAAAATTTATCTGAAATTGTGCATAACCAAAATGAGGCATTAAAAGAAATTTGTAGTTCATTACTATTAATTAATCAGGAAATATATAAGTTATATGAAATAATGGAGAGGCAGGATAAATAAACAAGGAGAGTTTCATTGGTAGGAACTTTTAGGAGTAAGTTGTACATGAAGTGTTTAAAAAAAGTAGTAGGTGTCGGATTATTGGCGGTCTCAATAAGCGCAAACGCAGGATTTTATGGTAATACTGCGCACAGCAGGGGTAATTGTGCTGGCTTTAATGAATCAATAACATGGAATTGGAGTGAATATCACTGGTGGAAAGTGGATTCTATGCATTGGCATCAAAAAGGCCACGGTCAAGGCGATCATAAAGTAACAGCTTTCATGGCCTACACTTGGCGATCTGCTGCATTTGATTTTATGAAAGATCCATCCGATCAATATCCCGATCAATATAGAGTGGAAGGATATCATTTCTATATGGATTATAACGGAAAAGTTATATACGACGTACATACCCAATCTACAGATTGCGGCGGATATGATGGATGGTGGGATAAAATTAAGGCAAAAGGTGAATAAATTATGAAAAAGTCAGCAATATTAATATTTATCGCATCCACAAATTTAATGGCAGCCGATAATGTCGTCAGTGAGCCATACGACGCAAAACCTATGATTGAAGGAAATCGACGTGTTGATGAGATAGCGGAATGGGACAGGCTTCATCCTGGAGTAATGCACCCATTAACAGAACAAGAAAAATATGAATTTTTTACGAAAAATGGTTACCCGCTGCCTGGAACTGGCGCAACTGTTGTGAACAAAACAGAATTTACATTCACAAAAGAACAAAGCGCTGTTGTAAATAAATTTAATCTTGAGCAGAAAACAAAAGGATATTATGAGATAGCTAATAAACACGCAGTTTTATTATTGGCTATGCCTGAAACTGCTGAAAATGAATATAATGAACGTAAGTTAATTCCTCGTAAATTAACCGATACACATTTATATGAAGTTTTATCGGATATGCCATTAAAATTTAAGTTTAAGGGGGTTCCTAAAAAACTTTCCACTAAAATAATCGGTTATGCGCCAGAACACAGTTTTGTTGATAACGGATGGACGGGGGCTATTGAATTCTTTGTTCCGTCTTTTGGAGGGGTGTGCGCATATCATGCCATAAGCATAGAATTAACCCAGACATCCGCGTATATTCCGCGTGAAATAGCAACCCATCAAGTTAATAATAAATTAACTACAATTAATGTCATGGGATCTCAGGAAACAGGGTTTGTTTATGAGGTTGAATGGTGGGATAAAAAATTCAAACAAACACTTGAATGTGCTTCAAGAGAATATTCTGAGGATATCAAGGCCGAAACGGTTAGACTAGCCAGTCTTATAGATAAAGCATAACAATGTTTCACGGTTAGTTTCACGAATAGAAATTAGCCGTGAATAAAATTTGAGATCAAATGATTATAAACAAACTGACAAAATTAATAGAAAAGTCTCAAGAACATATTGAAGACGAACTGAGAAACTATATTGGCGCGTCAAGCATAGGTTCAGATTGTTTGCGTCAGATATGGTATCAGTTCAAAGGTGTAGAGGCTGAATCAGTGCCAGCGAGATTTAGACGCACGTGGGCTATAGGTAAAAGGCTTGAAGGATTAGTAATTGAATGGCTAGAAGACGCAGGAGTAACAGTTAGCAGAAGTAATAAAACATATCATGCAATAAACGTGCCAATTTTCCAGGGACATTTTGATGGTATTATAAGAATAGGAAAAAAACAGGCTATTTTAGAAATTAAAACGGCTAAAGATGCTAGTTTTAAGCTTTTTAGAAAAAATGGACTTAAAGTATGGAATCCTCAATATTATGCTCAAGTTCAGAGCTATATGGGGATGAGCGGTATATTTAGTACTTATATACTAGTACTAAATAAGGATAATAGTGATCTTTACGATGAATTAGTGCTATTTGATGAAATGTTTTATCAGGCTTTAGTAGCCAAGGCATTAATGATATCGCTTGCAGTTATCGAGCCGCCGCGTATTCACGGGAGTCCACTCTATTTCAAATGTAAAATGTGTAAATACAATAAGGTTTGTCATAAATGATAATAACAGAAAAACAATTAATATGTCTTATGGATATTCTTAAGGATACGCTTAGAGGAATTACGTTATCTGGACAATATGGTATAAACCATGAACAACGAAGAGAACTATATGAAATTATTATTAACCAACAGTCTCAGAAATTAGAGGTAATAGAGTGAGTACATATTTCTTAAATCCAGATCATACAGTACGTGAATGTACATTAGAAGAATGGTCCTCACAACACGAAGACATGCGATTAAATCACACAATAACGTTATGTTTTACCGAGTTAAATAATAAAGCTATATCAACCGTCTGGATTGGTATTGATCTTAATTTTTTGGGTAACAAGCCCTTATTATTTGAAACGATGGTTTTTCAGGGTGGCACAGGTGGCGATATTTATACAGATAGATATTCAACATGGGATGAGGCCCTAGTTGGGCATCAAAAAGCAATCGAATGGGTTAAGGCGGGATGCAGTGAAGACGAGCTATAGTGATTTACCCACCATAGGGGAGGCAATACCAGAGGAGCGCCAGCTTACCAATTATTTAATGATCGCGCTAGTTCACTATATAGAACAGAAATCGGTTGATAGGCGCGTTCTAATAGCGTCTATAAGCGAAATATGCAAGCTAGTGTTTACCAATCAAACCCCGTTTGCTGTTAAAGAGCAATGCGAAGAGATTGATATGTTTTGCGATTTTTTAAAGATTCATGCCTTAAGGATGCTGTGAGGAGTTAAACCTTTTGAAACAATTAAGACCGTATCAGCAGGACGCTGTTAACGAGTGCTGGAAAGCCTTAAAGGTCAATGATGAGCCAGTCCTGCTTATGGCGTCAGTAGGCGCAGGCAAATCATTGATGCTCGCCAACATACTGTTAACTATGCAAAACGCCGGTAAACGCGCCCTATGCCTGGTTAACAACGCTGAATTAGTTCGTAATAACTGTGCTACTCTTATTGAGCAGGGTGGTAATGCATCTATTTATTGTGCCGCGCTGGATTCAAAAGACGCCAGTGCACCTGTGGTTTTCGGTACTCCCCAATCAATAATTAATGGAATAAATAAAAATGAAACTATCGGAAAAATTAGATTCAATCTTATCGTCGTGGACGAAGCTCACACTATTAATTATCTTAATATTCGCAGTTGTTTCATGCGCATTTTACGTCATTATAAACAAGAATACCCAGCCATGCGGTTGCTCGGCGCTACCGGAACCGATTTTAGGTTCAAGGGGACAACTATTGTGGGTGATACCTGTCTGTTTCGGTCTCAAGTCGGAAATATTACTACAGAACAGTTAATTAAAGATGGTTATCTTATTGAACCAGTATTTGAGGTAGATAAAAACTTAATTATTGATTTCTCGCATGTAAAAATAAAACAAAATGGTCAGTTCGATCAAAAACAATTAGAATTGGTTATTAATAAAAGTGTAAGATTAACAGAATTAATATGCCATCAAATCGTGCATATTATGCGCTCTCAGAATCGCCATGGTATATTCTTATTTGCAACCACTAAAAAACATGCATTTGAAATTTTGAGCCACTTACCGGAAAATGAATCGGCAATAATTTTAGGCGAAACAACGCAGGACGAACGTACAAGGATTTTAAATGATGCAAGAGAAGGAAAAATTAAATATTTGGTCAATATCGCTATTATTAGTGTGGGTGTTGATGTTCCTGCTTATGATACTCTTGCTTACATTCGGCCCACGGAAAGTCTTGTGCTCCTTGTCCAGACCATGGGACGTGTCCTCCGATTGTCGCCAGCCACAAACAAGCGAGACGCTCTTGTACTCGACTTTGCAGGCAATATAGAACGGCATAGAGACTGGGATAACCCTATATTATTAGATGCCGTTAAACAAACGATTGACCATGATAAACCAATGGTAATCTCATGCCCGTGCTGCCTTACAATGAATACTGAATATGCGCGACGATGCGTTGGTAAGTTGATAATCAAAGACGATAAAATTTTCAAAGATAAAGAAGAACGTTGTTCTTATTACTTTGAATTTAGAGAATGCAAAAATGATGTTATGCATGGCGTACCATGTGGCGCACAGAATGATATTGCGTCGCGCCTATGTCATACCTGTCATTGTGAGTTAATCGATCCAAATGCCAAGCTATCAATGTCGGCCGTCCAAAACAATATATTTGAGGTTAAAGTATTAAACGCTACATACGGTATATCAGGTACATTAAAAACGTTTCGCGTGAACTGCGCTTATAAGTGTCGTGATGACAAAGGTTTTAACCTAACTGTATTTGAGAACTATTCACCTACAAGTGAAAAAGCACTGCGAATTTTCTATGGACAATTCGTCAAGAAACATTGTATTACTGCCAGTAAATGGTATATTCATCTCGGCAATCGGATGAAGGTGCAAGAAATGCTTCAAACGATAGATACACCAATAGCGTTGCTTGTTGCAAAAGAGAAGTACGCGACGAAGATTAAGAAAAAGATATTTTTAGTGTAATTAATGAATGATTTTACGAAAGAAGAGCTTATTCAAATTTATAATTTTATTGAGCGCAATAAACAATACTCTTATAACGATATGCGATTTAAAATTATTGAAGAGAAGCTTCAGTCAATGATTGATAACTATTGTGATCATGAATGGCAAGAAGATTTGCACCATCTTGATATAGAGTTATGCAGCAAATGCGGAAAAAGAACATGGTGGGAAAACGTAAATGCTAACTGCTAAGCACATTGATCAATGGGCTGGGTATTTAGTTGAAGATTTTACTAATTGGCTAGAGTCAGAAAAGGGGTGAGATTAAATGAGTAGACGTTTTGTCAAGAAACCTTTAGAGATAGAAGCTTTTCGTTTTGGTTTAGATGATACCCCTGAATGGTTCACTGGTGACGATGTTGAGACAGTAGAATCAGTAGAATCAAGATATGATTCTTATTGTTTGATTCGCACACTTGAGGGAACTATGTGTGGTGAGATAGGTGATTATATCATCAAGGGAATCAAGAGCGAGATTTACCCATGCAAAGCTGATATCTTTGAAGCGAGCTATGATGAAGTGCTTAGCGATTATGCCAAAACAATGATCGGCTTATCTACATGAATCAAGATAACCCAATGTATAAATGTATTCGCTGCGAATCAAAAGATGTATCTCCATTATTCGATATTAAATTTGGATTGCATGATTGGTATTTATGTGCTAATTGCGCAAAAAATTTCTTTGATTGGGTAATGGACAAACAAGCAGATAAAGGCTGTGGTTGGTCGAAAGAATATTTTAAGCGAAAATACAGAAATAAAGTCTGATTACTTAAATAATCAGACTTAGTGGTTTTTCAGTATTTATATAATTCAATTAGTGCAATACTCAATTAAAATGATCAATTATAAATTGATTAAAATTAGCTCAACAAATTGGTCGACCATTGAACAGGTTTTTCCGTATATTCTTGTCTCTGATAATAAGATATTCACTCAAATAGTCTAAAATAATATCAATTGCCTCATTTTGACCCCAAACGCAGATTGCCTCGTATCCTCTTGATGATTTTCTTTCCAAAAATGCTTTTTGTTCTTTCGTGGGATTATTTTTTCCGATTTTTAGTTCTAACCATAATCCGGATAGACCATTTTGAGGAAATGCAAGGAAAAAATCAGCGACGCCTCGTTTGACGCCCATACGTTTTAAAATTTTACCCTGTTGTATGGAGCAACGACGCTCGTTCGCGAAATGATGAAAATCTGGTTCAAGCTCTGGGAAATGGTGATTGAACCAGTTGACCACATTAATGTGGACGATCTGTTCTGGTTGTAATGGCATGAATCATCCTTGACGTATCATCAACGCGATATCCTTTGCGCGCTGTCCAACTTGATTAGCCCAAACACTATCAAGAGCCTCAAGCGCAGCAGTTGTATAGTCTTTGCTAATTAAGGCTTTAATCATTTTGTTAAAGTGCAATAATTTTGTTATGCCAAGATTGAAATTCATATTGATTAATGCGTTTTTGACGTTGTCCGGTTGAATCATGTACCAAGTACATGTTTCCAATTCATCGATAGCTTGTTTTAAATCGTTTTGAAACATGAGTTCCGCTTCATCGAGACGTATGCCGTTATCAATGTTGCGTCCCCATCCGATTGTGACATGACCGGTTGTATCTAAATAAGGGTGAAGTCTTAATTCTTCACATTTTTTAATCCATAAAGAAGTTTGTGTATCTAACATATTTACAATCCTTGTACAAAAAAATAAGGCCCCCGAAGGAGCCTTAATACAGATTAAGCTACAGTCGATATAAGGTGATAACGAACTTTCACAATGAACGCAGAACCAGTTCCGGTCGTAAACGCTTGAGTTACGTTACTTAAGTACAAGCCTTTGTTAGCACAAGTCGTGAACGGCGCCAAAACAGCGCCAGGATTAAGCTTGAAAACAGTGCTGGCAGTCGCAAAGAAATCAGCAGCCGACTCTGTTGTCGTAGCAATCACGCCCGCTCCATTTGCGGTACTGTCATATTGAGCTGCAACCACACCACCTGCTGCAAAAGCCGCAGAACCGTAAGTCATGACTAATGCAATACTATCAACCACAATCATGGTATTGGCACCAGGCGCCGCTACCAGCAATAAAGGAGCAGCATATGCGCCATTAAATTGAGCCGCAGACATAGTAACTTGAGCCGTTTGGATTAAGGTAGGATCCAATTTAGAACTGGTAACAGCCGCCGGAGCAATCGTCAACGCACCTGACGCAATAATTGTCGCATCACCAGACATAGCAACCGCAGTCGGAACAGTGCCTACCGAACCCACTAAAATATCACCACTTGGCAATGCTGCCAATTTTGAGAACGCAATAGCAGCAGCAGCATTAATGTCAGTGTTGATGATAACGCCCGCAGAAATAGCCGTTACTCCAGCATTCGATATGACAACATCACCTGTTACGGCCACAGCAGCTGGGATGTTTCCAGCAGAACCAACCAGAATTTCTGCAGAAGGCAGCGCGGCAAGTTTACTGAAATCTATTGCAGCAGCGGCGTTGATATCAGCGTTAACGATAGAGCCATCCACGATAGATGTCACACCAGCGTTGGTAATTGCAATTACACCTGACATGGGAACGCCTGTTGCTACGTTTGCGCCGTTACCCACAAATATATCAGCGCTTGCCAATGTATTTGAAAGACCGCCGTTAGCTGCTAACGATATAAACGTGTCTGTTGTTGCATCGTATGTGAAGAATCCAATTTGAGCAGCTGAGTAATAAATTAAACAGATATCTTCAACTTCCCATTGCCAGACTCCGTTATTAAGTAATTCAATAGCTACCAATTGAGTTGAAAAATAATCAGTGGTGGTGATTGTTGCTAAATTATCAGTGGTAATAATACCGACAATATTGGGGGATAAGTCAAATTCCCTTTTAATCGATGTAATCATTTTGAATGTCCTTATAATTTATCGGGTTTTATGTTTAAGATTTTTACGTCTTATTCTATCAAGATCATCCATGCCAAGATAACCAACCCCTTCGGCATTTGCATCCGTACGTACACCATACTTGCCAGAATCAACCGCGCTTTCAATAAGCGCATCATGGCCTTTAAACCCTTCCTTTCTACCTTCTCGTACTTCTATTGGTTTCCGAGGTATATCATCGTAAGCCATGATCGCTCCTTGATTATTTGCAGTCTTTTTTCATTGGCATTTTCTTTTTGACCAATTTTTTATCATCTTTCTTATCCATGTTACGAATGGTTTTTTCTTCCATTTTTCTTTTTTCTTTAGCAACCATGACATTATCCTTAATATTAGTAAATGGTTTATTGTTGTGCAAGTGCTGCGTTTCCCGCTGCTTCAATCGCTACGTCTGATACTGTATTCACGCTATTCAGTATAGGAGTAACTATAGCAGATGCGGAAGGAGATTTTGTTTTTATAAATGATTCAAGCTTCATAATCAGCAATTCTAATTCTTTTTCAATGGTAGCCACAATTTGTGGCTCATCAGAAATTAACGCACTCTCAATAACTGATAATAAATGACTACTGATTAATGTTAAAATAATATTCATTTCTTAGTCCCTTTGGCTTTAACAGGTTTTTTTGGCAGCACCACTTGGTGCGGCCACTTTAACATTTGTGGTAGCACCTCTACCCGCTCCACCTGTCACAGTGATATTTCCCTGCGTATAGGCATCTGTAGATGTTTTTGTTGCTGTAGATGTCTTTGTTGCCGTTTTTGAGGCAGTTTTAGCGCCTGCAACTGGCTTTGACGCCGTTTTTTTTGGTGTAATTGCTTTGCTCATCCTTTTGCTCCTCTATCGCCACCATCTAAAATTCTATTAGCTTTAGTATCAATCTTATTTTTAGATGACTCAGAAAGTTTTCCTTTATTTACCATTTCAGATGCTCTTGCCTTGGCATTGGCTGCGTGTGATCGATTAGGCATCGGGAATTTTTTTTCACCAGGCAATCCAAAATCACTTTTAGGCAACTTGTTTCGACTCTTCGACGATAGCTTCGACATGATCTGGCTCCTTGATAACTGGTAGAGCTTCATTAGCTTTCTTCTGGCATTCAGCTATCATAAAATTAGATTCATTTACATGACCGGTAACCATGCTTAAATGCGCTTTGGCTTGTTCTAGTTGCTGTGTTAACGCAGGTACAGCCTGAGTTGCACGGGCTAATTCATCCTGTAATAGTTTTGATCTATCTTGTAATGCTTGTAAAATCATTTTAAGTCCTTTTAGTTAAATTAAATCAAAATAATATTATCATAATATTTAGTCAGGCCATACGATTAAAGGCAGCTCAGATTGGAATTCTGTAAACGTTGGGACTCTTCTTTGTCCGCTTGTCATTAACGCAATTTGAGCAATCGCATAATTATAGACTGCATCACGCCATAATAGAAATGTCTTGGCTTCGGCTATCCAGCTTGGGGCGGTCGAATTAATGTAAGTCGCTAATGATACTGCGTTGTCATATTGTTTTTGATGGGCTATGGAATCAATATAAGCGGCTAATTGCGGAGTACCGATTGTAGTGAAATATGACAAATCAAACTGTGCTTGTAATTGCGGTATTTGAGCCTCTAGCGAAGCGAAATCAGGTTGTTTTTGGTTTGGTACATTCCAGGATGTAATAAAAATAGGTCCAGTAACATCCTCGCCGAAAGTAACATTACCCAATGCCCATTGACCAGGGTATAGGATATTTATTACATCTACTATTGTCATTGTCGTCATTTTTAATCCTTCATTAACATAAGCGGAATTCTCCATCCAGAACGCGCAGCGTTTGGGTGGAGATGGATAGCGTCTACTTGCATTCGCCACCTTCCTTTGTTATTATCCTGCCCGTACCGTGGTGGCAGGAAATGCTATATCTGTAATGTGAACCCGTGTGACTATACTGTCGGTACCAGTGTTGCACCCAAAAGGCTCCAGTGAAGAACTTGAGTGGGTCGGATGAAGCCACAACCATAGTAGTTTACTACTTGGTGGCGGGTATTTCACTCCCTAAACACGTTCTGCAGCAATAAAACCAAACGCAGAGCATGTACTTACCGCAAAGCCTGCTTGTGCCACTAAATAATATATAGTTGTTGATGCGATGGAAACTCTTTGACGAACACATATAACTGAAGGATTTAATGAATTAAAGACGGCCGTACCTGCTGTTGAGATAAAAATTCCCGTATTCAAATAATCTCCAGGAAGTGCTCCAGTTGATACGCTTACACCGCCCGCTATATATTGCGTTGTTGTTGTTGCACCGCCCGTGAAAGGAATATTTCCCCAAATGTCCCAATTTCCAGCCGTCAAAGAAATAGAAGTTACATTTTTAGCAACATTAGTTGTTAAAGCAACGGCGCTTCCAACTAGTATAATAGAAGTTATTAGCTCTCCAAGATAGCCAGCTGCTGGTGCCGTATTTGTTGAAGCTCTCTGCAAGGCCGCGCCAGAATTACCTTTTCCATTTACCGTATATAAAATATTTGTATCAGAACCTGCTGCTGATACCGAAGCTGATCCTCCGGTAGCTGCATTTGCTAATAAACTATAGTTTACTGCACTTGCAGCCGGAGCCACTGCTAATATCTCATTACCGTTTGAATCAATAAGTCCATTATTTCCACTAAATTTAACCGAAGCAAAAGTTACATCGCTTGTTGTGGCAATAGATTGCGGAAGACTTAGCGTCACAGCTCCTGTTGATGCAGACGCAATAACCTGATTTGCTGTTCCTGTAATTGATAACACGCCAGCACCATTATCGAATATATAACTAGCATTCCATGATGCTGCTGTTGTTCCACTAGCAAGTACCAAGTCAACTAATGCGGTTGTATTAGCGGCCATCACTAAAATAGCGTTTCCACCAGATGAATTAATTGTAACCGCGCCACTTGAGTTGTTAATAATTTTAAAAGTAGTTCCAGCGACCAAGGTTGAAGCAACCGGCATAACAACAGTTTGTGTAAGCGTACCTGTAAATTCTTGTATTCCTGCGCTAGCTACTGTTAATGTGGTTGATGCGCCAGCTGTGGCAGTAGTTGCAAATCCAATCAAGAAGTTATTAGCTGATAGATTATTATTTGCATCCCATCCAGCAAATGCTGTTGCCGTTGGCGCGATAGTAACGGATGAAACAGCTGTTCCCCCGCGACTGATGGCTAACTGCCCTGTCCATCCAAGACTCAATGAAACTGCTTGCAACAAAGCCGTTGCCGGAGTTCCGCCTAATGTTAACGTTATGTTTGTATCGTCGGACTTTGTCAGAGCGGCTGGTGTAGGTAATTGAGTTGTAGTCGCCAATGTTCCGGAGGTTGGAAAAGTGACATCAGTTGCAGCAGTCATTCTAAATATACTTGCAAATGCCCCTACTGTTGATAGCGAACCACCTAATGTAATTGTAGAGGCCCCATTATTGACGCCTGTGCCGCCGTAAGTACTCCCTATAACGGTTCCTTGCCAAACACCAGTCCCTATGGTTCCCAATGTGGTAATCGAACTTTGGCCAACATAGGATGCACTAATGTCAATAACAGGAGTCGCTCCGCCGGTTGATGTGATTCGGTTAGTCGTTCCTGATACGCTCGTTACTGTACCAACAGTTGTAGATAGTGTTCCACTTGTTGGAAAGGTGACTGATGTAGGGCCGGTCATGGTAAAAGTTGATGCAAATGCGCCTGATGTTGCAAGGTTTCCTGCAAGAGTTAGCGTGGATGCGCCGTTGTTAATTCCTGTACCGCCATAAGTAGGCGATATAATCGTTCCATTCCAAACGCCTGTACCTATTGTACCGAGCGTTGTAATGGATGACTGCCCGACATAACTGGCAGAAATATCAATTACAGGCGTTAGACCACCTGTGGATGTAATGCGATTCGTTGTACCACTAACTGATGTAACACCCGTCCCACCAGGAGTTCCCCATGTTCCATCACCACGCCAAAACGTGGCACTAGATGCACTTGTTCCGCTGTTTAAATTGGTAACGGGCAAGTTGCCGGTAAACCCAACTGTTATAGCACCTGTCAAACTGCTTATCGAAATATTCTGACCAGCTGTGAGGGTGGCTGCAACAGGATCACCTGCCGTAGTCCCAACTAATATATTGCCAGCTCCAAGTAACACTGAATTAATCGCGGAGCCGGCTTGACCAATAAGCACGGCATGAGCAGTATTCGAAGACAACGTTAACGCTGAAAATGTCGGTGAACTACCAGTGGCAATATTTTGAGGCAAACTTAACGTTACTGCGCCAGTTGGAGACGATACAATAATTTGATTTGTCGTACCTGTTATCGATGTAACGTCCCCACCAACAGCCGTATCAACGTAAAGTTTATTAACCAAGTCTGTTGGGTTTACAGGAGCGGCCGCCACCTGTCCGGATACAAGCGCAGCAGTGGATGCGGTAATTATTGCATTCGGTATCGTTATACCTGCAGGAAGTGTTAACTGAAATGAGGGAATTCCTGACGCATTTGTTACAAATACGGCATTGTTGATAGAACTAATTGGCGATAGTGTCGTGCCATTTGCAGGATAAAAAGCTATTGCGTTCGTGACGCCAGGATTAACTGTACCCGTTCCGCTTCCTGACAACTCAACCCAGGTTGCCGAAAGAGTATCGTAATATTCATAGACTAGTGTGTCAGTGTTGAATCGTAGTCGTCCATTAATGGCTACACTTGGTACAGGTCTTGATGCAGTAGAACCAGATGCTAGAAAAGTCCATGAAGCATCAAACAAAACATTCAAACCACCCAGTAAACCTGGTATTTGATCGCCAGGAGCTAAATCACCGCCCGCTGTCATCTGACTAAACTTAATAGTAGCTACCATCACGAATCCTTGTGATTATGTTTGTTTTAACCCGTTCATTAACGTAAGCGGAATTCTCTATCCAGAATGCGCAGCGTTTGGGTGGAGATGGGTAGCATCTATTTGCATTCGCCACCTTCCTTTGTTATTATCCTGCCCGTACCGTGGTGGCAGGAAATGCTATATCTGTAATGTGAACCCGTGTGACTATACTGTCGGTACCAGTGTTGCACCCAAAAGGCTCCAGTGAAGAACTTGAGTGGGTCGGATGAAGCCACAACCATAGTAGTTTACTACTTGGTGGCGGGTATTTCACCCCTGCAATTGCCTTAATGATACACCGACATAAGCGACTGTATCAGGTGTAATAAAGTGTAGCACGTCACCGCCGCGAACATAGCGTTTCTTAGGTCTGAATTCACTATATGGCTGTGCGCTTACACTTCCAGCCGTAGGAGAAACAGGCGCGCTATTTAAACAAACGAATACATTTGAATTTGATGCGTATTCAAAGTAAGCCTGATATTGAGCGGTATCTGTACCTGGCACTGTAAATAATTGTGCGACTGCTGCACCTAGGTTTACTTGTACAGATGTATCGCTGAATGGCATAGTCTCTTTATAATTTGCGTTATATTTTATGGTCATTTTTAGTCCTTTACGCTACAATTCCAAGCCGACAATCGGCTACATAATGATAAGTTAACCATCCTGCTGCTGCTAATATGCTGCCAGTTCCTTTGTTACTTGTTAATGGTGTATTATTTATACCAGCAGTAGACGGGAATATACTTACGGATTGAGTTCCTGGTGTATTATTAGTCCAAAAAGAACTAAAAACTGCATCAGCGGAAGCAATATGAGGTGCTCCATCAACAGATGTATAAAAGACTAAATTCGCTGTTACATTATCAATTGTTCCAGCAAATGAATATAAATGTGTTACAGGAATCGCTCTTTTAGTCTGCTTATAATTAAACCCAAAGGCTTGCTGGAACATCTGGCATGTTGTCCCTCCAAACGTTGCATTATCTCCGGTGCAACTTTGCGCTGCTGTAAGTATATCCTTAATAGTTGATGCTGTACCTGCCATAACGGAGGGCGCATAACTTTTTTCATAATAATACTGGCATTCTCTTAGAACCTCATCCGCTGTTTGTGGTGCAGGAATGGTCGGTATATCACCCAAACAGCATGATATTGAATTGATAACAACTTGTGTGCCTGATGTAGGAGAAGTAAATACGACTACTATGGCAAAATTATTGTTAGTTGATGACTTGCCAAAATTAAATCCACCACTCCATCCGCTTAAAGATAAAGGTAGCAATGCATTAAACGCAGGAAGTGCTGTATTCGTATTGCCAATATTTTGCGGCGTGGCTATCCATGTTCCTGGGCTTGTAGTTAATGTAAATACACCTGCGCCATTAACGGTACCAATAGTACCTCCAGATAATGCTGGTATAGTTCCATTGACAGTAGAATAAAATAAATAAACTTGTGCTGTCGTGCCCGTATTAACTAAATTATATGCATTAATATTAACCGATAAATTATCTAATGTGGTCTTTATAGCATCTGCGCCGGATAAATATTGTAATAAATAAAACGATTGAGCAGCGGCATTTGTCGTAACTATCATTGCTCCTGTACTGCTTAGGCTTGTTACCGTTACAGTAGATGAGGAGCAATCCATAATAGTTTGATCCCATGTATAAGCAGGTGTGCCTGATGTAATCGTTTGCGTCGTATTAAAAAATTGTTTTGGATTTAAAGGGAAATCCCATCCAACCAATAAACTCGGAATCGGCTTAAAGTCTAATTGAGGTTTATAAGTATGAAATGTATAGTCAATCTGTCTATTTATTGAGTCTTGTTGAAAGCTAGGCTCTACAGGAACATCCTCGACAACCAATTGAATGCTTGTTACTAAAATATCAACGTTGCTTGGTAATGCTAATTTGTAATCGATATAAGCAGCTGGAGGTAGGTTAGGATTGCTTGTCGCAGGTAATTGCCCATGGCCTGTATATTCAGCGAATGCAGGGCCAACGATAGTATTTAGAGGCAATACCTGTGCCAAAAGAGACGCATTAGAATCAACTAATTGCGCACTAATGGCTTGAGGCGCGCCATTAATCTTAGCAGTAACCGCATTGGCTACAATTTTATTAGCCCATAACATGCCATTTTGATAAAAGCGTTGTCGTAGGAATACAGAACCCGGCGTCCATCCGCTCATATTGATTTCAAGCGCGTATGGGGCGTTTGTTGGGTTAGGGGTAGCGTTATTCAATGGCACCTGAGTTATCGTCACTGTGCCCGTCCCAGCCATGTCTAGGAACCAATCGGGGCCAATTGCTATGGATGCAGGATTGGTTGTGGTGATGGTCAGTGGCGAAGAGATGTTTACTAATGCAAATTGTGGATTAGTTATTTGGTTATCTGATGTAAACGCTACCGTATCAACAGGGGTTGCGCCGCCCTCACCGGCAACATAGTTCTCTACCAGGTAAATCAACGGATCACTTTGAGACGGTGCGTCAATACCGTTGTTTTGTCTAAATTCAAGCCTATAGACCACACCTGATTCAAAATAGATATCTGGAGGCAATGTTCCATTGGCTAGAAACTGTATGGGACTAGTCCAGGCTACGCTTACATCAGGGTCGTGATAGACGATTGCAGGCACGTAGGGAATCGTATTTTGCAGAACATACATGTAAAACGTATCGTCGAACAGATGTCCTGTGAGGTCGGCTAGTAGCCATATCGGATTACATCCTCGGATGCCTAAGCTCATAAAATACGTCCCTGTATTGTTTATCGGATAATAGTATCACGTAATGTATTTAGAAACCCATTCATAACCACGAACTCCATGCGCATATTCTTGAAAATCTGTTTGGGTTGGGGTTTTGGGTTTTAAATCGGCGTCAGCCAATCCCTTTTCTTTACGTTTTAAAGAAGAAGATGTTTTCTTGTATGCAGTTTCTGCACTAGTTGAGGCTAACTCATGCGGATTCTGCACTAGTGTATCATTTTTGTTCTGTATATTATCTATACGTTTCTGCACTAGTGAACAAATTCTATTCAATATACGGCCTTTGATATATTTCACCTGATTTGTATAGCCTATACGTTCTATAAGTCTTAATGATTCCAATGTATTGAATGATTCAAAAATGCTGCGTCTGGAGTATCCCGTAAGTTCGGCTAGCGATTTAACGGAATAAGGGAATGGCTTGTCGTTTCGAATTAGAAAGCCGAGAAGCCTATAGAAAATAGTTTTCTCTCGGCGTTTCAATTTAAGACGATTATAGGCAATTGTAAAAATTTGTGAATTATAGGATTTTGCTTTTTTATTAAGCATGATATACTGTTCCTGTCATTTAGCATGATAAGCCGAACGGGTTGTCGCCCATATGTTCGGCTTTGTTTTCTGTATTATACCTCTTCTTTTCAAATCTACTAATCATCAACAAATTATCAATTCAAGAATTAACGCACTCAGAAAAATTCATCTTAACTGTACTTTGTTTTCGGGCAAATCAATTTCATGAAGTTTATTCTGCAATCGAACGATTATCTTTGGACTGTACATGCAGTATAAAAACAGTGGAACGTTCTTTAAAAAAATTAAGAGATTTAGGATATATATCTTATACAGGTAAAATTGCACCCAAATCGAAAAATATTCCTATATATAGAATTAATTTAAACCACGGACTCTCAGGGGGTGATAAAAGATTAACCACGGACATTCATGATTCTAACCACGGACATTTAGGTAATTTAACCACCCCCTCAGAGGGTATATGGATAGACAATATTTTAAAAGACAATAAGAAAGACAATGCTTTATCTTTTAATTTTTCTAAAACCTCTAAGTTCAACCCCGAAAACCAGGATGATGCGCACGATAAGAAAATGATTGAGTACAAAAAAATCATTGAAGAGAGGAAGAGAAATTTATAAATGCTTGATTTTTGTACGTCAACCTGTATAATGTCTATTAATTAATCAATGGATATAATGATGAGCGCTTCAAAAATAATAGACAATTACAGTGATGATGTTAGGCTAGCCCTTCTTGAACAGTCCATTAACAACGTTACTAATACACTTGTTCGATTTGAGAAACGGTTCGATCAGATTGATGCTGAAATCAAATCACATTTTAGATGGACTATGGGATTGATATCAGGTCTTTATATCATGCTTGGTAGTTCATTAATTACTGTTGTTATTAAATTTGTACATTGAAATTGGTTTAGGCGGGTTGCGATGCATGAAAAACTTTATACTCAACATGAATTAGATATTGAGTTACTTAAAAATAATCAAAGTCATTTATTTAAAATACTTGAAAGACTTGAACTGAAAGTAGATTCACATTTTCATTGGACTATGGGTTCCATGTCAGTTCTATATTTGTCGTTAATCGGTACTTTAGTTACTGCATTGGCTAAATCACTTAACTGGTTTTAGGATGTTATTATGTACCTCATATTTTTAACCGCAGTTCTTTTTGGTCTAATTTGGTATACCTTTTGCGGGTAATTATCTACCAGCTGCCTTTAGCATTTGTGCCACCCATTTTGGTAAAGCAGCTGTAGCTGCAATACCTGTAGCGACCTTAGCTACGGGCGAAATCTTATGATATCGTGCTGTTCTTGCTTTTCCTTGGCGTTGATATTCCGCAGCTTCCGGTGCGCCTCTAGATGCCATTTGGGCTTCTTGATCAAGATGCATTTTTTCGCCCATATTATATAGGTCTTCGCCCAGCTCACCGTGAACACCGCCTTTCTTACTTAATTTTATACCTTCAGATTTAACTGATGATTGCAATCTAAACCACGGTTTAAAATCACCTTGTATTGCTTTGGCCACAGCAGAGTTTACGGCTTCATGCGGTATTTCCATACCTGGAGATGTTAATATCCTTTGTGCTTCCAGTATATCTTGAATGTCTGGCTTATAACCCGTTAGCAAATTTTTTGCTTCTAAGACTGCATCTCTATTTTTATAAGGCTTGCTAGCTATAGATTTAAAAATAGGAAGTGTATCGCCAGCTTTATTGGCGGTTTTTGCGGCTTTGGAAAAAGCTAGTTTAGCAACTTGCTCAAGTGATTTACCAGCTAATTGACCGCCTTTCGCTATCGGTCCGAGCGGGGTTGCGGCCTGAAAAATAGAATCACCGGGCTGTCCTTCGCCTAAGCTAAAAACATCTGACTCGGGATACTGAGGCCAGTGTTTAGCCCCTTCGCTGATATAAGGAATTTCTTGTTTAGCTAAAAACTTCATTGCGGGTCCAGCGGGATTAGTCGCAAATTCCGCCAAATCTATCGCTCCTTGTCCTATGTTCTTTAATGAGCGACTTAAAGGCATATGAATTGCACCAGACGTTTCGTTTACTATTTTATTTAATAAACTTGGTTCTGGATTAAACCCAGGCAATGCAGCATTTATCTCTTCATCAGTCGCATCATCTGGGAAAGAATGAACTTTGCCCTCAAATTTAATCTGCTTAGTCATTATTTTTTTCCTTTAGGGACTAACTTTCCATTAACCCTTACATACTCAATAACATCGCCAACAGGATGTGTTTCATTTTTTTTATTTGGGTGTAAAAATTGATTAGAAGATTTGACGCCATTATTTAGTTCGTCTTGATAGCCTCTCAATCTATTTCTGTAATCGAAATCTGTTTCATATGTTCCACGATCTAAAATATCCATAACTTCGTGAATACTGCCTTTTGTGTTTGGCCACCCTTTTGCTTTTGCGTAGTTTTCAGCGGCAGCTTTAACGGCTTTTGAATGAGCTGCTTTTTGACCTGAATAGATGAATCCAAGACCTGGGGGTTCAAATGGCGAAGGTATATCAATAAGATGCTGAATTGCATCAACAGCTTTTGGTGAAAGGTGAATAATATTTTCATGCAATGTTCTCACTGCTGCTGGCATTTTCTCTTCTTTTTCAGATTTAATAGCTTCTTTCTTTTTAAACAAATCAAGTGCTATATCCTCTTTTTCTTGAGGCGTTTGTGGTTGAGGTGCAAAAGGATTAACACCCATATGTTTTTTAAGCATCCCACCGACAATCATCTGCATTAAATTAGGTTTACCAGAACCTTGATTGGCAGGTGCAGTATTAGCCATAGGCTCTTCAACAGGATATTGTGGCGTTTGCTCCTGCTCTTGTTCCTGCATAGGAATCATGCCTTCACCTTGAGGAATCTCATGTTGCTGACCAAACATTCCCATAGACTGTAACTTTTGGTGCAATAAATCATTATTTTGTGGTGCAGGTTCTTGGGTGTTTGTGCTTTGATTGCCATTGGCTAATGCAAGAAGTCGTTGAATCTGATCGACTTCACGGTTAGGATCCATTTTCATCATTGCTAATTTATGCGCGTCACTAGAAGCCAGACCAGCCCTGCCAGCAGCTGCTTTACTCAAACCTAATTGGGCTTGAAAATGTCTCTCAAGCTGAGCCATTGCTGCTTTTTCATGCTCAGTCTTTTGTTTAAGCTGATTGCGACCTAATATTTGCTGCATTAGATTATCAAAGCCAAGACTTTTATTAAACGCTTCCATCCCACTTACAGGCATTGGTATATTAAGCGCCATGATTAACTACCTCCTGTTTGCCAGGAACCACGTCCCATGCCGCCTGTCCCCATGCCACCAGTTAAGTAACTAATCAAAAGCTTACCAACTGCTCCACCCATTTTGCCAAGCATTTCACCTGGCGCATTTTGTTGACCAAAAGCCATTTGAGCAGAATTATTCCCCATATTCATGGCATTCTGTCCCATGTTCGAGGCAGTCGATGCACCCGTGTTATACATACCTTGAGATAGTCCTGCGCCAGTTTTATATTTTTCCATCAAATCATTAAGATAATTTTGCTTATCTTGCATGGCAATATTAGATGTACCTTTCTGCACGGCATTAAGCGCACTATTAGAACCCATAAGTCCCATGCCACTAGCCGCATTCATGCCATGCTCTTGTGCGATACCTTCATTGGCTTTAGCTGCTTCTGATTCTTGATAACCTTTAGACCATTTGTCCTGTAAGGCTTGGGGATCCATTAAGTTCTTAATCATTTCACTTAAATTAAGACCTTGAGCCTGTCCATTAGTATTATAGGGCTGCATTTCGTTCTGCCCTTCATGATAATACTTGTCCAACTGTTCTTGTCCGGCTTTATAGCCACGATCAGGATGTAAAAAACTAGATAACCAACTCATAGCACCATCTCCTTATGGATAGGCGGTCGTCGTAAATTTCACTAACGCACCACTTTGCATACCTACATATTCGTTATTTGTCGTGTCATACAACAAAATTCCATTGCCAAACTGTCCCGCTAAATTCATTGCTGCAATCTGAACAGCAGTCAGATTAGGCGACGTTAAAAAATTAATCGCATTCTGTAAATCACTAATGTTCTCATTTAGTGTATCAACAAGTACGCATATCCATTGTAAGAATTGCGCATCAAAATCGCTTTCAGCAATAGGTGCTGAGTCAATCCTATCTAGAAACATAGGCATTAATTAGCACCTCCGCTAACGCGACGTGTATTCCTCACGCCACCTAGGATAACAATAGGCGCAGAACTTACACAGATAAGTTTGTAGCAACGATTACGGCTAATCCCTAGCTCATACCAGCGCATGCGCCAGCGGTATTGACCAAGAGGGCTAAACTCACGATTATCGGCAGTTAAAAAGGTTTCACCGCCGTCATCAGAATAATACAACTCAATATGAGGCTTAAATAAAGCATAATAGTGATTATCATCAAAACTTGGCGTGTTACTACCTTCTGCAATAATGAACGTATCATCCTCTGTAACCATGTAAATAGGTTGAGGAGGTACGTCTGATGTAGATTGCTCATCAATGATATAAACGGCATCAAGAAAGGCAGTATTATTTTTATAGAACGTCTTATTGCCAAATACAAAGTCAATCTCCACGTATTCATCAACAAACTCCGAGTAATCAGGTAAAAATATCTGCTGAGTAACTAATTCATAACGCATGGGATACTTCAAGAACGCGTCAACTGCCTGGTGATTAGCTTGCGCAGGATTAATTAATTCATTGTGATAAATGTTTCCTGCCATTTGGTAAATCGCTGGATCATCTAGCACAGTAACTAAATGAGCGTTATTAAAATACACATGTTTCACAATCCTGTTGCGCTCACCATTCAACTCAATGCAGCGACCCCATTTCTTTGTTTGAAAGTTATATTCAATGCAATTGGCGTTGTCTACAATATCCAAATCACCAAAATTAAGAAATTGCCCAGCCGCTGCTCGATAGAATATTGAATTCTCATACTGATATAAAAATCCATCAACCTCGTTAGTCAAAAATGGGTTTAATGTATTATCATGCGTAGAGTTCTCGAGCAAGATGTTAACGGCTTGAGACGATATATCCTCTGGTTTCTGACCGCCTGACATCATAAAGGATACAAGACCATTCTGGTTTTTAGCTAACCATACCATCATGCCAAAATCGACTGACAAGCTATTAGGATCAGCAATCCCAAAATCAAAGTTATATGATGTATTAATCTTCCACGGAAACTCGGTAGTAATCCCACCAACAGTAATTTGTGTAATGATATTAGCCCAAACATCCGTAGTAAAATCGCACATTATGTATAATTGATTATGCAATACAGCGAATTGGTTGATAACACCGCTAGCAAAGGCATTCAGTCCAACACCATTTATAGTGAAATAAGAACTCACTGTTCCGGCTAAATTAATCTGACTCAAATAAAATTCAGATGAATTCGCGAGACTAACAACAAAACGGTTTCCAAATGCAGCAACGTAAAGCGGACTACCATGCGTAGTAGATCCACCCGGCGCATGTACATCCGTTACAACAGCGGCAGTTACCGAACTACCATTCTCAGTAATGACAAAAATGTTTGTGCCATCCGTCATCATATTATAAACAGTCGATGCAACCGCTAACGTAGCAAACCAAATTGGCCCACCTAATGAAACGTTAATTGGCAATACTTGAAAGTTATAAAATGAATCATATTGATAAACCGTTGTACCATCTATTACATAGAAATACTTAATTGATTTAAATATAGCTCTGGGTTGCGCATTGAATATCAGTCGATTTTGATTCAAGAAATTTACGTGTGCGCGACCCATAGTAGGATACGATGCTATGGGCTTTTTTCCTGACTCACACAGAACTTGATACCAGTTAGCGCAGTCAACAGAACCGAACTGATTGAAACGCTGCTTATCAAAATAGCAGAAAATAGGCAATTCTTGAATAGTAGCCGCATAAGGATTAGTTGCCATCTAAATTCCCGCCCTGACTCGCCATGCTCCATTGAGCAAGCTTTGCTCGTCACCCATAATTGATAAATTAACCTCGCTAGCTGATTCCATATTGTCTTTTAGCTCGCGATACTCTGCCTCTAAATCGGGCGTCCATGCAGAACCTCGTCCTTTAAACTTTGAAACATACTTTGCTACTGCGTACATAAAATATAGGTGCCAGTATTCAGGCACACCACTCAAGTCATCATTAACCGTCAATACTGGCAATTGAAATTTGCCTCTGCAAAAGAACTGAAAGAATTGGCTGGGCGCAGGATAAAGCCTGCATTCCACATAATTAGTTTCAGGAAATGTAATGATAAACCGTGGTAATCCGCGCAAAGGCTCATACTTCCAGGCTGATAAGTAATCATCACGAGATTTATCAATCAAGGGATAGGTTACGCCATTTAGCAATAACCATGCGTTATCAAGATTAGCAAGCCTTCCTTGTTTGATGTAAATGTCTTCGGGATTTGTGACGTTATGTGTAAACGTTAATAATGCTGAGCGTGTACTTAACGCCACTAGACTCAAGGTTATTGTATTGCCAGTTATCAATGTAATAACAGATAGTGGCTGAATACCACCTCCAGAAACTAAGTCACCAACAGAATACAAACCACTATTAGCCACCGTAAACGTTGCCAATCCTACAGTTAAGGAGACAATTTCGGTCTGAGTAGATATTGGGGAATAAGAACTGTCGCTAAAAATAATTCTTTGAGTATTTGGATAAATTGGTACTGTTACAGTTTGTGCAATGGTCAACATCAATCCTGAGCTTGCATAAGATTGCATTATTTGATTCAAAACGCGAATAGCCAGCTTTTCATCGTCGCCGTGCAGTGGAACAGTCGGATTTGATGCGCTGATTAATCGGTACATTTGAAAACAAAACTCACGGACTGTTATTGCCATTAGTTGCTCGCTGAATTAGGTAGGAAATCATCTTGCTCAATTTCTAGCTCACCAAGAACGCCCGTAGGTTCTTCTTGTTTAAGCTCAAGTACGCCTGTTTTATATGTTCGCGTAGCCTTTGTCTTGTGTGCTTTTTTAGCAACACTGGCCAACGCATCTTCTTTAGTCGCAAACCATAAACCGGTTTGCATGCTAGCTTCATATTCATCCCAACTTTCTACTAGTTGTTGCTTACTGTCTGTTGCATAAATAAATGTTCTAAAATTATCTTTTGATACGATACGACCTAAATACATCGCTGGAACTCCTTTCATAACATCATTCCTGTAAAACATGGTGCCGTCATTTATGGCAGCACCAATTAGATTAAGAACGGATTCGAACCGCAAACTCAGGATTAATCGCAACGCCGCATATCACGTCGATACGGTCTAACTGTTCGTAGTTACGAATGTCAGCACCCAATGAATAAGTCATGGCTAACTTATACAAATCAGAGTATCGGGTAACTGCTTCAACACCACCGCGAAGCTCTTTAATTGGAGGTGCTGCAAACACAACTGCTTGAGTGTGATAAGCCAATGATACGTTATGACTCTTACTCAGCAATATTTGTGCGCCATTAGGAATTGCAGCAGAAATGTTTTGTCGAGCACCAGAAATAATGATAGTTGGATTAACAGGAATATCAGCGGTTGAGCCGTTTGCAGAAATAACCTGTGCGGTTACTACAAACTGTGCGCGCTGTTCTAATGGCTCGTAGTTCAGAGGGTTAATCATAAACACACCGGCTGCATCATCAATTTCTATGATGTCACCAACGTTAAATACGACAGCACCTGGAGCTTGTCCCAAACTTCCAACGGAAATTGTATTGTCACCAACAATCGGGCCATTGGTAACCAAACCACCTAACAAGAATCCAGCAGGAGGAGAACCACCAGCTTGACCAAGACCTGCAATTTGACGCATTAAGAAGTTAGTCTTAAAGAAGTCAAAGCCTGACAAGTGACCAACAAATCCATCAATCAACGCGCCTGTGTTAACAGTGTTGTTGAATGTGTTGTACAAGTCGTTTGAAAGGTTAGCGGCAATTCGTGGGCCAACACCAGTATAACGTTTACCGTCTTCTGGAATCGCCAACTCCGTCATATACGCATCAGCGGTTAAGATGGTATTGAAGTCAACAGGAACGCCAGGAGTACCAACTGCTTGATAGGTTTGTTGTACGAAATTATCAGCAATAAACTTCTCAACCAAGTTAGCGAGACGTTTAGCACGTGGAGCATTGGCCATTTCAAGATAGGGTTCGTCGCGCGCGCGATTGAATGTTAAGTCGAAGCCTGTGTACTCAACCATGGTACGGAATTGTTTGGAAATAGTAAGAGGGCGAATAATCTGTTCGCGAGACTCGGAGGTTGCTGTAGCACCTTCACCAGCTAAATATCTTTCTTCTAAACGATAGTCTAATGTTTGACCAGTAGCAAAACGCAAGTTCTTAAAGTCACCTTCAAGGTTTCTGTTAGCGGTTCTTGCAAAACTTAGCGAATTCCAGAAGCGGACAAATATGTCGTCCAATACGTACTGCGTTTCCTTAAACGAATTAATAGCCATTTTTGTTCTCCCTGAACAAATTAATAACAAATGATTCACGGATGTGAAGCACTCACTTTCATCTGTCCAGCGGTCGACAATAAATAACTACTCGCCTACTTTGGGTGACGGGATCCCTTACTCATCACCTCGAATAGTAGACCTCATCATACAAACTTGTCAATTAATGAACTAAGTTAATTAGCGACTGCTCTTATGTCTCTGTGTGCGCACAGCCAAACGTTTAGCGTCAGCACTCGCCAGTAAGTCATCACCACTTTTATCAACAACTTTTTTAACTACTTTAGTTGTTGAGTCTTCTTGCGGTCGTGCAAGCGGCCTAGGCGCTTTAGTAGTTGGCTTATTACGACGCATACGCTCTTCAAGTCGTCCCATCTCAGTCATTTGAACATAAGGATCGCGCAATTTAGATATACGCTCTAACTCTTGAGGGTTTCGTTTAGCAGCTGCATATAAAAACGCTGCTGGATTATCCATGGCACGCGTTGCTAATGTCATTGGGTTTGATATCTGAAAAGGTAAATTGTTAATCACGTCACTAAAATCATTGAAGTTATTCATGCCTTCGCGAAACTTTGATTCAAACTGTGATTGTGCTTGTGCCTCTTCATTACGTTGCTGTGACTCTTGTTTCTCGTTTGTCATCGAAGTAACTGTTTGCTTAACAAAGCTAGCTAATTGCTGTTGCCAATCGCCACCTTCACTTGGATCGTACTCAAAGTCCTTAGCTGCATTTTGTACTTGTTGACTAGCACCTTGCTGGGCTAACTGAGCACGTAATGAATCTATCTCTGCTTGGTGTTTGCGAGCTTGACGTGACAACCTGTCGCGGATAGCTTCATTTTCTGGCTCTTGCTCATTGCCATAGTCATCAACTTCTAACGCAGGTTTCTTAGGCTTGTCATCATCATTATCAACTTGCTCATCTTCATCATTGAACTTGTCATCATGTTCGTCTTGCTCTTGTTCACCAGCACTATCAACGTCTTCTGATTCTAGTTTGTCAATTGTTTCAGGTTCATCTTGATATTGTTCCTCTGGCGGCGCAGGTTGTTGATTAGAATTGCCGCCCATTAATAGTTCATCAATATTGCTTATAGCCATAATACATTCATCCTTAAATATTAAATCTTATGCGTTAAAATCTTAACCATGTTATCTGCATGCGCAATGGCAGCATCTGTTTGCGTGCGACCAGTCTCTGCCATGTAGCGCATTTTACCTTCCTCTATCTCACCCATTACCGACATCTCCTCGGCTTGTAGCTTTTGTTTTTCGATCTCTAAGTCAATTTGCATCTGCTTGGCTTTCAACTCTAGCTCTTGTTTCTTAATCTCAATATCCATCTGCTTAAACTGCATTTGCATTTGCATTTGTTGCTGTTGCATTTGCTGTTGCATCTGCGCTTGCTCTTGCTCAGGTGTCGGCCCTTGTTGTTGCGGCATCTCACCAGTCTTACCGGCTTGTATAATGGCAGGGGATACGCGAGTTTTAAGACGATTCTTAATCTCAAGGGTATTCATCAATGGCAAATTCTCCGCATATAAATCAGCAATGAGATTGAATGCAGTGGGGTCGGCTTGCAGTACTTCACGCAGACTATCGAGTGCCTGTTGTTTCTCGCCCTCAAATGATGGACCAGGTTTCAGTCTGACTTGATACGTACCTTTGCGTATATCATTTTCAATTTGTTCGCCGTATTCATCGCCTTGTTTGTTGATTGTTATGTTTTTCATGCCTTCATCTGGCATCATGAGAGTCATAACACGCTCAGTATCATAGACTCTTGGTATCATCTCATTAACAATTTCCCCGCCCACACCTATGGCTCTATTAATTGAATTGAAAAAAACATAGGTTGAGTAGCTGCCTTGGCGCGTGCGAGCATCGATTGCTTTGCCGCTTGCCTCATCTCCATTATTCCCCATTCGAGCCGGATACAGCCCAGTACACGTATATAAGTCTTCAATAGCCAATTGATACTGTTGAAATAGAGACATTGAAAGCTCTGGTGCACGAACTTGTTCAGGCTTAGCGCCACTTGGTGACTCATCATATGTAAGCATTCCTTGAATTGATGTGGGGTCGCGCCAGTTGCGTTGCGTGTCCATGCTGGCTACATTCTTTTTGCTACCAATCCATTGGTCATAACGACTGCACTTTAGGATGTATGCGGATTGTGTTCGAAGATAGTTAATATAACGCTGTGTATCTCGACAATCCCCAAAAAATGAGCGTGTAATTTGTTTACCTATCTTAGCGTAATAACTATTATTATCGACGAATACAACCGGCAATTGCTCACTAGGAAACTCGGTCTTATCTAGCTCATAGTTACCAGCAATAATGTAATGCATGATTTTATGACGTTTGCTTGGGCGTTTATCCTCGATACGTACCATATCGCCTTCTTGCCAAAGTGTCATGGTTTCGGCTTCGTCTTCTTGCACGGCTTCTATGAGCGTTGGTTTTTTATCCTTTATATCAAGACCGTCTTGTCGCGGTAAAATATCATGATCACCTTCCATGCCAAATCCATCACTTGGCATTTCTTGCACTGGTTTTTGTTGTTCTAAACCTGGTTGCGCTTGCTCTTGGCCTGCCATAGGCATTTGATTGCCCATTAATTGCTGCGCGAACTCCATAGACTGATTACGTTGATTAGTCTCACGTGACTTTTCTATCAGCTCGTCCATCTCTTCTTGGTTTAAAATATTACCATTTGATAGTTTATAAAGCGTGTCTTTTTCATATTTGCGAACGAAATGGTTAATGATAGTAATGGATTCATCATCCGACCACGTGAAGGGATCGCTTGCCTCATCGGGTTGAACTACTAATGCAATCTCTTCTTTTGATGCATAAATACTGTCTTTTTTATTAATGTTTTGCTCAACATCTTTGCCGTATACTTCGCGAAACTTAACGCGTGTCATGCGTGATATAAAGCCACAAAGTGTGCCATCAGTTTTATTGATAGACTCAGCACCTACATCCCAATAGCATTTAGTTGCATCTTTGAAATGTCCATAGACAATATCAAGGTCAAATGATTTGGCATGACTATAATCAGTCAGCACACAAAACGCACCGTAACCGCCAATTGCGGCTTGGCCAGCTGCCACTTGATAAGCAACGGTGGCTTTGCCCGAAAACATAATATCTTTAGTCATGATTTCGCGCAGGTGTGCGACCTTTTGATCGCATCCGGACATCGGTACAACTTGGAGTTGCGGGGTGTTTTGTTGTTGTTCGCCGAGCAATGAGTTGGCCATTGTACCCAGTTTATTAGCTGTTAGAGGTACTTTTCGATACGTCTTAATCATCTCTTCTTGTTCTCGATCTTCCCATTGCTCGCCAAGGACAAAGGTATGCATGAAGTGATAGAGGTCTATATTAGCTTTGAAGTATTCACGGAACTTTTCACACGCAATACGCGCTTCTCGGGCTACTTTTTCATTTATTCTGGCCATGACAATCCCTTGTATGTATTAAGCAATCCGTACTTACTTTAAATCAACATCCCCGCCGTGCGTTCCGGTATATGATTAACCTGGTAACCGCCCTCGGTTACATATTCGCCACCGTAAAACGTCAGCATTAGCGCATCCGATGTGTCGGGTGATAATAGCCCACGCTTCTTAGCGTCGTCTTTGCTTTCGATTTGCAACTTATCGCTTGAGTCATACTTATACCCTAAACCACACAAGTCTGTTTGTAACTCATCGCTGTCCGGTATCTCCACCGGCATTTCTTGTATTAACCAAGAGCGCATCCAGTCCCATAGCTCAGCACGTAGATTTTTGTACTTATCTGGTTCACTAGCTCGGCGTGCAACGTTAACACCTTCTACTATGTCATATCCAAGCTCATGTAGTCTATCGACAACGCCCGCGCCAATGCCAATTGAGTCGATACAAACGCGCTTGGGATGCTCTTTGTCTATCATGCGCTTGATAATACCCGCTAACTCCATCGTGTCAATATTGTAATGCGTCTCTAAGCCAAATGCGCGTCGACCTTTTCGTCGAATGATTGCGGTTCGGTCATCACCTTTACGGGCTGGGTCAATGCCGATTACTAATGATGTGTTGCTTTCCACGCGTGTAATGCGCGCTTTTTTTACATGCTCGATGTTAATAAACGTATCAGTAATTGATGATAGAAACGCTTCATCGTCTGTAAATGGATATTCTTGTCTAAACTTCCTGCACTTCTGATCGTAATCACCTTTGAAGTCTTGAAGCTTAATTCGCCTCCAGTTCAAATGGCCTGGCTTTAATCCATTATCTTTAAACTTTTCTAAGTATTCTTTCTCGTCATCGTGCAAGACAAAGTTAGCATCGTCAATACAATACTCATCTTGCCAATACCAGGGTACAAAAATTGCTTGATAACGCGACGCACCGTTCTTAGCCTCTTGCCACTCTGCGTAAAAGTCATTATCAATACCGTTTGCGGTTGATTCTTTAATAACTTCGGTGTCCGCCATCTCTGCTACTGTTTGCAACAATCCAAGACCAATACGCGCTGCATCTTTGTAAAACGCATACTCTGATAGATGCAAATATTGGTTAGTCATCGAGCGGCCAATCTCAGCACTACCAGCCGTACCAACGCGATAGCCAGATCCTAAACGCTCATAGAGCAATAAGTTATCGTTCTTTTTATCTGGTTGCGGGAATAGGTCTTTGTCAAGGTTCTCTGAAAAGTGTTTGGTCATACCAAATAAGCTGCGTGTTGCATCGGATAGATGGGTTAGAATGAAGGTCTTTTTTCCGCGCTTGGTTACGGTATATTTAAAATACCGTGCTTGTACATACGTGGAGTTATGAGAAACCAATCCTTCGCATATAAATGTTTTAGTACTTGTTTGCAGGTCAATGACTTCAATTTCCCCAATAGAGCGAATTGATTCTATTTTTACCCATGCATCGAACCCATCGCAAGAGTTGGGCAAGGACTTGCCAACAAACTCTTGGCGAGAAACAAACCTTGACGGCCTAGTCATTGTTAATATTTTGATAATGTCTGCTTGTCTGTCAATGCGAATGCAATGTACTGGCTTGTCACCCATTTTGTTACGCTGACCGCATTTAGTACGCTTATCCACTAACTCATAATATCGAATCGATCTATCTTCAAGATACTTTTTTGCTCTTTGCAAAACAGCACCATCAATTTGGCTTAATGCAATGCGAGAGGCGGGATAACAACCAAACGAACCTTCACCGTCCAGCAATCCACCAAACCATCCGTCCTCATAGGATGGCTCATAATCTTGAGGAGGGCACGAAAAGGAACGAATGTAGTCACCAACAAGGGCACTATCAATATCACGCCATAAACTTAAGCAACCACCGCGCTGCCTAAAAAGCATCCGGTGATCGCCTGTTACCTCAAGTTTCACGCCATTAGATAAACAAACCTCAAACGCTGCCTTCTTGAAATAAACTTTGGCTTCAACAATGGCTGCACGTATCTTTCTATCTGTTTTTCGCCCGTTTATATTCACGCTCAACGGATATTCATCAATAGCATAGAGTGATTCGCCGACCTTAACATCTTTGATCTGAATCCAGCGATAATCACTGGTCAAAATTCGCATATGAGGTGCAAAACAGCATCCCTGTTGACGGCCCTTTAGAATTAACGCACGCACCTTGCCCGTAGCTATGCGCTGGGCTTCAAGGCGTTCATCAATATAAGTTTGGGCGCGATTTAAGACAAGGGGAACCTCGGATCCTGATTTGTCATGAATAATGAGAAAATTTTGTGCAAATAGTGGCAAGGATTTAAGTATGCGTATTAATTTGTCTTCTGACATACGTCTAAAATCCTTTTAATCAATCAACTTATCAATCAGTTTTTCAACAATGCTATCACTAACAGACTTATTATCTTGTTTTTCCTCTTTGTAATCTGCTCTGAATCTATTTTTCATGGTGAACATCCAAGCAGTCGCAGAAAACTTATCCAAATTACCGCAAATGCCATCTTCGCCGATATCTTCCCAACGAGCTTGAGCCGCATTTAACCCATTTTTATAAGCTTCGTTAAACTCAGGATGAATCTTACACCACTCGTAAATAGTATCTCGACATACACCTATATTTGTAGCAAGTCGTGCAATGCTCTTTCCTCTACTTAAAACATCGAGAGCAATTGCACACATTGACTCATTATAAATCTTATCGGCCATTATAGTGTCGGCACTCCAGGTTAAGGACCAGCTTGTTCATTTCTTTTTTCACCACGCATCTCTTCACCAGCTTCACCAGGCTCGCAGTAGTCAGGTTGCATCTTGTTTTGCTGTTCAACACGTCGACCATATGCGCTGGGTACGCCTTGATAATGTGTATTTCCACTATCGCCGTCGCTTGTTGTGTAGTCAATAACTTCGCTCATTTTTAAACTCCCTGTAATTGATAGGCTAACAATAACACAAGATTAGTTATCCACAAAATCTATGGATAACCCAGGGGATAAATATTATCTAAGTCAAACCCAGTCTGCCGAGTGGCTTCGTCTTCGACACAACACAACTGGCATAATTAATTAACATATTTATATAACAAGTGTTGACATATATAACAAATGTTGATATACTTGCTTCATCAACTTAACGAAGGAAACAAAAATGAAAACAATAACTGAAATGAGCCTATACGACCTAATGGCAGAAGATTTAACCATCTGGATGTGTCCAAATGAAAGATTTGGATACGATTTATACCTGGACGACGAAAATGATAAAATATTAGTTGCGGAGGAAGGCATACACCCCCATGCTGCCGAGTCTTTTGCTGAGTTTTGTCGGCGTTATCTGATAAGTTATGAAAAAGCTACAAAGAGGATGGCAGCATAATGAAAGAGAAATACAGTTGTTATGATTTTGAGATTAAGTCTGAAGGTGCCGGATATGTATATACGATTTATGGCGAAGGCTGTATGCCGTATGATGACGGGGTTATCGAATCTGATTATTGGTATGATACGAACGAAGAGGCCATGCAGGCAGCTAAAGACCACATTGAGTGTTTAGAAAATGGAGAACAATAAGTGAAATTAACAAAACAAACATTATTTTATATCATTAGTATACTCATATTTATGATAAATATTTATTTTATTTATACAATAAATCAACATAATGACATTGAAATTGATGCGTTAAAACAAACGGTAGCAGAACTAAATAGGATGCAAAATGACTGATAAAGATACATCAAACATGGCGTGCGCGTTTTTGTTAGGCAAGACGCATGCGAATATTGTTAATGCATTGAAATATGAACAGCCTTATTTAGTTCGCGAACATTTAGTGCAAATTGAGGAGGCATTGCGACTTGAAATTAACCGCCTGTATTATCCTACTGAACAACCACTACCTGAGTAGCAACCGGCCCTTTAGGCGAATCAGACGGTACAAAACTGACCTTGTCACCCTCGTTCAAGGTCTTAAAGCCTTGTCCGCTAGTAATATCCTTGAAATGTACAAAATACTCGGTTCCCTGTGATGCCACAAAACCATAGCCTTTTTTCTCATTAAACCACTTTACGACACCATCTTTCATCTCATCATCCATAATCTATGTTAAACATCGTGTTCTAGGGGGTAAATCTTCGATCTCAGCAACTTTTACCCATTCCCCTATACCTTTGCATAGGTAACTCGTCTGAAGCCCTGTAGAGCTTCCCAGAGCCGTTTGTGCATTCCGGCATTCCGGTATCCCTCCAAACCTCAACCCCAGTAACCAGTTGTTCATCTGTCAATACGCCGCTAACCATATCCTCTTTGTCCTCTTTGCTCAAGAGTCTTGTTGATATTAGCTTTGGACTAACTCCCAGTTGCAGTCCTATCGAGAAGAGTTTCTTCTGGCATTGTTCCTTGGATAGCATTTTTAAGTCCTTTTAAATGCTCATGGATTGATTTTGTACCATTAGTTCTAACAGCCTGGTCAATAAGCCGCTTGATTTTGCCATCCTGGGCTATTTGTTCTTGTTTTAATGCTTCTTGAGCATTGTCTATCTCGCGTATCGATTGTGATGTTATGTCTTTGTAGCCGTGGGGTATTTTCCATAAGCCTTTTTTTATTAAGTTAATAGCCATTTCCACCGATACAACTTGATCGCGTATAGAACTAAACTTATTAGCATAAAACAAAACTTGTTCAGTTAAATCATTCGTAGGCTGTTTTTTAGTTTCAATTACCAAGCCATATACATACTTAAAAAAGTCGTCAAAAGAAAAAAAGGAAGAAAAAGAAAGGGTTTTTTCCTTTGGATTCCTTTGGGGATTCTTATTATGGTTCTGTATCCCATATTTGGGGGGGGTGG
>QGNH01000032.1_pt1 | contig 37726 bp, 45 predicted proteins | sample 1735481 | NCBI WGS metagenome assembly QGNH01 (sample SAMN09239004, study PRJNA386568) | Viral metagenome, whole genome shotgun sequencing project. | reverse complement strand
GGTGACCGTGGTCGCTTTTTCTGCCCGCACACAGAAATTTTTTACAATTAGGAAAATTGACAAACCGAACAAAAAGCATTATTTCTCAAAGAAACCAAATGTTAACCTACGATTCAACGAACACTTGGGCGGATGGGCAGTTGGTGGAACGGGAGTCGCATTCGCAAAGCTCAAATGAACAACTTACCGAGCGGGACGAGAAATTTCTTACACTGGCCGAGGGATTGAGCCGGATCCTGGACTGGTGTTTTTACGGGAATGAAAAAGATCGTACCAGGGGGCCGCGCGCGCAGACGGCGATGCTTCGGTTTGTGGCGATGGCGGCGGTGCTGAGGCCGGAACTTCTTGGGAACATGAGTTACGCGCAGATTGGGCAAAAGCTTAACAGGAACAATCGGACAATTAGCCAGTACGCGATTGAGTTTCAAAGCCGATTCAAAATTCATTCGCGACGGAACCGGACGAAGGCGGCGCGCAAACAATTCTTGGACAGGCATTATGAAAAATTCCACGAACCAGACGGGATTTGACCGGCTTGAAAAGGCCGTGCGTGCGGCGGGCGGGAAACAGCAGGCGCAACTGGAATGGACCAAGGGCCAGATGCAGCGAGTGACGGGTATTGCTTATGAAACGATAAACAGCCGGCTGGCGAATTTGCTGCCAATACGCAAAGAGGGGTCGGCGGCGATTTATCTGGCGCCGGCCTGCTTCCGGGCGGCGATGAAGCTGGCGCGGCCCGCTGGAAACAATGCAGAGCGGCTGGCAACGGCGCAGGCCAATCGCGCGGAGCGCAAAGACCATATCGAATCCGGAGAAGTGATTCCGACCAATCGCGTGATTCAGGCATGGGAAGATTTGGTTTTGCTGTTTCGTCAACGGCTGGTCAACGCCGGGAACAATTTAGAGTCGCAAGGAAAGCTCGACCATGAGCAGCGCGTGGCGTTAGACAGCGAAATCAACGCCGCGCTGGCGGAACTGGCAAAAAAAATCTCTTACAAGGCTGACGAGGAAGAAAGAAATGACCGGACTCCCCAAAGCACTTCGTCGGATAGCTGAAATTCTCCCAACGCCGCCACCGCTGACAATCTCGGCATGGTCGGAAAAGGAAATTTATCTGCCCCGCGAAGGGAATGCAGAAGCAGGGAAATACAAATTATCCCGGATGCCCTACCAAGCGGCCATGTTGAACGACCCGCTCGACCCAGAGGCAGTTGAAACCTTTTGGGAAATCGGATCACAGCTTGGAAAAACGCTCTGCCTGATTCTTATTAACGGATATTTCGCCCACCATGCGCCGACATCGGTCTTGAATGTGCGCCCGACGCTGGATTCGGCAATGTCGTGGATGCGCGAGAAGCTGCTTCCCCTGTTCCGAGCCTGCCCATCGCTGAAAAACCTTTTGCGCGAGCCGCGCGAGCGGGACAGCGAAAGCACATCGCTCAACCGGAAATTCCCCGGGGGGCATTTATCGGCGGTTGGGGCAAACTCCGTTGCCACACTGCGCCAGCGTTCAATCAAAATCATCATCCAAGACGAAATAGACGCTTTCGAGATGACGAGTGAGGGCGACCCGCTGGCGCTGGCCGACCGCGCCGCAATGACATTCTTTGACGCGGTGAAGCTGAAATCTTCGACCCCGACGCATATCAGCACTTCCCGAATCCATTCCGGGTTTGAGGTGAGCGACAAGCAATTTTATTTTGTTCCCTGTTGCAATTGTGGGGCGTTGCAGCATTTGAAGTGGGGACAATTTAAGTTTTCTTTCGCGCAACCGGACGGAAAAGAAAGGCGCGATACGGAACGCGCGGTTTACGAATGCGAAGCGTGTCACAAGTCTTGGTCAGACGCGCAGCGCATTGCGGCGATCAATTCAGGACACCCGGACAATCCGGCGATAACTGTCAACGGGGTTGAATATCGGGCAAAGTGGATTGCGACCGCTCCGTTCAAAGGAATCCGGGGCCGACACCTCAACGGGCTATATCGCACCATCGGTCTGAAGCGCGCCTTCAAAAACTACCATCACGAATTCGCTGAGGATTTTTTGAAGGCGAAGAAAAACGGGACAGAATCACTCCGCGTCTGGACGAACATTTTTCTTGCGGAACCGTGGAAAGAAAAGGCGCAGCAGCTTGAGTGGGGCTTTTTATTAAACCGAGTTGAAAAATACGAACACGAAATACCCGAAGAAGTTGTTTTGCTCACGGCGGCGATGGACATCCAAGACGACCGCGCCGAAATCGAAGTCCAGGGCATCGGCGACGAAGAAGAAGTCTGGTCAATCGAAAAGTTTGTTGTGTGGGGCGACTTCGACAAAAACGAAACCCAAGAACAGTGTGACGATTTTCTTTCCAAGAAATTCAAACATGCCAGCGGGAATGATATGGGAATCACCTGCGTTGCGGTGGACTCCGGCCACAAAACAAAAGCGGTATATCGCTTTACCAAGGCGCGCCAACATCGGCGCTTTTATGCGGTCAAGGGCAGCGCCACGCCTCACGCGCCGCTGGTGACGCCGCACAAAAACAAGCACTACGGGATTTATCTTTTCAGCGTCGGAACGGACACCGCAAAGGAATCTTTGGCGTCGCGTCTGACAATGGACGAGCCGGGGCCGCGTTACATCCATTTCCCGGTCGGGCGCGGTTACACGGAGCTTTATTTCAAACAGCTTTGCTCCGAGCGGTTGGTGACGACCATCGAGCGCGGAGTTGTGCGGCAGAAATGGGAAAAGAAATATGAGCGCAACGAGGCGCTGGACTTGAAAGTCTATAACATGGCCGCGCTGGACATTTTGCGCCCGAACATTGCCCGACTGCGGAAAAATATCTTCCCGGTAAAAACCGAGGCGCAGGAAAAGACGGATTACGAAATCAAACCGTTTGAAAAACCCAATCCCGACCCAACGCTGGTCGAGCCTCCGAAGATTCAGCCGCGCAAACGGCTTTCGATGCAGGTCGGCGGGGTGGGCAGGTTTGGAGGATTATGAATTTATGAATGGAAAAATAGGAACCAGTTGTCACGGACACACCAAAACTTACCGGTTAGATTTCAAGGCGATTCAAAAAGCCAAACAGATTCTTAAGGTTTCTCGCCTTTTGGACGATAGAGAAAAAACATGCGCTGAAATTGTATCCGGGACATCAACGGAAGGTCTTTACTCTTCAAATTTCGAGCGGAAGATAGTTTATGCGACATGGATTCGTTTAGCCAAGGAAGGAAAACTATTGAAAACCTGGCGACCGACTAAAGCCGCTGGATTTGACCTGTCTCATTTTTAGCGGACATGCCCATTTTCTGAGCAAGCAATTCGTAGCGCGCGACCATCAACCGGACGTGCCAGGGGCACATGCCAGAACTTTTCCCATGTTTCATTACCTTTTGGGCCGCGAACATTCTGCTTTTCGGGTAACACCAAGCGCATTCAGTTATCATGCTTGACATAAAGCGCGTGTCGTGCCAAAGTAACCGCATGGCAAAGACAGTTAGTAACATCAGCGCCGTTCTTGCGTGGCCTTTCTCACGACTGGCTGTCTTTGCCGACACACGCAAGGGCGGCGCTGATTTTTCCAAAAGAACAAAATGAAAATCAAGATCACACTCATCGAGGAATTGCTTGGCACGGCCAACGCAAATCCTGAAATCCATCGCGAGTTCATCGCCAGTAAAGCTCCCAATGCGGACGGCATTGAGGAAGAAATCGCCGCGCTGGGCGTGGATAAGGTGGTCGAAAAATCCACGACCGTATTCCCCAAGGAGAATGGAAAACCGTTTCTTTGGGATTATCAGCTCAAGGGATTCATCAAGGAGGCGACCGGCATCATGCTCGAATTATCGCCGAAGGAAATCAAGGTCGGGAAAACCAAACTCACCAAGTGGACGTTCAAGCGGATCGTGGACAATTTCGTTTTTGTCACGCCGCGAAAACTTTTCATCAACGGCGAGCTTGGCTTGCATTGCACCCGGCCATTGCGGGCGGACACGATGCAGGGGGAGCGGGTATCGCTGGCGACCAGCGAGACGATCAAAGCCGGTGCGATCATCGAAGCGGAAATTCAACCGCTCGCGCCGTCGCTGGATGAGTTCATCCGCAGTTGCCTTGACTACGGGAAATTGAAAGGGCTTGGACAATGGAGGAACAGCGGAAAAGGTCGCTTCACCTGGGAAGAAATCTAAGCGAAGGCGAGGCAAAGCGCCGCAAAGCACAGCGAAGGCAAAGCAGCGCTGAGCAAAGCAGCGCTGAGCAAAGCCAAGGCGAAGCAACGCAAGGCGCAGCGCAGCGAGGGCAAAGCGGCGCTAGGCGCAGCGCAGCGAGGGCAAAGCGGCGCCAAGCGGGGCGATGTCAAGGTAGAGGCTGGATTAACGTCCAGCCTCTTTTGCTTTAATGGACATTTGACCATTTATGAAAATGGCCACTGCCGCAACAATTCCGCCCGACCGCCGCGAACCGATTCAAATTGCTTGTGGCGATTCAATTTCTTTCCAGCGCAATTTCCCGAAGTATCCATCGCCAGTCTGGGCCGTTCATTATGAAATTCGCGGCGGTGGCGCGCCGATTGAATTTGATTCGGCGCAACCAACCGCCGGCGGAACGGAGCAACTTGTATTCGTTGACGGTTCTGTAACAGAAGCCTTTCCAGTTGGTGAATTTGAAATGGCCGGGTATGCCTACAATACGGCCAATGTCGGGGAACGCTATCAAGTTTATCTCGGCCCGGTAAAAATCACCCCCGACCTTGCAACCGCTCCCGGCGATCAAAGCACAAAGACGTTTGCTCAGTTGATGGTTGAAAAGCTGGAAGCCGTAATGCTTGGGCGCGCGTCGAACGATATTTTGGATTCGGAAATCAACGGCACAATGATTCGCCGAATCCCGGCGCGTGATTTGAAAGAATTTTACTATTCATTCCGGCATCAGCGGCAGGGCGAGATTGCGAAAGAGCGGGCGCGGAACAAACAGCCAACTGGACGCAGAATCACAACCCAAATCGCCGTAACATTTCCCAATCCGGTCTTGGGCGGTGAGGGATTTGGGTCGGGAAACATTTATCGCGGTGGATTATGAAATTGTCACTCGAATTGTTTGGGCGAAACAAACCCAACCTTGAACTGCCCGCAAAAACTGGCAAGGAACTGCTGGACACGCGAACGGTGACGCCAAAGGACGCGAATTATCTTCGCCAAGTGTCCCGGCAGAAAATCCGCATGTACGATTCGGCGGCAACGTCGAGGCTGAATCAGGATTTCCCCATCTCCATCACCAGCGCAAACGCCGAGATTTTAACCTCCATTGTGGCGTCTCGCAGCCGGGCGCGAAGGCTGGAGCGTGATAATCCTTACGCGACGGCCATCATCAACTCGCACCAGAACAATGTCGTCGGCTCTGACCCATTCCGCCTTGAAATGAAGGTCGGGAAAATGGTTGAGGGCGCGTTTGTCGAGGAAGATGAAACCAATCTCGAAATTGAACAGGCTTGGCAGGAAGCCGGGTTGCCCGAAAATTTCAGCGTTCGGAAAACATTGAGTCGCGCCGAAGGTTACTGGCAAACCATTTCAGCGGTTATCCGAGACGGTGGAATCATTTGGCGTCAATATCGCCAGTTCCCCAAAAACGATTTTCATTACGCGGTGGACATATTGGAAACCGATCACTTGGATTACAATTGGAACCGTCCCCAAGTCGGCACGGCGAACGAAATCCAGTTCTCAATCGAGATGGACGAATTTCACGCGCCGGTCGCCTACCACCTTTTGACCCGTCACCCCGGCGACGTTTTTGCATGGAGCAACTCGCCAAAATACCGCGAGCGCGTGGACGCCAACGATGTCATTGCTCTTTGGAACATTCGCACGCGCGCGGAGCAATACATCGGCATGCCGTCTTTCTGTTCAATCATCCAACGGCTTCACCGGCTCGACCAGTACGATGTCGCCGAAATGACGGCGGCAATCGTGAGCGCGTGCAAGATGGGATTTTTCAAAAAGGACGCAACAGGTGACGAATATACAGGAGATACCGAAACCGATGAAGGCGCAAAACAAATGCAGGCCAGCCCCGGCACGTTTGAAGAGCTTCCAGCCGGATACGACGTTCAGCAATGGGATCCAAATCATCCCGTAGAAGCCTACCCCAATTTTACCAAGCAAAACTTGCGGGCCGTTGCCGGCGGCGCGGGCCTTGCCTATCACGTTCTTGCAAACGACTTGGAGGGCGTGAATTTTTCATCTGGCCGTCTTGGAGAAAACCAGCAGCGCGCACAGTTCAAGAAATTGCAGATGCACATGAAGTTGAATTTGGTGCGTCCGCATTTCAACGCTTGGCTGAAATACGCGATTTTGTCTGGCATTGTAAAACAGCCGATTGACCGGCTGCCCGAACTTATCAAGGCGGCGCATTTCCACGCGCAGAAATGGGGTCAAATCAATCCTGTGCAGGACACGCAAGCGGACATCATGCGCATCGAGGCAGGATTGGATTCACGCGACCACGTTATTCTCAATTCCGAACGAGGCGGTGACACCCAAAAGGTTGACGCAGAAATTTCCGCCGACAAAAAGATTGACGAGGATCACGACCTGGATTTTTCCGGCACGGATGCGACCTTGCCGACGATTAAAAAGGGAGCGCCGGGAGAGACAACGCCCGGCCCGGAGGACGTTGAGACGCCCGAAACGCCGCCGAAAAAGGGCGGCAAACAGACGATAAAAAAGAAATCCAGAATCCCGGCATTGAACGGCAATGGGCACGCGCGATTTATGGACATTTGACCATTTACGAAAATGAAAAAGCGAAATACGGACGCGCCCCTGAAATATCGTTACGCCGAGATTTCCTCAACCGATGTCGTCCCGCCGGGCGCGGCCGATGGACTGACCAACCGATCCATCAAAGTTGCATTTTCTTCAGAGACTCCGGTGCTGCGAGTTGGCGACGGATTTGACCATGCCGAAGGCGAACAGTATTGGGAAGTTCTTTGCCACGAACCGAACAACGCGGATTTGTCCTTGCTGCAAAATCGCGGCGCGGTGCTTGATGAACACGACCCCAAATCGCCCATCGGCGTGATTAAAAGCGCAGCGATTGAGGCCGACAAAAAGGGCCGGGCAGAATTGGAATTGGATGATGCCGGGCTTGGCTTGGAACGCAGCCGCCAGATGCGCAGCAAAATTCGTCCTCACATTTCAGTTGGTTACGACCAGACAAAACTTTTATCCGAAGGAACGCACACAGACGGAAAACCCTTGAAGCGTTTCTCTTGGCGCGCCCATGAAATTTCCTCAGTCGCTGTTCCTGCCGACCCCGCTGCTGGAGTTGGCAGAAACCTTCCTGCTGTAAAACCCGAACCTGAAAAAATGGACATTTTAACATCAATAGAAAAACTAACACCGGAACAAAAAAATCGTATGAGAATTTTACTTGACCCCGCTTCCACCGACGCCGCTGGTGGCACTACCGCCGCCGCCGCTACCGCCGCCGCCGCCCCCACCGTTGACCCGTTGAAAGCCGAGCGCGTTCGCTCCGCCGAAATCACCAAGCGCGCCGACGCCCTCATTGCCGACAATCCCGCCGTCGCCGACAAGGTGCGCACCATCGTCACCGAAGCTTTGGGCGGCGAGATGACCGTTGACCAATTTTGTGTCCGCGCCATGACCGAATGTCTGGGCGCCAAGAAAGTTACCCCCAAGACCGAAGTTTTCAAGGCGTACAGCAAGCGCGACCAGAATTCGTATTCTCTGATTCGCGCCATGCAGAAAATGCTGCTCAAGAAACCCCAGGACGGCGTGGAATTCGACATGAGCCGGAATCTGGCGAAGGAAAGCGGTATTGAGCCGGAAGGCTTGCTCGTCCCGTTCGACCTCGAAGCCGACATGGGCCGCGCCAACCGCACCCGCCGGATGATGCACCGGGATTTGAACGTGGACACGTTCGGCCAGGGCGGTGCGTTTGTTCAGACCACAATTTTGACTCCCATCATCGAAATCCTGCGCAATCGCATGGTTTGTGACCGTCTCGGCGTGCAGGGCATGGCCGGACTTGAGGGAGATATTGCCATTCCCCGTCAGACCGGCGCGGCCACCGCGTACAGTGTTGGCGAATCCGCCGCACTGACGATTTCTACCCAAACGCTCGACCAGGTTTTGCTCTCGCCGAAACGGGTTGGCGCGTGGAACCAATACACCCGCCGGCTGTTGCTCCAATCCAGCGTTGACGTGGAAAACTTTATCCGCGACGACCTGATGAAAGTCGTGGCGATTGATTGGGATCGTATCATCCTCAACGGCAACGGGGCCGGTTCGGAGCCTCTGGGCATTATGAACACGCCCGGCATCGGTTCGATTATTTTCGGCGGCACGGCGGCTTGGGCGGAAATCGTTTCGATGGAAACCGCAATCGCCGCAGCGAACGCCGATGCTGATGGCATGGCGTATGTGACCACTCCGACCTCGAAGGGCCGGCTCAAAGCGGTTGCCAAGACCGGCGTTGGCGTGACCTCGGTTGTTCCCATCTTCCTGTGGGAAGGAAAATACGGCGTGGACAATTCAAACGATGGAGAAATGAACGGCTATCGCGCCGCCGCGACGAACCAAATCTCGAACAATCAAATGCTGTTTGGCAATTTCGGGGACGTGATTCACGCGCTCTGGGGCGGATACGATATTATCGTCAATCCCTACACGCTGGACACCCAGGCGGAAGTCCGCATCACGGTAAACACGTTCGGCGATGTCGCCGTTCGCCATCCGGCGAGCTTCTGCGTCAGTTCCGACTCTGCCGCTCAATAAACAATTTGAAACAAATACAAATTTCAACTGAAAACAAAAATATGAAATTCACTCAAAAGATTCTGGCCGCGATTGCGGTGTTGGCTTTGGCGACCTCGGCCTATGCCCAAAGTGACACCTTTGGCCAACCCCGGTCAATCGTTCTCTGTGCGCCAACCGTTTTAATCGGTTCGGCGGCAACCGGAACAGTCACCAACGGGGCGATTGACACTCATGGGTTCGATGGCATTGCCACCATTGATGTTATACTGGTCACAAATCTTATGGGGACGTTGACTGCTCAGTTTGAGGGTTCGATTGACCAAACAAACTGGGCGGCGCTCTCCAATTATGCGATGGCAACTTCAGCAACGATCATCATCACAAACGGGTATTATGGCAGCACAAATCTGACGGCTACGAACATATTTTTGTATCCTGGAGTTGTAACTGCGCCCACCGCCTCAACTGCGGGTTTTGCAACTTCTTTTTTGAATCCCGCCCTATTTACAAATTCCGCTGCGCTTTCAGTCGGGTCGGTTGGCTATGTAAAAATCGGCTACAATGTTTCAGATGCCCCAAGATATTTGCACGTTATTTGGACAGCAAAAGGAACGGCCCTTACAAATGTGACCGTTGGAGCATTATTCACTGGTCGGAGAGCACAACAATAAATAAAAAACCTATGGCAAAATTCATCGCAACATCCGGTTTCAAAAACACCTTTGGCGCGGAAATCGAAAACGCGCAGCATCCCGATCACATTCACAAAGGCGCAATCTTTTCCATCGGCGTTGACGCCAAAGGCGACGACATTCCGCTGGACAAAATGGGCAAGGACGACAAGCAGCTTGCCAAGCGGTTCGGCAAGGAATGGCAGTTGATTGCCGACCTGAATTTGTCCGGGCGCATTGCCGACGCTACGAACAAGGATGTCGTGGCCAAGATTCAGGCCGAAGTCGCGCAGGCTGCGGCAAGCAAAAAGCGGGAAATCGAATTGGCGACGGCGTCAAGATCGAACGCGGCGGACTTGATTGCCCGCCTGACCGAAGCTTTTAAGCTCGCTAAAGCCTAATCACATTTTATCTGGCGCACTTGTTTGTGTTCGCGCCGCGCCGGTATAGGTTTCCGGCGCGGCGTTTTATTTATGGCAAAAGTCGCAAATGATGTTTGGGCCGACCACGCGGCGCATCTGGACGCTCTGGCAGATTCGCTTGGCGATGCCTGCCCCAAGTTTGTCTGGCCGGCGTCAAACCCCATGCCCGCCAATTTTGGAACGTATCGGGCTTTGCCGGGAAGTGTTTTTTTGAAGCGTGACGCCAGCGCGGGCGGCATGAGCCTTGACTCAGATTTGCGCCTGACATTCACAACCGCACAGTTTGGTGCGGGGCCGTTCCCAAAATCACGCGACCTGATTGGATATGCCGGCAAGCTGTTCCACATTGTCAGCCGCACGGATTCACCCAACGGCCATCAATGCACGGTGGAAGCCAATGACGCCTCACAAAATGTCTAACACCTGGGATCAACGCCAATTTGACCGCGCCTTGAATGCTTGCATTCAGGTCTCGCGCCGCTCTGCGGCAAACGTCATCAACGCGCATGCGCTTTACATCGCATTCTCGGCTCAGAATTTCACGCCGAAGGCTGACAAGATGGCCATTGGCCGAAGTCTGTCGGAATTGATTTACGATTTCAAGGCGACAAAGAAAGGTTCGCGGAGGACGTTGAAAACGAAAACCGTTTACACCGGGGCGGGCGGGGCGACAGCGCAAGCTCCGATTGTCGCGCTGATGATAAATAAAAAGCGCGGCGAACATGGAAAGCCGGGATTGTATGGCCCGGACATGGCCGCAGCGGTGCGCACTTTTATCGCCGGACGCCACCGGACGGTTGCCTTTTTGAAATCCGGCTGGAGTCCGGCCATCAAACTCCTGAAATCAAAAGTGCCATACAAGTTTCGCGGAGCGGCGAAGGAAAAAGAAATCGTCAAGTTCATGGGGCAGGCAAAGGGCCGGGCAACTGCCGCTGTCGAAAGCGAGAAGCCAACCGCCATGATTGAGAATTTCGTGGGCATGGCCGGCCCGGGCGGAAACCATCACAACGCCGGGCTGGTCAAATACGGGCAACCAGCCTTTGAGCGTGCCTTCCGAACTGAGACGGCGAGTATGATTGAGCATTTGAAAAAGGAACTTGACGAAACCGCGTTTGCCGAATTCAACCGACAGGCCGCATGAGCTACCACAATTTACTTTCCAAGACCGCGCGCGCGCTGACAGCTTACGTTCTCGACGCCGAAATTCCCGGCGCGGACAATCAACACGTTTGGCCGGTGAAAGGCTCAACCGCAAAGCTCCTCGACGAAGGGGTTGTGATTCTGGACTGCCTCCGCTGGACTGCCGATGACGGGAATCCGGGCCGGTATCTGGTCGAGACTCGAATTGTGGTCAAGACTCCGGTTTCATATGTTCCGCAGGTTGCTCCCGCCATTGGCGCGCCGGGGAATCCTCTGCCAGTTGCACCGCCCGACGCACCGCAGACGCAACGGCTAAACAGCGAACAATTTGTTTCCGCCGTGTTCGATTTGTTTTTTACTGACTTGGTGCAGCAGGATTTTACGGTATTGGCCGACAATATCACCGCCGCAGGTCGCGCGCTGGCCGTCCAAGACCCGGCAAACAATGCCGATCTGGCGCTGTTCAAGTGTGACGAAATCACATTCAGCGGCGGCAGTGGTGACGCCAATCAGGACGGCGATTTTTGGGAGGACGTTTTGAACCTGACGCTATATGTCCGGGCGGTGGCGGACACGGAATAAATTTATGAAAACATTCAGCATACCCGAACTGCGCGGCACACGCGAAAACGTGACCGCCGAAATCCAATCCAATCCAAACCTGACCGACAAGTGGAAAGCCGCCCTGTTGGAAACTGTTGCCGACTTCATGCCAGCTTTCAACGGCTTTCGTATTGATGCCCACGCGCATCAAATGGAAAGCCGTGTGCCGTTGCCGCTTTCGGAAGTGATAAAAAACAAGGACAAAGACGCGCCGACCGAGCGAGTGACGGGCGGGCTGATTAACATTAACATATCCCTTTCGGCCATCAATTTGAGCAAAGGCGCGGGGGCGGAATAAAAATGGACATTTAACCACTATTGAATATGGCCGACGAAATACAATCTCCCGAACCCGCCGCAATCACGCCGGAACAAATCGCCGCCGATTTGAAGGCATTCCAAAAGCTCGTCAAGTACGCTGAACGCAAGGAATTCTGGAAGGCGCATCCGACCATTCAAGGGATTGTCAGTGAAATAAATTTCCACGCATAATTTTATGGCAATGATTCCCGAAGTACAAACAGGCACAGCAAAACTTTTTGGCATCACGAACAGCGGCACCCCGATTGCCATCAATCTTTTCGCCACATTCGTCGCCCAATCCATTGACCTTGCGGATAACACGCGAGTCAAAGAGGAACAGGACGAGACGGACTTTGATGTGACGCTGATTTTCACGAATCAAAACATCGAAGGCCGGCTGACGATTGAGCCTGCCGGGGCGACCCGCACCGCCGCCGCCGCCGTTGCTGTTTTCCTGACTCCCGGCGCCGCCGTTCAACTTTCCAATTTCAAGCTGGCCGCTCTGAACAGCAATTACTGGATTTACATGGGCAAGGAACGCATCATGCTGAATTTCCAAGACGAGGCCAAAATCGAACTGCCAATCCGCCTGTACGCGAATGCGACTCAGGCTCAGGCATTGTCCACAACCGTCGTCGGATGATTTTGAGTGTACGAAATACTCTTTGCGCAAGCCGTCCTGCCGGCTCCGGTGCAGGTGTTTGGCCGGGAATTAAAAACGTATTCCCTCGGTCACGAACTCTGGTTTGAACGCCAAGACCTTCTGCCCGTCACGGCCCTGAATGTTTCAACTGCGGCTTTTCTCTGCCTGCAAAACGCATCGGAGATTTCCGGCATGAACCGTGATTTTTTAATCCGGTTGAAGCTGAAAATCTGGAACCGGCATATCAGGAAATTCAACCTGTTCAATGAATTCAAAAAGTTTGAAGCCTATCGCACCGCCGGTTCACTTGAACTGCCCTGCCAGTCGCCGGCCCAATCGTTTGATGCAACGCCCTCACGGTTTCTCGGATCGCCCTTTTTAATCCGGCTGGAACAATTCCTCGTCTTGCATTTCCGGCTGACAGAAGGGCAGGCATGGGATTATCCGTTCGGGCTGGCGAAGATGCACTACGCGACTTGGATGGAGGACGCCCGGCGCATGGAGGTCAAGAACGAATCTGATTTGAAGGTGGACGTCGAGCGCGCGAAATGGATGGCCGAACACCCGGACGACGGCATTGAGATTTTGGAAAAGGAGGTCGCAGATGCCTAGCCTCATGGCAGTTTTGGGTTTGGACAAAAGCCAGTTCACCGCCGGGCTGAACTCGGCGAAGGGCGAAGCGCAGACAATGGGAGCATCCATCGGCGGTGCGCTATCGTCAGCCATCGGTGGGGCGTTGACTCTCGGCGGGATTTCGATGGCGTTCAATTCCATTCTGACAAAAGTGGCCGACATAAAATCCGAAGCCATCCAGACCGGGTTTGATACTGACTCAATTCAGAAATTCGATTTCGAGTTGCGGCAGATGAACATTGAAGTCACGTCCGGCAAGGTCGGACTTGGCAAGTTGAACGAGCTTATCGGTCAGGCGGCGGTGGGCGAGGAAAAGGCGGTGAAGGTGTTCGCCCGGTGGGGCATTTCAACGGCGGGGAAAACCAACGCGGAAATATTTGCGGAAATCCAGCAGTCAATCGCCGCCACAACCGACCCGGCCTTGCGTGTGGCCGAGGCAATGGAAATCTTCGGTCGCGGCGGGCGCGAGCTTCTGCCACTGCTGACAGCCAGCAAAGAGACGCTGGACGGCATGGCCAATCATGCGCCGATTATTTCAAAGGATGACATCGAAAGCGTTGACCAAGCAAAAAGAACGCTGCAAGGAGTAAAAGACAATTTGATTGTTGCGGGAGCCAAGGTGGTGGGCGGCGTGGCCGGCGCAGCAACACTGCTCGGCGCAACCCAAGACGGCCAGTTTCTCAAAGGCGAAACTGGATTGGGCGGCGGCGGAGAAGATAGGATTTATTATCCCGCGCCGGAAATAAAGGGACTCAAAGCCAAGCGCGCCAAAAAATCCTACGAAGCTTTTGAAAAGGCTACGTCCGGCGGCAAGAAAGAAACGGCGATGGATAAATTCATGGGCGCGGACACTTCATTTGACCCGTTCAGTCTTATAACGCAATCATTGCAGGGCGTTGTTCATAAAGCCTCAATGGTTAAACCGGAACCGAAAAAGGAATCTCCCGGAGAATCGCATCGCATTAACCGCATGATGGATTTGAGTTCAATGCAGAAAATCGGCGCATACGCCGCCGCGCCACCGGGGTATTTGGAAATGGTTCGGGCTTCGCTTTCAACGGAAAAGCACATTGCCAGCATTGACAAAAAAACAAACGCGCGGGGAACCTCGCCAACCCAATACTGATATGCCCGTCAACGGAACAGCACCGATTAAGAAAGGCACGCTTGGGCCATTTCAAAAGCCCTACACGCTGCGCTTCGACCCGCGCTCCGGCCAGACATTGAAGCTGAAAAATCTCGGCAACACCGCCGCTTTGCTTTCGCTGGTGGCGTCGGCTCAGTCGCAGGGCGCGACGGGCGATTTCACCGTTGACCCGGTTATGTCCACGCTCGAAACCGAGACGCCAATTCAAGGCATCACGATCAACGGCGTCACCATTGCAGATTATGTTTTCGACCAATGGGAAATTGAAACGAATGAATCCAGCGAATCAGTTTTTGGCGACCCGCGCGTGCAGGCGAACATATCTTCCAACGACCGGGCGGTGATTGCGCGGGCGATTGCGGACGGCTCAACCCTGACCGCCGCCGCCGCATCATGCACGACTGACGGCGTTGGTGCAAATTGGCCATCGCCGGTCACAACCTTTGTCGCGCCCACCGCCGGGCAATCACTGCAACTCTACAATGAGATGATGAAGATGCAGGACGCCTGGGGGCCGTTCACCTACGTTTTGCGGCACACGTCAAACACGAACGCGCAAAGCACCTACAACGTGGCCGACAACAACGTCAACCAGATTTATAACACAGCGCAGCTTTTGAGCGAAGTGCAATCAAGTTTTCTCTGGACGTATCCAATCCCGTCCCGGCTCGTCACCAAGATTAACAACATCCCGGTTCAATATGCCGAGACAAACGAAGCCGCATATTATCTGTGGGGCTGGAAAAAAAGCGCGAGCCGCGAACAAATCAACGCGCAATTCCGGGTGGATATTGTGACCGAATATGTCTTGGCTCTGTGGTCAACCATTCGATATGCGCCGGTCTAATTCAAAAATGAATTTTTCGATTACAGGAATTTGTCCGGGCAAAACGCGGGCGCTAAACCAAACTTTGCCGTCCGGCTTTCGCCCGGCCCCGGCCCTTTTCCCGCCATGCTGTTTTTTTGTATTTTTCATGGACGCGATTCTAGCCGTTGTGAATCTTGATTTCAACACTATTTTCAAGTTGCATAATATGGTTTTTGCCGGTTCAACCCATACGCTCTATACACCCATAAAATCAACCGTTTTCAAGTTAAGGGGCGTTTTTGTCCAAAAGGCACAATCCTACGCAAAGCAATCCCGAACGCTCATATCGACTCCTAGAGCGAAATCCGACCTTGAAACACCCCTGTCAGCATACCTCCCTCCGATAAAAACGCGCCACAACTCATTTTACGCGCAATATTTTTGCGCAAAACCCCTTGAAAGCTCGAAAACAGCATGAGAAGCTGGAATTCACCCTCCCCAACCGGCAACGAAAATGAAACAACCTTTGCCCAGGGGGTTGCCCGCAAGCTCAAATCCGAATTGCAGTTTTACGATTCGACGACCGTTCGCGTCGAGCAGACTACGCGCGGGGTAAGATTTCACGCGCGACCAGCGCGGGGGACTTCGGCCCCGGCATCGGTTGGAAACATCAACATGCGCGGGCTATATAATCCCGGCACGATTTACGCGATGTATGACGGCGTGATTCTTGGCAGCGGCACGTCCACCGGCTGGTACTGGTCCACGATGGCTAACAACACGAACGCACCCGATTCCGGCATCGGCTGGCTCCAGATCGGGTCGGTTCAAGGTTTGGTTTTGTGAGTTATGGCTGTCACGCCCGGAAATATTCTTTTGCAGGCCGACATGAACGCGCTGGCGGCGCTGGCCAATGGGAAGTCGTCTTTGCCGCATGACGCCCGTTGGTTCTCAGACACTTTTGGAAATCCTTACCAAGCGTATTTTGTTCAGTCGGTCACAATCGTCGCGCCGGGAACCGGGTATAATATTGGCGACGCGCTGGTTGACCCAGGCAATATCTCGTTTGTCGGCAATGGTTGGGCGGCGGTGACGGCCGTAAATGCCACCGGCGGCGTCACCGGACTGGAAATTACCTACAACTGGATGTTCCCCGGCGAGCTGACCAATCCGGTCGCGCTCTCCAATAAATCCGGCAGCGGCAGCGGCGTGACGGTGAACATCGCGTGGCTGACTCCAGCGGCGGTGAATTATTCCTTCACGCGGCCCGCGAATGCGCCGCCCATATTCTACAATCCGTTCGTTTTTAGTTGGATGTTTGAGTTGACCAGGTTACGCGCGAACCTAGCCACATTGTTCCCGCCCGATACCGGCTATGATTACACCATCCCCGACCCGAGGATTTTTATTTCTGGTCCATGGCCGGTCAGCCCGACCATTCCGTATGATGGTGGTGCAAACTATTTCACCAGCCAGGGGCCGTGGCCGTACAAAGATCTGGCTTTTTATTTCGCAGATCCGGGCAATGCCGTTACGGTGACTTTTCTTGCGTCGGTTACAGTCATGTGGCCGTTAAACGATCCTGCTCCCCAAACAAAAACTGAAATTGGCCCCATATCATGGTCGAGTGCGGAAGCAGTGCCTGGCATCCACAATTCAAAAAGCATCTTGAAAATTTCCGTCGGGAACGTCGCTGATTTTTATTCGCGGGTGACCACTTCAACGCCTCCATTGCCGACAATTGTGATCAATGGCGGCTTCACCATACAGGATGGCAATGGCAATCCCGTTGTTGGTTTCTGGGCAGCAACAACGTTTTTTTCAAACCTTAATCCCGTGCCAACCTCGGCGATGCCTTGGAACATCACATTCCAGCGTGGAGGTGTCAGCGTTGGCATCGGGGCTGGGAGTGAGGACATTGGCGCGGGCGATGAAGGTATTGGGGCGGGTGATTTGGAGGCGATTATCGCCAGCATCTTGTGCAACCCGCTGATTGGAGTTCCCGCTTTGATTGGAACCAATTCGTTCCCGCGCCTGAGTTACGACCATTCCTTGCCGCTCGAAGAACAATACGAGCCGCCACGATGGAAGGCGTCTTGCTGGTTTGATGCCGGCAATACGATCTGGGACTCGAACGGCAACGTGCAGACCTGCACGACGGCCGGATTGACCGGACTCAACGAGCCGGGGTGGTCGCTTTCTTTGAACTCGACGCTGACTGAAACGGTTGCCGCGCCGGCAACAGGTGCGACGTGGACGTTGACGCAGAAAGTTAACACTGGCCTGCCGGATACTTGGGGGGAAGGAGTCTTTTACGAGCGCGGCGATACTGTGCAGGACACTAATGGCAACACGCAGACGGCGGAAAGTTGGTTGCCGCTCACGCCGTGTTCGCTGTCTGATTTCACAGCCTATTGCACAGACTCGAACAATAACACGCAGCAACTCGTCACGGCGGGCACGACCGGCGCGACGGAGCCGGTGTGGAATACGGTGCTGAACGGTTTGACGAATGACGGCTCCTGCGTCTGGCAGTTGGTTTATAAAGGCTCGTCCATGTATAGCGGCGCGGTCGAGCCGACGTGGAGCAAAACGCCGGGCGCAATCACCAACGACTTCATGGTCAACTGGAAACTGACCGCAGCCAATCCCGGCAAGATGGTCACGCCGGCCATGCACCGGCAGTTGCTGAACACCGGCGCGCTGCAATCGCAGCCCAAGTACCCGGCCTATTGGTTCAGCGAAACGATTGCGCGGCTCATGCCGCCGGCCGGCGCCACGGACGCCGAACGGACGGTGTTCGGAACCGGCAGCCAGTGGACTCAATGGCAGACCAGTAACGCGATGGACGGCTGCTGGATTTACAGCATGGCCCTGAACCGGCTCGGGACGCCAGGCGCGGTAAGCCTGCCGCAATCCGGCCAGGTGGCCGTGACGCTTGGCTGTATGCGTAACGGGTCATTTGTCGCCTTCGGCACCTACAACACGGGCCAGAAAATAAATGTGCTCTGGCCCATCTTCACCAGTGACGCACTGGTGTATCAATGCAGTGAGCGCGTGGACGTGCAGGCATTGGCCATCCAAAATGTCAGCCAAGCCTGGGATGTCAGCCATCCGCTTTGCGCGGCGCACATCAATGACACAATAGCGTTACTCAACGTCATCACCTAAAATGAAAACAAAAATCCTGCTCCTGGTTTTACTCTCAACCCTCAACCTTCCACCCGCAACCGGCTTTGGGCAGACCAACCCGCCATACGTGGTGGACATCATCACCTTGCATACGAATAATGGTGTCGTCACCAAGGGCGACACGCTGCCGGTTGCGTTTGGAAAAGTAAATTCCAACGCGGTGTGGTTCCAATTGCAGCTTGCTGCCGGCTTAACCAATGGCAGTGGCGGCGGGGTGACGAATGTGATTCCGACCAACGGAGTTTCCATCGTCATCGGGAGCACGCTGTTTTTGAACACGAATGGATTGAGTGGTGGAAATATCAATGGCACCAATCCAATTTTTACCAATTCAGTAACCATCGTTAATCCCAATGTGGTCAATTACTCATTGTTATCAGTAACGGTGTCGGGCTACAGCAACGCCTGTATCAACGGAACATACACCAATGATGCAACAGCTTGTGTCTTGACCAATCAGTGCGGTTTCATTTTCAGTCTAATTAACCCTGATGGAAGCGGAACAATCAATGGTGGCGCAACGAACCTTAACACAATGGTATGCCTTGCAGCAATGATTTCGGGAGTAACGGTCAACACAAACATGAATGGCCTGTATCTTCAACAGGCCGGACAGATAGTGCTGAACAACGTAAATAACGGATCATCTACTGGCACAAATTATTTTCAGCTACACGTTGATGCGTCATCATTAACCATGTTTTGCAAGCCAGCAAACCTTGGATATCAAACGGGAGTGTTTTCAATAGCAAATATAAACACATCTTTTACAATGTTGACGATGGGTAGCCCTTACGTATTAAACGGAGCAGGATATTGGCAGTCAACCCCACAACCGAATGTAACATTCTTTATCACAAATACTCCGGCGCAGTTTATTCCAAGCTTTATGTGTAATACCCACCCCACACCAATTGCTGGTGGAAGCTCAACGGTCAGCTTTCCCTATGCTATTATCCAAGGTAACGGAACTGAAACAAGTGGGGTTTACACCAATTATACCATTACAGTTGTCAGCGGAAACAGTGGAATAAACACGCCCAAACCAACCAGCTACATTGGGCTTCAAACAGATTGCTGCAATCAAAACGCATTGGGTGGGGCGTACGGCGGGTGGGGAATTTACGACCCGCTTCAAAACCTATGCAAAATTGTGGTTACACCAACCCAAACGAATAACATCTGCAACTGCTGCTACCCAACAAACCTCGCCCCAGTCGCGCCACTGTCGCCACCATGATTACTACAATGAAAAACACACTGATATTATTCTTTGTCGTATTGGCCGCCCTGACCTGTCACGGTCAGACGATTTCAAATCCGGTCTGGAGCACAAATTATCTGTCGGTGGTATTGCAGGTATCCCCAACCTCACAACTACTTGCCAATGGCCTTCCAGCATTCACCGGACTGAACGGACGCGGACTGACAAATTGCTCGTTCTCGTTTTACACGAATTTTTCACTGAACACCCCATTCACAAACTCAAGTCTCTTGACGATGAGAATGACCGTGCCGGTAATTGTCACCGAACCGGCAACCACTTTGGGGTATGCGCGGATCAGCGTTTTCACATCCGCTCCCGGCGGTGGATGGTTCAGCGTTGGGAACTGTGAAATTTCCGGCGGCATAACTTCGGTCCTGCAAACCAACCAAAGCGTTTTGACAATCCAAGCCGGACCCGGCATGGCCTGGGCGGTGTCAAATTCCGTTGCCGGTGCCGGATACACTGCCGGATTTGATTTGACCGCAACCAACCAAGTCACTTTCAGCCCGTGAAATAATGGACATTTGACCATATTTGAATTTATGAAGAAACTTTTGCCCGTCCTTTTTGCCCTGTTTTCTTTGGTGTTTTTCGCGCGCGCGCAGACTGCAAACGTGCTCGTCAGCTTGCAGGATTTCGTTTCGACGCCGCAGATTTACCAGGCCGTGACATTGACCCCGCTCGCTCCGTATGGTCTAAACGGCTCGACGATTGCGATTCCGAATGCGAGGACGTTTTTGACCGGCACAAATTCCAGCGTCACGTTCAGCAATACGTTGATGGGTTACACTTACAAGCTTTCCATCAAGGCAAACAATTGGAACGAGAATGGGAACGAATTTGACATAACGCTGGCCTTCCCGGTTAGCCTTGCCGGGACAAACACGATCAATGCTTCGTCTTGGACGTGGTATAATTTTATTACGCTCGGCCCGGTTTCCGTTACGCCCTACGCGCAGAGCAATTTGGTTTCGCTCTCGCAGGTTAATCTCGCGGCCAGCAATGCGCAGGCGCAGGCACAGAACTTTGCGGTTCTGACCGATCAGACAAATTCGGCGAAGTATCAACCGGCATCCACAATCCTGACCAATCTGGCCGGGACTGGCGCGGTGACAAACCTTGCCGCCGGCGCGGGCATTTCCGTCACCGGCACAGGGGGTAATCTGACCATCGCGGCAACGGGGGCGGGCGGTGCGGCAACGAACGTCTTTGTCGGTCCGGGTGCGAATGTGTCCATCACAACGAACGGGCCGGGAAGCTGGACGATTGCGGCGAACTCTCAAACGAACGGATTCACTCCAATCGTCCTTACTCAGCCATCGGCTTATGATGCGGCGAATGCGGCAAAGAACGCAACGAACGGTCTGGGATTGGCGGCATTCACTTCTCCATCAGCTTACGACCCTTCCGGCTCGGCCCTGGCCGGCACAAACACGCTTTGGGGTTGGGCCTTGTTATTGTTCCAAACGGCATCGGGATTTTCCACTTCAACGAATCTCTGGTGGGGGAACACGCTTGGACTGGTTAACGCCCAAAGCAATGCCGCCGTTGGCTCTGCGATAACCGGCGCACAGTCCATCATCAATTCGAGCAATGCGCTGACGTTGAACCGAGAGTTTGCTTTGAGCAACGCAGCGGCGGCGAACGGCGCATTGATGGGAGCGTCCTCGGCGCAGGTCACGCTTGGACTGACGAACACTTCCGTTATGACGGCGATGAACGCGGCGAGCAATGTCAACGCGCAAGCCAACGCCGGGACATCGAATTCGATACCGGCTGCGGTGCAGGCGGGGATATTCTCTAGCACAACGAACGCTCCCGGCCTGAGCGTCGGCTATTCCGTTTCCGCCACGAACGCGCCGGACGGGAATAAAATTGCATCGCTGACGCAAGTGAGCGCCGCGTCCAACACGGTTGCAAATTTGATTACTACTTCACTTGCTCCCGCCACGAATGCGGTTCTCGGCTGGATTGCGGCAACGAACGCAACAATGGTGACTCAACTCGGTTTGACCAACACGGCGATACAGGTTGCGGTTACGGCTCAAAGCAATGTACTTGGTGCGACTATAATTGCTACGAATGTTTCAACGGTTGCGCGCGAGCTTGTCGTCAGCGCGGCGGCGGCTCTGGCCGCAACCAATCCTGTTCCGACATGGATTAACACGGCCAGCAACGGAGTGAACAGCGCCGCACTTGCCCGCGAAAACTCTTTGCTTTCCTCAACGAACGGCGCGGCTAACAATCTGACCCTGAGCGGGAATTTGACCAACGGCACAATGACTTTGTTCGCGCCAAACGCAAACTATCTCGGCGTGTCCGGGCCGGGTTGGGGCGGGTATGCTTTAGTGACAACCGGCGTCTTTACCAATTGTCAGCAAAACGGCTGGTCAATAAATATGTCGGGTTCAACTGCGGTTCTGGAAAGCAATATGCAAACGATTTCGACTCTGACGAATGGCCCGATTGGAACATTCGTAAATGGGTCGGTCTGTTGGACTGGATACACGGAACAAACTAGCGGGCGGCAGTTCGTTGGAGAATTTGTTGCAACGAATTTAACGGCGCAATGGCGTGGAGACATTGGAACTTATATCACTGCGGTTAGCAACTATTTTAACACGTTCCCTTATGGCAATGGAAATTACTCAACGCTGTCGGGCTACTCTACTAACAGCGGCTCCGCAGCCACGGCGATGAGCCTTTCCAAAGTGTACTCTGGTATAAATGTGGCATTTGTGGATTGTATAAATGGAAGTAATTCAGTTGCGCAGCTTGGAAATGAAACATATCCGTTTAGAGATTTCTCGAACGCGGTGGCGGCAATTGCTTCTGGGGGTGTTGTTGTTTTGACACCAGGCCAGTCGAATTTGATTGGGAGCCTTGTGTCAATCTCCAATGACATCACGATAATTGGATGTGGAGCTTGGGTTGTCAACACAAACACGTCCAACTCATCAATTTTCGACGTGAAGGGATTCAATACAGTTTTTACAATTATTGGCGGGGCTTATATGTCTATGGGCGGAAATAGCTATGGAACTCAGTTAGGAGTCGATTCCACCAACGGTGACATTAAGCTTTACAATGCTAACTTTTTTGGGGTAACAGATGGAATGCAGTTCGGTGGTCGGTCGAACCACGTTTATGCCGTTGGCTGTGATTGCGAATCTTATTGGGACACGTCGAATGGTGGAAATCCTACGGATAGTGGATTATTTCAAAGCTGTAAATTCCATTCAAAGGCGGACCCGGCTCACAGTAATCCCAATGGGACTGAACTAGACTGCGTTTCTCATTCTGGCGGTAGTTGGAAATATCAAGCCTGTGATTTTTGGTCGTCAAATGCCGTGACAATAAACTTTGGAATTTTGAATGGTGGGGCGACTATTGAATTAGACAACTGCTCGCTGGAAATTGGCAGCACGAACTCGGGGGCAGCAATCCTGTTGTTTTACTCCCCCCTCCCACCAGCCGGAGCGATAACCATATTTAATAATAGCACCGTCAACGGCCAACTCTACAACGGGACCTATGTCGATGGTTTCCTTACGAATACCGGGGTTCCCTCAATTCTGTCTCCGGTCATGTCTCCAAACGTGACTTCATTCGCCGGCACGTTTTATTCGTTGACTATATCTGGTTCAACCAACGCATCAGTCAACATCGCCCCCTATCTTCCGGGCCCTAGCTTTGGTCATCCAAATGTTTATGTTTGGACAAACTCGGCTGGAATATGCGTAGTTTCCAATGACCCTGGAGCCAGTGGCTTTTACATAGTGGAAAGAACAAACGATATTAACCAACAAACAGGGAACGTTTTACTGGTATCCACAATTCAGCAGGCGTCAACCCCTCCTTGGGGTAATTTGTCCGACTACACAGACGCAGCCAGTGACACCAATGTTTTTATTTTTCCCTCCGCTCTGCAATATATTCCGGCTTGTTCAGTCGGAACTAACTTCATCGGCAACGGCTCCGGGCTGACCAACATTACGCCCGCCTCGATTGTTGGCGCGGCTACAACCAACTACACCATTACTGCCGGGCCGACATTGTATATTACGAATGGTCTGATTATCAAAATCCAATGACCCGCCCACTTACCATCATTTTCTCAGCCGTGGTCCTAATCGGTGGCTTCTTCTACATCGGATATGTAGGAATGCAAGAAGATTTGCCACCCAGCACACAAGCCCAATGAAGCTCAATCTTACCATCCTGTTTTGCGTCCTGATTGCTGGGTGTTCAGCGCCTCAAGTCAATCCGGTGGCGTCAACGCCACCCATGCCACAGGTTGCGGTTCGAGCTGCCGCCGCCAGTCCGCAGGCTATGGCGATGCAGGCCGTGGTAATATCCACGACCAATGTTACTGACCCGCAAAACCTATCCGTCACGACTACCGGCAATCAGCCCGTCTCGTTGTTCGTTCGGTCGAGCAATGAGTGGTTCCAGGTGTCGCCGGATTTGGTGGCTTGGCAGAATCTTTCGCGGTTAAAGTCGGATATTACCGTGGCGTGGAGCGCGAGCACGGACACGAACGTCACGGGGTACAATGTTTATTACGGCACTGGAAGTGGTGAATATACCAGCGAGGTATATGCCGGCACAAACACATCCTTGACCATTCCCGGCCTGTTCGAGGGAACTACATATTATTTTGCGGCGACCTGCCTTGCTGCCGTCGAGGGAGTGGAAAGTCCGTTCTCAAGTGAAGTGGCCTACGCGCCGCCGATTGTCGCGCCAAGGTTTATCATTCCATGACCATCATCCTCCAAACATTTTCACAGTTGCAAACGGAAATCAATGAAATGGAGAACCTCCGGCTTTATTACGAAAGCCGGATATTAGCAAAGCGCATTGCCATGGCTGAAATCGTTCACAGCGCACAATGTCAGCAAGACCAAATTGCCCGCGTTGACGACGCGCCCGCCGCCGCAGCATCGCCGGTCCCGGCCAAACGCCAGGCGAGCGAGGAAACCCGCCTCAAGATGAGTGAAGCCCACCTGAAGCGGTGGGAAAAGCGTAGGCTTCAACAAGCGAACCAAACTAACGGGGTGAATGGATAATATGAACAAAATAAATTGGACAGCGGTAGCAGCAAGCATTGCAACCGGCCTGCTTGGATTCTGTGTCGCCTTGCTGACCGTGCATTTAACTTTGGCCGGCACGCTGGCGTCCCTAGGTAACACCATAGCCCGCCATGACGTTCAAATTGGCGCACTGACAGATGCACAAAGGAGCGAGGCGATAAACCGGGCTGCCGGGGATGATTTTGTATCCCGACAAATTTCAGATGACCGCGTTCACAACGACCGGGCTATAACCGAACTGGTCGAGTTGCAGGTAGCAACGGTTAAACACGCCGACGAATTGATTTCAATGTTGAAGCTGCAAAGACAATTCGACACAAAACCAAACTGAACTGATGAATCCAATTCTCGCCTCTTTTCTTGGCAGTCTCCTGCGTTACGCGCTGATGTTGCTCGTTCCCTATTTCGTCAAACACGGCATCTTCACGGAAAGCGTTGCTGAGGGATACGTCGAGGCCGCCGTTGCTGGCCTGCTCGCGCTTGGCTGGTCGTGGTGGAAGATTCACGGCAATCGGGTCAAGTTGCTCACGGCGCTCGCCCTGCCTGACGGCGCGACCGAGAACGACCTTAATGCTCACATGGCTTCTGGTGCAACTGCTCCGAGCGTCCTGACGCCGCCCAATGTCGTGCCGGTGTCAGTGCCAACATTTCAACCAACTCAACCAATTCAAAAAACACCATGAAAACCAAACTCAAACTCATAACGGCGATGGCAGTTCCGCTGGCCATCGGTTTTACAGCACAGGCACAGACCAACAATACCTTGCCGACAATCGGCGGCTTGACCAGCACGTTCAGCTTGTGGGTCAGCAGCTTCGATACGAACCTGTCCTACCAGGACTTCATTGTTTGGGACGGGCCGGTGTACCAGAAGAACGTCAACATTATGAACGAGTTCGGCGCGAGCTACGATGTATGGCGGCAGAAAATTAGCACGAACAACACCAGTCTTGCCAGTGTCGGCAACAAGCTCGGCGGGCAGTTGTTCCTCGCACCTGAAGGCAGGTTCCGGCAAGCGAACATCGCCGGGGACTGGGTGAGCATGGGTGGCGGTCTTGAGTTCGGCTGGATGAAGTACGACTTCCGCTCCGGCGCTTTCATTGACGGCGTTTACCTGAACAACCCGGAGGCGTTGGGCCGTCCGCATTCTGAGCGTGAGACAGCGGAGTTCGGACTGTTCGCTGACAAGATGCTGAATAAGGCGACGGCGGCTGGAATCTTCGTCAGTGACCAATTGCACCAGAGCGCGCCATTCTTCGGCGTGAATTTGAACGTGTCGTTCGGCAACGGCACAGGATTCCTCGGCCTGTTCTGATTTTGGGTTAGGGTTGGCCGGGGCGGGACGTTTCACCCGCTCCGGCTTTTCCTTCCGGCACTACATTTTAATCGAAGCAACCAAAGCCGCGCCCGCGCAGCCCAACAAGGTCCTATCATGAAGATTTTAATTTGGACGGCAGCGCCTTCCGATTTCGTCGAAGGGGCCATTGACTTTTTAACGCACGGCCCGGCGCATCATGTCGGGTTCTTGAGGTCAAACGGACTGGTGCATGAATTGTATCCGCCGAAGCTCCGCGACCGCGCCATTTCTGACGATGAAAAGAAGATCGTCCAGGTGTTCTCGCTGGCCGGGTTGCCGCCCGAACTGGAAGCCAAATTCGAGCGGCTGTTTGACTTGGACAATGAGGCCGGGATTAAATACAGCGATGCGGATTTGTTCCGGTTCCTGTTCAACGAGGAAATCCCATTCGACCTGTCCGGCTACTGCTCTTGGTACGTCATGCGCTGCATCAGCATGTGCGCTCCGATGTGCCTTCCGCTGGTCAGGTGTGAAATCGGTCAGGTCAGTCCCCGCGATCTTTACATTTCACCCCGGTTAATTGAGGAAGGCTGGCCATGCTGACATTTGCCATCGCTATTTTCCTGTTCTCAGCCTCGGCACTGATGCTGATTCTGGCCATGTTCTTTTTGAGGAAGTAATGGGGTGAACACCAGCCTTCTGGCGCGTCGGCAGATGGTCATTTTTCCTGCAACTCGCCAGACCCCTCCCCGCCGAGATCAACTCCCGCTCGCAACTTGTGCGCCCGGTCAGCCTCGACGCGGACTACCATTGCCGCTCCTGCTGCCATCGCTTCGATTACCACCTCCACTGGAACTTGCGAAGCGCACGCATGGGCAATGACGAACTTCACGGCGGCTGGCTTGAAATCGAATTTCATCTTTCTATCCTTACCGATACTGCGAGTCTCCAAACGCGAATTTGCTTTTGATGGATGCCGCTTTCTCTCCCGTAAAGATGGCCGAAATAGAACAGCGTTGGAATGTGTCCGCCAAACCAACCGACACGCACACGGCCGCCGATTTCAATTCCGGTTCTGGTGAAGCCGACTTCAAATGTATCTTCTAAAATTTTCATCGTTTCCCTTTTTGTTTAAGTGCAGGATAAATAATAATTGTCACTCGCTCGTCTTGCAATGCCTTCAAAGTGGAATGACGGACTTTGATTGCGAGTATGGCGTGTCCGTCAAAATCAACTGGAGCGTCAGGACAAAAGGAGGCGGCTTGCCCCTCGACTCGGATAACGCCAGTCGCTGAAATTGATTGAACGAACTTGCTCATTTGAATTGATAGTTTCTTCGGTTCAGTCGGTTGCACACAGAAACCCCAAGGATTTCTGATGCTTTGAATCCTCGTTTTTCTCGGCAAGATCACGCCGCAGGTTTTTGATGTCGGTTGCGAGTTGGCCGCACCTCGTCACTTCGCGGCCAAGATTTGAGTGGGCGAGCGCGTAGTTCGCGGATTTTTCTATCAGTTCGCGCTCAAGTTCGCGGGCGTGCCGTGCAGGCACATATCCCGCGCCGCCGATGGCGCGAAGATTTTCTTCGGCCAGATCGGTTCGTGGTGTTTCAGTCACTTCATTGTGCCGGATTGCCCTGAACACTTCTTCGCGGATGATGGCTTCCCATGCTGGCCTGATTTCATTTTGCATCGTGTGGTCATTTATTATGCTCCACACTTCGCCAAGTTGTCCACGTTGGCGGATGTCGCGTGATATGCGCTGAAACGCTTGCATTTCTACCGTGAAGTCTTGTTCAAGACTTATGGCATTTCGACGGTCTTTATCTTGCCGAAGTTCCTTGCAGAGGTTTGCCAGCGGGATATTCCCGCGTGTCTCCGGGAATTGATACGTCAGATATTCCCAAAGCCCTTCCACTGTCGGTCTTGATCTGTAGTCATTTTCACTCATGGTTTTATTTTGGTTGATTTCAATTCGCCGTCTAATCCTTGTTACACGGCTTCAAGTTCGAGCGCTTCTTTATCCACGCGGTCTGCGGTGTCGCGCAGGCGTTGAGCGTATTTTCGCTTGAGTTCTGATTGTGTGTGACCGTGCATTTCCGCCAGCGCAGCTTCAAGCGTCAGCGCGTGGCCTGACTCGCACGAGTCGCGCGTCGGATAGACATACCACCATGCGTGCGGGTCGCCCCAGCTGGCCTCTTTTATTTCCATCCGCAGTTCGAGGCGCTCATTTCGGCCTTCGTTTGCGTCGCGGAATCGCATCCAGATTTGTTCAGCGATGGCTTGCGCGGATTTGAGTGTCGCGGATTCCTCCGCAGTTATTTCGATTTTGTTCAGCTTCGGTTTCATATTCTTGCTTTTCGTTTTACTCGCGGTTCATCGGTGTCATACCACAGGTGAGCATGACCGGCCATGCAGTCGTTGTATTCGTCTATGGCCATCTCGTGCTCGATTTGTTCCTGTCGCGTCCGGCTGGCGTGCTTTGCTCGCGTGCAGATCGGGTCGCAGGTGTTTGTCTTGGGGTTTTGATTGCGGACTTTTGCTCCACATATCACACAAAGCCGTCTAACAAATCGCTGGACACGAATGGCTAGTGTCCCGGCAGTTTGTTTGCTGGTTTTGCGCTCGGCCTTTTGATTGGCCTCGCTGTCTGGATTTTCTCGATACGACTTCATATTCTTGTCTTTCGGACGAGCCGTTTGCATTTTCAAGTCTCTCGGCACACGCCCCGACCGGGGGAAGCCTCTAGCTGTATCGCCAGCATGACTTACAGTTGTGAAACAGTGGTAAAAAGAACCGTTCCACTTTTTAAGCCTCCCGGTTTGGCTATCCAGAGGCCATGTTTGTCCAGCCGTGGACATGCTATTAAGTCCAGAGCCAGCGCGGTCAAACCCTTGTGAAATTACACCGCACACCTTGCGGAGTGCGGCGGGACGGCAGTCGTTTGCACAAACACCCAACGGTACGCCGGGCAAGGTTTTGAGCCTTGAGGGAAACAACTGCCTAATCTGGCATCTCGTTTGTGCATTTTTACTGCCGACCCTTCCACGGGTCTGACGAGATAAATTTTGCACACTGTTCATGGCTTGTCAACCCTCTTTTCAAACTTCTCCACCACCCGCGCAAACCCCTCCTTGTCAGCCGGTGACAGCGCATAAAGCTCGTCCAGCATCAGCCGTGACCGCAGATTGGCGCAGGCCAGTTGACGGCAGGCCGCACGCAGTTCGCGCAGGGCTGCGGCTGTTTTGGGGAAGGGGGGCATCATATAATCTTTGGCGAGTGTCCCCTGACGGCAGGTAACGCTCAAAATGGTTGATTTTATTGGGTTTTAACATGGTCAAAAAAGTTGAAAATAGTTGTTGACGAATATACGTTAAGCGTATAACGTATGGTCAGACAGTGAGAGTTAAACCAACTCACTAAAAAATGAAATTGGAGAAAAATATGAGCCTTGCAAAAACGACAATAGACGGCAAAGAGGTCAGTTACAACACCGACACCCACCTTGTTGAGACGCGCAGGAGTCTGCCGTCCATACGCACAGCGCAGCGTCAGGCAGGGTGGCTTGTCAGTGAGGTGCGGCGCAGCGGTCAAGGGTGCTACATGTCCAGCAGGGCAGAGGTGCTGCGTCCGCTTTACCCGCGAGAGGTAAAGGCCAGAGCCGCACAACAGCAAGCGGACAAAGCCGCCGCCGATGCCAAAGCAGCCGAGTTTAACTCGTTTGCGCCAGCCGTCCAAGAGGCGCTGGTAAACGCTATATGTTTGCGTAAGGGCAAAGTTCGCGTGCCGGCTGAAGTTTTTACCAAACACACAGGCTTGACGTATGACGGCAAGTCTCCTTACGGCCCGCGCCTGGGAAAATTTTTGGTTAAGTTCGGCGTTGCGCCGGAAAAAGTCCGCGAAGTTATTGGCCGCCATGTCAGCGGTCTTAAACCTTGGTAAAAAGGTCACGGCGCACAGTTTGCTCTGTGCGCCGTGCGACTGCGAGAGCCTTGCAAGGCAGTCGTGGTCGGTGGCCGTAGCCAAAACAAAATATGAACTCTCAAGACTATAAAGTCCAGCGTAAACTTCGCGGCACACAAGCCGCCGTTGCCGCGCTGCTTGGCGTTCGCCAAGCCACGATTTCAGACCGCGAAAACGGCGGGGAAATAACAACCGAGGCATGGCTGGCGCTGTGCGCTCTGCCCAAAGCGCGAAAGGTTCGCCGTGTATAACTTCAAAGACTTTGACGCACAATTTCCTGACGACGCGGCTTGTCTGGACTTCATTTTCCGCGCCCGCTTTGCAAACCACGTTTGCGAGTGCGGGAAGTCCGGCGGGTTCCACCGGCTGACGAAGCGCCGGAAGTATTGTTGCGCTTGGTGTGGCGCACAAATCGCGCCGACAGCCGGAACGATTTTTCACAAGTCGGAGACGAGCCTCAAAAGTTGGTTCTTCGCCATTTTCCTTTTCGCCAAAAGCAAAAACGGAGTGGCGGCAAAAGAGTTGGCGCGGCAACTTGGCGTCACCTACAAGTGCGCCCACCGTATGGGACACAAAATCCGCGAACTCATGGCCGCTGACGGCAACCTGTTCGCGGGCGTCGTTGAAGCCGACGAAACCTATATCGGCGGTGTCCGCAAGGGGAAGCGCGGGCGCGGAGCGTTGGGGAAAACTGCCGTAGTCGGAATTATCGAGCGGCGCGGCGGCGTGTGCGCAAAGGTCATGGACAGGGTTACAACCGCCGACGCGATCAAACTTATTCGCCTCAACGTCAAGCCCGGCGCGACTGTCCACACCGACGAATTTCCGATTTACAACTACGTCGGAAAGCTTGGCTTCGGCCATGAAGTTGTGAACCACGGGCGCAAGGAATACGTTCGCGGGCGCGTCCACACGAACACCATTGACGGCTTTTGGTCGCAAGTGAAGCGTTCCCTCGACGGGACACACCACAGTGTCAGCCCGAAATACTTGCAGAGCTACGTCAACGAGTTTGCTTGGCGCTACTCGCACCGTTTCGACGGCGAACTTTTCGCTTCGCTGGTCGCAAAGACGGGTTCGACGCCAGCCAAAGCAGCCGGAAAAACTTCGATTTAACTTTTGCCATGTCATCACTTTTACCATGTTTCAAAAATCCTGTTTACCTGCCGTCAGGGGACACTCGCCAATCGTTTTACAAACCACTCCTTCGCCGCCTCCGTTATGTTCCCGTCTTTCCACTGAATGAGCAACTTGCCGAGGCCGTTGTCGTCTAAAACCAGAACGGGGCTGGCATCTTCATCGCTGCGCCACTTGCCCGAAAGTTTATGGCTTTGGGCGTCGTGGCGGGAGATGAGCATGGCAGCGTATTTTGTCATAGGTTGACTGCGGTTAGGAATTCTTGGAATAAATAGACGCAAGCCCACTTGTGGCCCAGTGCGAGCAAACAATGCCGAGCTACATTCTGTTCCTTTGTCAGCTTTGCGCCCTTGCGTTTTACCTCAATCCAGAATGTTCTCCCATCCGGCGAAGCGCATATAAAATCTGGAACGCCTTTTAGTTGGGTCGTCCTGCAATCCATCCGACTGTGAACAAAATACCAGCGGCGGCGGATAAGCTCGGCAATGATTTTGTCATGCAGGTCTGATTCCTTACGAAAAGACGGCATTTCGTTTTCGCTACACTTCGGCGCAACCCTCGCCTCCATCTCCCTGAACTGTTCGGGCGTAATCATTAGCGTCGGTTCATTTCCATGCGCTTACGTGCCTTCGCCGCAACAGCGTTTGCGGAATGTCTTTTTGTCCAACGCATTACGTTTCCTTAGTCTTGTTTGGTGCGGCCTAATACATTGTTCGGCTGCTTTTCTTCTTCCGCTCGACGCCGCAGTAAAACATCGTGGAGATCATCACATCCGCCGCTTGTGTGGTCACCCCATACTCCACACCACGCGCACCATTTCTTTTCGGGCTGGTCTTGCGCTCCACCGTTGCCGCCAGCAGCCGAACCGCGCGCTGGAGAACAATCGGCACTACGCCTTGGGCCGGAGAGCACATGTTCTACTTCGGGAATTGTAATGTTGTCGCACATATTTTTCCTTTCGACCGTGCCGATGTCTCAGCTTGGTCGTTCGGCGGCACTAGCTGCACGTCACTTTCGACCTCGTTGCCGAAGGCGTGCCAGCCGTTTTCACGTTTGCGGCAGAACAGCTCGATCCTCGGGACGTCGCCGAGCAGTTCCACGATTTTGTCTTTGATCACGATTGGCTTTTCAGAGTGTCGCGTCAGCGGCTCGAAACAGAGTTGCGAGACGGCGTTTCCGACGCGCTTGGGTTTGCCGCGTGTTGCGAGCAGGCACACTTCCGAGTTGCCACGAGTCCAGCGCCCAAGCCCAAAGAAGAAGCCCGCATCGGATTTGTTTTTCTTCACCCACAGAAAGCCGATTGATTTGTATTTGAAGCCCCACGCCTCGATGACTTGCAGAGCTTCCGGCAGTAGCGGCCACGTCGCCCACATGAGAAGCACCGCGTCGTCAGCGGAGATTGACGCCACCGGCAGTGCTTTGATGTCCGCGAGGCTCATCGTGTTGTAGTGGCCTTCTGCGTTGCCATTGCACCCGGCGTCTTGGTAGCGCCAAGGCGGGTCGGCGTAGATCACTTGGTAATTCGACCGTGCCGCCGAACAACCGGATGGAGCAGAACCCGGCGGAGCGTCAGCAGTTAGAGAGTCAGTTTGCATATTGTTAGTCGTGGGTGGCAGCGCCGGGTCGCTCATCCGGAGCGTTCGGTGTTCACTGGCTCTTGCCATTCGGCTGTGCGTTTGTGACATCGCGGGCATTGCGCGGGCGATTCGGCTTCATCACCAAGGATTACGATGCGCTGGCAATGTTGACAAAACCAAAAGCCTGCGCTTGCCAACGCGGTCAGCGAATATTCTGTTTTCTCTTTAGTCAACATAGGTTTTGGGAACGTCCTCAGCCGATATTTTGGACGAAAAGACGCGGGCATATTCCGGCTCGTATTGGAGTTCGTAATTCTTTTTCCGAATGCGCCGCCCTTTGACAACCTTCATTAAAATATTTGTCTGTTCGTCGTTTGGTTCAAGGATTATCACATTGTGGGCTTCGTGTGCAACAACACGGGATTCGCGCAGCTTGCCCTCGTCGTTCAGTTGCGACAGGACGATAAACGGCAGCTTGGTTTGCTTTGCTAGGATTCGCAGCCCGCGCGCAATCTCAGCAACCTGCTGTTCGCGTGGCAGCATTGCATTGTCTGGGGTGATTATCTGGACATAATCCACGACCACAAGGCCAATTTTCTTTTCAAGTTTAAGTGCCTTCACGCGGTCTGATATTGAACTGACCGTCATGGACGCATCATCAAAAATCCACAACGGCAATTTGCAAAGCAAGCTGGATTGTGCTGCGATTTTCTCGACATCGCCGGTTTGAAAATAGCCGGTGTTGAAACAATTACGATTAACGCGGCAGTTATTTGAAATAAGCAGGTCAATGATTTCTTCCCTGTCCATTTCAAGCGTGAACAGCGCAACGCCGTGGCCGTTAGACAATGCGCCGTTTAGAAAATTCAAGGCCACCGTGCTATTGTGCGTCACAATAAAATTATCCGTAACATATAGGCCGTCTTTTGCCTCGACCGTTATGCACTGACAAAATTCTTTTCCGTCAGGCACTATACTGACAACAAGCCGAGAGCGGCGTGTTTGTGCCCGCCTCCATTTCTTTAGATTTTTTTTGCTGCTGATAGGGATTAGATCATTTGGAAATGTTACGCTGACTCGATATGCCAGATTGCCTAAAACTTTCTTTCCTTTATATTCACAAGTTGGCTGCTTCTCTTTTACCCACGCCATTCCGCCAAGAGAAAAAACAATCCACTTTATCCCGATTGCCAATTGCTTGGAACAAGTAACATAATCAATCCTGCGATGAAAGGCCACATGGCCATCTGTGTCGAATAGTCCGCGAAGAAGTTCAAGCCTTTCCTCTGGCGAAGCATAAAGATAGCTGTCCGGTATGAACTTTGTGCTGCTTCCTGTGTTGTTCAAACCAAGCCGTCCGATTGCTTTTGCGGTTTCGCAAGGCTCATTATTTCTAATGCGACGGCTAATCCCATAGGTTATGCGATTAGAAACCTTTTGCACCTTATCTTTGGGCGAGATGAGTCTTGAAAGCTTTTCAACCACGTCTGTTTCTTCATTTGTAAATTTCACCCCTCCCTTTTTTAGCGATCCATCTCCCAACAGTGCTCCAAGAACCCAAGGGTGAATTTCACATTCACCACGAGGCGAGAACAAAACAGGGCCAACAAGCGGTATTGCGTGGTTAAGCCGAAACGATTTTCTTTTAAGTTGAACCAACTTTAAAATTTCCGATGTTGTCTTTACTGTGGGAAAACGATGGTTTTTTCGCTCAGTTAGCGAACTTGTCAACCAAAGATGGTCGGCTGTGCAGCGCGTCTCCCCGCCGTCGCTAAACTTAATTTTGAAAACTTCTTTTTCCCCTTGAGGATGAATGGCAACCACCCTTGTTTTCTCCCCGCTTGAACCAATGACAAAATCGCCCGTGCGGATGTCTCCCATTTTCACAAATCCGTTAGGAGTTAAAACCATAACTTCTAGTGGCTGTGCCTTTCCCTGATTCGTTCCGGCAGCGATGACGGTCACTTGCCCGGGCTTAAATCCGCCCGTGTCAAAATCAAATTCCCCAAAACCGATTTGAACGCCCAGCTTTCCCCGATTGTTGAAAAGTTCCTCGTAACGCGGGATGGATTCCAGAATCAGGCGGCGCATTGGCCGATCTTCGTTTATCGGGATTGAGATTCTGTTTTGGAGTTGTTCAATGTCGGCACCGGTCAGGGCTGGCACGGCAGAGTTTAGATAAAGCAACCGCTGCATTCCATCTCCGACCGCTCTGATTGTGCGGTGTGCGCCGGGAAGCCGGGACAAACGCGACGGGTTTTTGTTTGCTTGGTCAATCCCGAACGGTTCAAGAATATCCAAAACCGTCTTTGCGGTTGCGCGGTATTTTTCTTCCGTCTCGCAATCCACTAGAAGCCAAGCATGAGCCGACTTTCCGCCTGACATCAGAATTGCCGCAATAGGAAGTTTCAGTCTTTGAAACAATGCAAGCTGCGTTTCTATGCAAACCGCATCTGATTCCAACAGGACAAATCGCCAGCCGGTTACATCAGCGTCGGTTATCGCCCCCTCAAAACCGCTTCCGTCTTTGGTTGGATTCATTCGCAGCCATGCTCCGGCTTCGGATTTTGGAACGCCATTCTTTTTGAAATACTCAATCCAGTTGTCCCGCGTGTCGGTTTTCCCTTCGCCGGATGGGTTAGCTTTTCCGTCTTTGGCCAGCGTGAACTTGCAAACGATGTTCAGCTTGTCGGTTGGCTGGTAAAGTTGCTCGAAAAATAAAATTGTTTCCTCTGCCGGTGTTCCCTTGAAAATTATCGGGCTGGTTTCGATAACCTGTTCCGGTGACAGCTTTGCGTCACCCATCCACCAAGCGCAAATCTGTTCTGGTGTTTTCTTTGGTGTGCTTGCCTTGGGCGGTTCAAATTTAATTGGCATCCTGCCCGTGGGTGGTGTTGCCCGTTCGTGACACCATCGAATCACGCTTTGGATTTCGGTCAGGCTGGCTTCGGGGAATTTTTGAATCAATGTCTGTTCAACTGCGGTTACGGGCAATCCTGAACCAAGCAGGGGCAGGGCGATTTTTATTTTTGCTTCATGGCGCGTTCCTTCTGGATGAGCCGCCTGAAGTTCGGCGCGGGTTTTCGGAGGTATAAAAATCTCACTCATGGCCTACATCCCCTTGAGGATTAAATTCATATAATATTCAAGTTTGGGACTGGCTTGAAGTTTCTGGCGCGGTCAACTTCGCCGTTCCAGTTATTGAGCAAAGTTATTAAGTCCCTGCGTCGAATATCTTTTTCAATCGGAATCACGGCCTTGTAATATTTTTCGACAACCTTTATGTCCTCCTCATTTATGGGCGTCAGTTTCTTCCAAGCCTTTAATTCGGCATCGTCAAACATTCTACCAGAACGCCTATTGTGAAAAGTTCCCAATCTGATTTGTTCAGGAGCCATTGCTGGCGGGTTTGTTTTTGTGACTATGGCTGGAATAAGAATGCCCAAATCACGGTTCCCTGTTCCTTTCCCTTCCCTTCCCTTCCCTTCCAGCAGCGATTGCTCGACGATTGCTCGACGATTGCTCGACGAAGCATCGTCGAAAGTGACGTTTTCCTTTATTATTGAGAGTTTTGGGCGGTCAATTCGTTGGTGGATTTTGAAGTTAACCACCTCTCCAACCTCCCGCCCGTCATCAGACCTTTTCCCAAGCCTAATATACCCCACGCCCGACAAGTCGTCGAGCCATCGCCGAATCGTCGTCGAATCCTCTACGAACGGAAAAACAGCCGCGCGAATCAGAACGGGATTGGCCCAAAAAAACCCCTCATCATCTGCAAAGTTCAACAAGCCGATAGCAAGCAACTTGGATTTGTCAGAAAGTGGAGCAACAGTTTCGCTCGACCAAAATTCGGGCTTTATAGTTCGGATTCTCACTTTGACCCTTTCTCAGTCAGGAATTTGACGTATTGGGATTCCAGCCACTTTAAAAAGCGTGCTGAGTCCATCTGTTCTCGGCATCGGATATTGTCTAAAATTTCCCAAGATTTTTCAGTGACGATAAGAGCAGTTTCCCATTCTCCCAGTTCGGCCTCCGAAATATTCCGTTCATGTTCATGGCATTTATTGCAAAGCGTCACAAGCGCAACGTCTGGATAATTCCAAACACTACGCCCACCAACATAGTAGCGGTGATGAACATTCAGCGTTGCGGTTTCGTCTTTGCAATTTTGGCAGGTAAAACTGTCTCTCTGAAAGATTTCTAGCCGCCTCTTTTGCCAACGCGGATCAACAAGTTTTTCGGAGTAAGTCTTATTGGCCATAATTCAAAACCTCAGTTCCGTTGCCGACGGGGACGGTGACACTTCGCAGCGGCCTTGCGGCACTTTGGAGGGCGTCGAGAACGCCAGCAACGGAGATGAATTTTTGATTGTCATTTTCTGCGTTTTCGGTCGGGTGTCACGCCGCCGGTTCTCTTACGAACACCCCAACCCTAACGAATGCGGCGGGGAGAGTCAACACACATGTTTTGCTATGTGCAGGACAATAAACGGTTGGTTGGACATGCCAGGTCTAACCAGATATTGCTTTTGAACAGGACAAGAAATGTAACAAGATTTATTTTGACAATTTAGCTAACGTCTGAGAAGCTGCTTACAGAATGAAATTGCCAACTAGAAACACAACGCAAATCAGCCACGCCGAAGCGGGCGAGTTAATCCGAAAGTTCCGCAAATGCCGCAAGGTGTCGCTGCGCTCGCTGGCAACCGCGCTTGACATATCCGCTCCGTTCTTGTCTGACTTGGAACGCGGGCGACGAAATTGGACAAGCGAACGGTTTATCGCAACCGAAGCCAAAATTCGCCAACTTTCCCCAATAAAATGAACATCTCTTATTTGAAATATTCATCCTGGCCAGCCGTTAAACTTGACCGGGTTACTTTGTCGTCCCGGTTGGCGGGGAGGTTACTAACCTGCCATTAAAATTTATGAAAATCAAAATTGTCTCACGCTGGAATAGTGAAACGGTTATTTTTGAAACCGACGCGGAAAACATCGGCGCGGCTGTTGAGGCGGCTATCGCTGCGAAAATTAACCTGTCAGACGCATACCTGTCAGGCGCAGACCTG
>QGNH01000451.1_pt1 | contig 37774 bp, 65 predicted proteins | sample 1735481 | NCBI WGS metagenome assembly QGNH01 (sample SAMN09239004, study PRJNA386568) | Viral metagenome, whole genome shotgun sequencing project. | reverse complement strand
TCGGGGTCGGCGAGGTTGAAGTTGCCGCCGATGCCCTGCCCGTAGAGGCCGGCAAAGGCTGCCTGGATCTCCACGCCCGGGGTCGAGGTCGAGAGCGTGCTGTTGAGCACCTTCGTGTAGCCCGCCTTGGCCGGGTTGGCGGCCACGGTGAGCAGGCCGTCGTAGCTGTTTGCTGATGCCGATGCGTCAGCGGCCGGAGGCTGTGCGCCCGTGGTATTGACGCCACCCGTGCCAGCTCCGGTGAACTGCATGGCGAATGCCGAGACGCCGGAGAACTGCGTCGAACCGTAGTAGTAGGCGTTGGCGATGCCGGTCGTGGTGCCCGCGAAGATGTCGTAGAACAGCGCGCCGCTCGAGCCGGTGAAGCTGACGTTGAGCACGTCGCCGGTCACTGCGGAGAGAGCCGTCGAGTTCACGACGGTGGAGGCCACCGAATCGCCCGCACCCGAGTTGGCGCAGACGTAGATGTAGAGGTTGGCGACGTCGGCGGTGTTGCCGACCTGTCCGCCTGTAGCAGCAGCAGCGGCCGCAGAGACAGCGGTCGGAGCGGCCAGCGCGCCGGCGTAGCCGGTCTGGCTGCCGCGTCCATAGAGGTGCTCGCGCTCCTTGGCACCGAGCGATGCCCAGAGCAGGCCGGTGTGGGAGAGCTGGCGAGCGTCCTGGAGGCCTTCCATCGCGTAGCCGATTCCCCAGTCGACCTGGTCGGAGAGACCGTGCTCAATCATGATCACGGCGCCCGAGGTGGTCGCGTAGGCGATCTGCACGCCACGGCGGAGGCTGACGGGGCCGAAGGCGGTCGAGATGCTGTCCGAGTTCAACCCGGCGAGCAGGTTGGGGACGCCCCCCTGCCCGGCGTTCGACCAGCCGGTGACCTGATCGTAGTGGTGCGCGGTGCCTTCCGCAGGTCCGGTGGGGATGCGGTCCACCAGCGGGGTCTTGCGGTTGACCAGCAACTGCACCACGGGGAGCAGGTCGTACGGGACCAACTGCGTCGAGGGGTTGCTGAACGTCCACGCCTTGGTGAGATCGGCCTGCTGTGCCTTGGCTGCTGAGACGGCTGCGGTGGCACTGGCGAGCTGATCGGGTGACAGGGACTTCTCGAGCGAGCCGAGGTCCATGTCGGCGAGATTCTTCAGGGCGTCGGCCTGCGGGTTGGTGCGCTTGCCGATCCCGGCGTAGCGACCGGCCTGCGGCTTGGGATAGCTTCCGGCCTGGGACTTCTCGACGACGCCGTCCCAGGTTTGCTTGAAGGTCTCGACGGCCTGTGCCTTCTCGATGGGGGTCGCCCCCGACGGCACGATGTAGTCGAGCACATTGCGTGCGGTGGTCATGGATGCTCCTATGCGAGTTTCTGAAGGTCTGCCGCTGCGGCCTTCGCCATTTCGGCGTAGCCCTGACGGAGGGACGGGTCACGGATCTCCTGCGCGAGGTGCAGGTAGTTGTCGCGCTTGGCCTCAAGTGAGGCTTTCGCGCCAGCGACGGCGGCAGCGCCCGCTGGACGGGTGCGCGAGGGTGGCGTCAGCATCGGTGCGTCGAGGGCCTTCTCCAAGTCTGCTTCAAGGCTCTTCACCTTCTCTCGCAGGTCGGACTCTGCCTCGTCGATGCCGAGTGCCTTGCGCAGCTCCGCTACCTTGTCGGGGTCTGCCGTGATTGACTTGATGAGGTCGGGCTCTTCGCTCTTGGCCTTCATGCCAGCGGCCTTTCCCTTCGCGGTCAGCGAACCGTCCGCGTTGTAGAAGTCGTGGTCGGTGTCACCAGAGGGGGTTGTGTCGTTGTCCCCGTCGCTGTCAGGATCGGGGTTGCTCTTGGTGGGCTTGGCGGCCTTCACCAGAGTGGCGAGGTCGCCTTCGGACTGTTCGAGGTCGGGAGCCTCGCTCTTGTCGCTGTCGTCTTCGACATCCATGTTCGGGTACTTCCTTTTCACAGCGGCGCGGACGGTTCCTTCCTCGGACTTGCCGGTGGAACGAGCCAGAGCGTCGCGGGCATGCGCCTCGTCGTTGATCGGGTATGAGCCAGATCCGGGGCGTTTCGATGGAATCGCAAAGTCAGACGCGGGCAACGCCGCGCGGTCGGCCGCAGCGAGCACGGCTTTCACCATGTCGGCGTCGATCGCCTTGTTGTTGCCTTCCTTGTCGCCATCGCTCAACTCCTCGGCACGATCGGCGACGATCGCCGGGTCATTCTTGTCGGAGTGCGCGTGGCCGTGCGGGGTCTCGCCTGCACCGCGATGCTCCTCCACGGTCGGTCCGTGGACGTGCGTGTGCTTGTGGTGACCGCCTGAGTGCCCGTGGGTGTGCGAGTGCTCGACGCGCTCGGCCTTCTCGGCATCGGGTTCGATGACTTCCTCGATCGCTTCGGGGACTTCGAGGTGACCGTCCGGAGCCGCAGCCTTCGCGAGGACTAGGCGCGTGGTCGGGTTCGACGGACGGTCCACCAGGGAGACCTCGACGATCTTGCCGCCGACGATCAGGCCATTGGGCGCCACGGTCTTCTGCGTGTAGTCGACCTTGTGACCCTTGACGCCGATGGAGAGATGCTGAAGCACGCCCTCGTTGACCTTGGCGATGGCGACGGGGTCGATCACCCGCCCACCGATGTATGCGCCGTCCTCGCGCTCATCGAGTGTGAGTGCCTTGCCGATGGCGCGTCGCGGGTCGTGCTGCTCACGCAGGTTGCCACCTGTGGCGAACCACTCCCGCATGGCGGGGACGGCCCACTCCATGCTCACCCGCTGTCCGTCGGCGTCGAGATCCGGGCCGGTGGCCTTGGATGCCTCGAAGGTGAGCACGCCATCGTCGACGTGGCTCTTGGTGAGGGTGCCGACCACGGCATAGGCGATCTCTTCAGGCATCAGGTTCTCCGAGATTCTCTTGCCGCTAAGGCAGGATCGATTGAATAGAGCACGGCGAGACGGTTGCGTTGGGCGATGGTGAGTGACGGCGGACCGACTTCCTCGGGGAAGGCCGTCTCGACCCATTTCGGCACGGGCGTTGTGACCCAGCCGACGGCTTCCACATCCACACCGGGCAACGCCACTGAGGCGACGCCGAAGATGTCGCTCGCTCTCTGCGTGCGTCGGCGGCGCTGGGACGAGGTCTCCGCGTCTTTGTAGTTGCTACTCCGCCCGCCACCGCCAGCGCTCGGGGGTGGGGCGATGACGGGCGGCGTCACCGGAACGCTCGTGGCTGTGAGCACCAGTGCGCCCATGGCTACGGACGACGTGCCTGTGACGGTGCCGATGTCGAGACCCGTGGCCGAGATGGTCACAGGTCCAGTCGCTACGTTGGCCGTCCCGAGCACGGTGCGCACGCCCGTTGCGCTCGTCGTTAGGGTTCCGGCTGTGGCCGCGCTCGCGCTCGCGAACGTCTTGCGCACACTGGTCGCAGTGACCGTCACCGAGCCTGCTGCGAGAGCCGCTATGCCGAGAACGGCATCAATGCTCGTGGCTGCAATGTGCAGCGACCCGGCCGCTACTGAGGCGGATGCGAACGTGGTCCGCACGCTTGTCGCGTGAACGGTGAGCGTTCCCAGTGGGATGCTCGTCGCTGACGCGAACGTCGTACGGACGCTGGTAGCGTGGACAGTGACCGCGCCGGGAGCGACCGATGCCGTCCCGATGACAGTGTCGACGCTGGTGACCGCGACGGTCAGGGTGCCAGCCGTAACATGGGTCGCGCTGGCGAATGTAGTCCGGATGCTCGTCGCATGGACGGTAACGGTCCCGGGATTGATCGTCGCCGTGCCGATGACGGTGCGAACGCTGGTCGCGGTGACCGTGACTTTGCCGAAGGTGACCGGCGTGGCGGAAGCGAGGACCGTGCGCACGCTGGTCGCGTGAACCGTCACGGCACCGGGTGCTACAGAGGCGGTCCCGATGACCGTGCGCACGCCCGTTGCCGTCGTCGTGACAGCGCCGGGGTGGATGACGGCGGCGCTCGCGAACGTCGTGCGAACGCTGGTGACCGCAACCGCGACCGTGCCGAGGACGACGTTGGTCGAGGTCGCGGTGATGGTGTCCTGGGCTTCGAGCCAGAAGGCCTGCCAGGTGATCGGCATGGGTTAGACCGGGATTTCTTCCCAGACGAAGGAGCAGATCACAGTGGCGTTAGTTGTGTCAGGGACGGTCTGCTGCGGAGTGATGGCGCAGCCCTGCCCGACCACGATGGTGCCGTCAATGTCGATGTGGACATCCGGCAGGTACGGGTTCGGGAAGACTGTCGCGACTTCACCCGTGACCTTCTGTGCGAAGGGCTTGAGCAGCGTCGGTGCGACCGGGACTGTGCTCGTGGTGAGCGGCTTCGCGGACGGCACGGCGCCGCTGCCAAGCGGCATGGCGATAGCCGCCAGTGCGGTTCCCGTCACGGCGGCCGCCACGGGGTTGTTGTTGACGTATAGACCATACAGGCCGGTGAGCGGCGTGCCGGGGATGACCGTTGTGACCATGTCGAACGCGATCAGCGACAGGTTGACCCCTGACGATGCCGGGTTGGCGAGGGTCATCACGTTGGCTGCGGTCGCGGCAGGAGCCGGGAAGATCACGCCAGCGGTCATGGTGGCCCAGAAGACCCGGCCGCGATAGCTCTGCTCGTAATACTTGCCGTGCAGTTCGGTGACGACGGTCTCGCCGGCGCGTCCCTGACGCAAACCTGCCGGGGGAGTGGAGCCATCTCCGGTGTTGGTCTGAGGGCCGACGGTGCCGCCCAGAATTTGGGGCATGAGATGTCTCCTATACGGTCAAGAAATCGTCGATGGGTGGCATGTCGATCGGCGGTGAGAGTGATTGATTCGCGATGTTCAAGAGGAGTGTGTTCATGCGCCGCAACTCGGCGAGAATCTGATCCTGTACGGGGTCGTGAATCGCCAGCGTCCGTTGGCGAGCGTCGCCTGCCATCGCTCCCGCAGCGTCGGCTTCAGTGACCACTTCCTGCATGACCCCGGACGGGATCTGCGTGGTGCCATCCCCGAGTTCGGTGCGGATCTGCGCCCCGCTGCTGTTCGGCGGGAGCTGGACGTTGGACTCAGGCATCAGGCAGCGACGGGCATGGAGACCGTGATGTCACCGATCGGGATGGTGAACGTGTCACCGATCGCTACCGCATTGGCGGTGATCGAACCCGAGGCGATGAACGTCCCACCCGAGGCGAGCGTCCAGAGCGCGACGTGGGAGTAGGTCTCGGCGGTGCTCACCGACGTCCAGGTCACAGCCGCATTGTTGGTAGAGCTACCAGCCGAGGGAGCGGTGAACGTGCCTGCCGCCTGCCGCGTGGTGTTGCCCGCAGGGTTCGACGTTCCAGCCGAACCAGGCGCGCCGACGTGGAGCTCGACGTAGAGCGTCCCGTAGTTGGTGAAAGCGGTTCCGTTGAGCAGCGATGCCAGGAAGGCGTTGACAACGGTGGAGGATGCGCCATCAGCCATCAGTCGGCTTCCCTTTCGGTCTCACGGCTGCCGACGATCTCGCCAGCCTCGTCCTTGATGAACGTGGTCTCCTTGACCATCCGCGTCCGCGCGGGTCCATTGACGGTGATCTGCGCAGGTTGGACGGTCACCGCTGCGGGCTCGACATTCACAGCGGCGGGCTGCATGGAAACGGGTGCCTGCGAGATGTTCACCACGACCGGGTCGCGGTGTTCGAGGGCGATCAGGCGGCTCTGGATCTCGTAGTCGTCACTGGTAGGAACCGTCGCGGCCAGTACCTTGACCGCTTCCATGTCACCGCGTTCGCCAGCGGTGTTGAGTGCCTTCGCCAGAGATGGCGTCACCTCGCCGAAGGTGAAATCACGCCATTGCTTGCCCTGCCGGTTGCGGGCGAACGTCAGGAAGGCTCCGACCTCGTCGCCTACCGCCTTGTGGACCCGCACCTCAGCGTTGGTGGGTTGGTCCTTCGGGGCAGGCTTCTTGCCGTCGATCGCGGGCTTACCACCGGCTGCTCCGGTCTTCTTGGCAGCAGGAGGAGCGACAGGCTGGCCGTCCGGCCCGATCACTGGCACAGGTTCGGGCTCGCTCGCACCTTCGAGGAATACTGGCCCCGTCGCGGTGTTGATGAACGGCATGTTCGCCTCGGGGAACTCGTAGAGCGAATCCCCGTTCTCGGCCCGGATGTCGTTGACCGTCTTCTGGGCTGAGTTGATGAGCACCTGATCGGTCTGCGCTCTGACCTGGGCGTCCTCGTCGATCCCGCCACCCGTGAAGGTGAGCGTCAGATCCTTCGGCATCCCCAGATAGCGGCGGCAGAGTTTGTTGACCAGGTCGATCAGCGATTCTTGCAGCGGTGAGTCGCCCTCGGTCTCGGAGATGTCCTGCTCGCCGGGCTCAGTGCCACGGCCGAGGATGCCGTAAGCGGAAGGCACGATGCCCAGCTGCGTCGGCATGACCGAGAACTTGCTGCCGATCTGCTTGATCAGGAACTCGTCAAGGTCAGGCTTGTACTTCTCCGCGAGCTGGGGTGGGTAGGTGGGCTCAAAGCCCATCGGCCAGAGCTTGTACTGCTGACGCCGACGGGTGTCGCCGGACATCTCGGAGTTAAGAAGCGCTTCCTGCTGCTGCCTGTCGGCGGGGTTGTTGAACGTGGCGTCAGTCTTGACGTCCGCCCTACCGACGACGCCCGATTCCCACTCCTCACGCCACCAGCGCTGGCGTTCGATCCACAGCGTCGCGGCAGGCAATGCCTTCTCAGTCGCCGAGCAGCCATATGGCCACGTCCCACCCGAGCGTACGTCGGAGGGGGCGTAGAAGAGCTGATCAGCGGCGAACTCACCGTCGGGATCCGGTGCAGCGACGAACTCCCCGCGTGGGAAGCCGTACAGGATCTGCTGGAAGGCCGGGAACGGCGGTGCAGGACGGTTGCCATACTCGTCGAGCAGGGGCTTGATCGTGCTGCCGTCGAGCACGCGGAAGGCCACAGGTTGCTGACTGAGATACTGCCGGCGGGTCTGGAAGACCGGCCAGATCGACAGGGCGTCCCAGACGTAGCGTTCTTCGAGGACGTTGCCGATCCACGTCGACCAGTCCTCGCCGTTCTGCGCGTCGGGCTCCTCGAGGAAGGCCCGAATGCGGTCGATGATGGGCTGGTACTTCTTGCGGCCGATCATCTGCGCTTTCTCTGGCGACTTGATCGAGTCGTCGGCCTGCATCAGTTTGGCGGTGGCCTCAGGGGTGAGCGCGATGTCCCACGCCTGCTCCTGAATCCCTGCCTTGCGGATGTCGATGCAGCGGCGTACAACGTCGCACTGATCGGCAGCCGAGCGGAGGACTTCCCACGGCACCGCTCGCAGGTTGGAGAGCTGGAGGTTCCAGGAGATCTGGTACTCGGTTCTGCGGGGCTCAGGGCGTCCCCATGGACCATTCGGGTCGAGCGGACGGGGATACAGCGGAGTGGCAGGTCCGAAGGCGACGCGAGAGTCCATCGGGTTGCGTGGCAGGGCGTTCTCACCCGTGCCGATCATCGAGGCTGCCTGAACAGCGTCCTGTGCTGTGAGCGTCTTCGCACCCTGTGGCAGTGTCACCCGTCCTTGTGCGGTGTTCACGGCTGCCAGCGCCTTGGTGGCGGCCACCTCGGCGATCTCCTCAGCTGAGGGACGGTTCCACCATGCCATCAGCGGGGGCGCCCAGTTGGCCCGATGCCGAGTGGGCCGGGTTCGGTAGCTTCGAGAGCCTTTGCCAGATCGTTGGCAACAGCTTGCCAGTCGATTGCCAGAGCCGTCCGATCGTCAGCCGGCTTCGGTGGCCTACTAAACCATCCAGCAATGTCGAAGATGGAAGCGACGCCGCGAAGGAAGTCCTCCATCAGCGTCGATATCCGAAGGCAGAGAGCCCAACCGGTGCAGGCTTCGCCTTGTCAGCAAGGGACTGGAGGAACACGCTCGCACTGGAGCCTTCCATCACGTCGGTGAGTGCCCAGACGAGAGCATCCATGCGGTCAGGGCTGTCGCCACTCTCGCCTGTGAATTGCGTCATTTGATCCTCCAGGGCAGGCATGGCGCCGACGTGGTGAACGCGCTCCTGGCGGTACAGCGTCGAGATGGGTTCGGCTCGGACGATCTTGCCCCGTGAGGCGGTCACCATCCGCACCGGCACCGAGCGGTCAATGCTGGCGATGGTGTGCTCGACCATCTCGCCACCGAAGTTCTTCTCGACCACGATGCGGTCGCACTTGAACTCGTGGTAGGCGGCGATGGCTCGCTTCGCCCATTCGTCAGGGTGGAGCTGGCCAGAACGATCAGCAAGGACGTAGCCGTGTCCGTCGACGCCACGAGCACCAACCACGATGCCGGTCTCGTCCGCTCCACCACCGGCAGGGTCTACCCCGACCACACAGCGCAGGAGTTCTTCCGGTGCCTTGTCGATGCGCAGGCGGTCGATCTGATCCAGTGACCAGAGCGCACCCTCGACGTCTTCGAGGAGTTCGCCGAAGATCTCCTGCCGTTCGTACCTGGAGCCCGTGTACAGGCTCAGGACACGCTCCGCGTAGTCAGGTGGCAGGTTGTCCAGGTTGTCGTACGTCGACCCACGGGTGACGACCGTGTTGTCCCGCCGCATGATGGTGCGAACGAGTGCCCGCATCTTCGGGGTGGTGGTCAGGATCACCCGTGGATCGGTGCCGAGCCTCAGTCCAAGCAGCAGGAGGTCCCACGTCTCGCTGTACGGCCACGCTGCAGCCTCGTCACCCCATGCGAAGTGGTGCTGCGGGCCTCGGAGGCGTTCGTACTGGGTTGCGGCGTAGCTGAAGACGTGCGAGCCGTTGCTGAGCAGAAGCTCACCAAGGGTGCTGTTCCACTTCTTGATCGCGCTCGATGGAAGCACCGAGAGCAGCCCGGATTCCCCGGTGATCATGGTGTCCCTGACGTCTCGCCAGGTAGGCCCCACAAGGGCTACGCGAGAGCCGGGATGGGTGCGCAGAAACTCCGAGGTAGCCTCAGCCCCGAGTCTCGTCTTGCCGAACCCACGGCCCGCCATGACCAGCCAGGTGAGCCATTCACCCACGGGTGGGAGTTGGTCGACCCTAGCCTGTCCCCTCCAGCGCAGTCGTGCCTTGCTCCAGGAGTCGAGGTTTGGCAACGCCGGGGAAGAGACGTTCGATTTCTTCGTCGAGGTTGCGGTCGCCATTGTGCAGGGTCGCCTCCACCATCGAGCGATCGACCAGGCTGCCGTCGAGCTTGGCGATGTCCATCTCGATCTGGCGCAGCTGCCCCACCAGGGCGCTCTTGTTGAGGCTCTGGTTGCCGGTGGCTTCGAGCAGTTCGTGGGTCTGCTGCCAGAGTTCGCGGAGGTTGGTCAGGTGCTCTTCGCGAGCGTCGGTCACGTTCTCGGCTGCAAGCTCTCGATCTCTGACGAGATCCGCGTATACCGTCTCCGTGCTTACCTCAAGCCGGAGCGCGATCTCGGGGACGTTGAGGCCGTGCGACTTCAGCCGGCGTACCTGCGCGATGCGGGCGAGGATCTCTCGATCCTGACGCCATGGCAGCGTATGAGATCCGCCCTTCTGGCCTCGATAGCCTCGGGCCGAGCCTGTCCTAGCGTTTGCCATGGGGTTCCTTTGTCATCGTTACGAGATCGTTACACCTACCGCTTGCGTTCCCTAGTGTAGTAGGGCATACTACGGATATGGACACCACAACCGCTCTCCGACTCGACAACCTCACGTTGGCAATCGTCATGACAGCCTACCCGAAGACCGTACTCGGGACGCCCTGTGAGATCTGTGGACTGCCGATCAAGAGCAAGGCATGGCTGAAGGGCTACCCCTACGCCACCGAGTGCGGCAAGGACTGCTTCATCACTGCCGCGCTGAGCGTGCCGCTCATTGATTCGAACGGTGTCTTCCTCCACGCTGCTGAGCCTTGCGCGGTTCGTGAGCGTGAGCGTCTGACAGCCGCGCGAATCGCGCGTGAAGCGGCCTGACCTGGTCGGCTCGCGAGAGATCGCGGGCCGTCTTGGCGTCTCCATCCGGACGGTTCAGCAGTGGCGCTACCGCCATATATTTCCGGAGCCTGACTTTGTGTTCAACGTGAGCACCCGACAGAGAGGTCTGCCCGTCTGGAACTGGGAGACCATCCGCGAATGGAGCGAGCGCCGCTCTAAGGCTGAATGAAACTCTCCGGGTCCCATGCCCGGATCTCATGGGTCACGATCTCTCGCCACTTCCGGCGGGAGAGGATCGGGGTGCGTTTGGCCACCTCGGCATACTTTGCCGGGTTCTGGATGCGCATTCGACGGAGAAAGGCCTCGGCCGTCTCCTGACGTTTGGCCAGAATAGCCAAAGACACACTCCCTACCTTTACCTAGGCCGGATGTGTTACTTCTGCGGTCGCTGGAATACAGATTCGGCGTAGTTTGTCGGTCGCCTTGAACAACTGCTGCCGGGCTGCCAGAGCCGTGATTCCCACATAATCCGCGATCGTGCGGTGGTCGCAGCCGTGGAGGTGGAACTCGAAGACCTCCTGCTGCTGCCTGCTCAGGCCGGCGACTTCGTAGAGGCTCTCCACATCGTTCAGGTTCCGGGCTGCGAACCAGCGTTGGGCTTCGTCAGAGGGTGGCTTCTCGTTGGTGAGAGCCGCGAGCACGCTCCACACCCAACTCTCGTCATCCCAGATGACGCTGTCCACCAGGGCACATACCAGGCGGATCTGAGGCGGGAAGGCAGCGTAGGCGGCAAGCGGGGACATCGGGCGTCCGCCTCCGTCGTATGCGCTGAGTTGGCCGCTCACTGTACCCGTGCCAGCCGTGCTCGCGCGTGACGCTGATGCTGCCCCAGTCGTCGCGTCGCGCTGGCATCCTGCGGCATCGCCGAGCAAGACGTTGTGAACTGCACTTCGTGGACCTCGATGAGCGTGTCGCACATCGGGCACCTGTGCAGCGAGGGTCCGTAACGAAACCATCTCGCGCATTTCGGGCAGTACGGGGTCCGCGTCACGGGCGCAGGGTTACGCTGGAAAGATGGAAATTGCAGAACATCGTGGGTCCGTCACAACGCTCACCGCACTTGGCGCACTGCCAGATGATCCCGTGGCGGGTTCGATATGAGGGAAGGAAGCCTGTCACCGGATCTGCGCGTCGCCTGTCTCGGTGTGTGCTCCGGTTACCGAGGTTGTAGAGCTGTGTCTTGCGGGATCTCGCGCCGTCGGCAGGGTTGAACACTCCAGCGGTCACAGGCATTCACCCTCGTGGCCACCGTGCTTCGAGCAGTAGTTACCGAGGAGTGGATCGCGAGCGACGGAGTGCGTATGACCACCGTGTCCGTGCCCATCGGCGAGATGCGGATCGTGACTATGCCCGTCGGCACCGTGTGAGTGCGAATGCGTGACGGTTCGCGGCGTCGCAAGCGCAACGCACCTTTCGCAGCCGTCCCACGCCCGACCGTTTGCTGAGAACGTACGCCGCAGTCTGCGCCCACACGCTGTCTGAACTGGCCCATCGTGCGGGAAAACCGTTGCAGTTGCAACGAGATGGGCTCGTCCCATGTACACCGAGACCACCCAATCACCAGCGTAGCGCTTGGGTGCGGCGTACTCAGGACGGACGTTGCTAGCGACAATGGTTGCACTCATGGCCTGATCCCCTTTTCGACTTCTCCGATGTGGTTGGCGATGAACTGATCGACAAATGCGAGCGCGAGCTTCCCAGGGTCGAGACCGCGTGACAGGTACTCGAACGCCTTGGCCTCCCACGGGCCGATGGCCTCGATTTGTGCGTGTCGTTCCTGAAGATTCGGAACGTGATGCTTCCGCGCGAACAGCTCAAGCTCGGCGTGACGCTCCTGTCGGTCCTCCCTTGCCGACTTCTCAAACGCAGCGAGGCGATCACTCAGCGTCATGCGTGCGCCACCATGCCAGCCGCCTCCTGCGCTGCCAGAATCGCGTCGCGTGCTGCGGCCCGCTCAGCGTCCGTGTGCGCTCTGTCCATCTGCTGAAAGGCGAGAGAAAGCGCGCCAGGAGCGTTACGCGGGACGTCGGCGTACTTGTCCCCGCGCCCCACGACGACGGGTGTCAGCCAGAGGTCGCGGAACTTCTCAAGGTGAGCGTTGTCCCGGAGCAGGATGGCTATCTCGTTCTGCTGCCGTCGCCCTTCCCACGGGTCACGCGCCCATCCCTGCACTGCGGCAACGACATCGGCAAGTGGGTAATCCTTCAGCCGGGCAAGGATGACGCGCTTGCGTTTCGCATCGAGTTTGCACGCCGTGTGGCCGGTGGACGTTACCCACGTTTCCCAAACCACAGCCACATCCCCCCTTGGGGGCTTGGGGGTAATAGCTTTAGCTATTGGTACGGGTTCGGGTTCGGGACTTAACCCGTCGCGCGAGGCATCTTTTGCCATGCGTTTGCCATGCGTTTGCCATCGCGTTGCTGCACCTTTGCTACCCGCATCGCTACGTTTGCCATGCAGTTTTGAGTAGTCATTGAAGTCGTGATAGAGCCATCCGCCGTCGACTTCGTCCCACAAGCCGCGCCCGACCAGGGAAGTTATCATTCGCGACGCGCCCCGCTTGATGAAACGGTGCGGAACACCTTGGGGAACGAAACCGTCACCACGGCGCAACGCTTGGGGCTGACAGAGCAGCCACAAACCGGCCGCTGCGGGGTCGATGCCAGCGAACTTCGGGCTATCGTCCAAGCGGTCGTCGATGCGTCCCCAGCTCACTGTTGTCCCTTCCCCTGCTGAAGCACTCCGGCCACCCACTGACACGTAACGGCGGTAGCTGCGCCCATATCCAGCCCTGCCGCAATGAGCGCCTTCCAGAACTCTGCGATGGGTTGCGCTAGATCTTTGAGGGCCGCTTGGGCCTGGTCAAGTTGAGCGCGGAATGCGGCGGGATCGAACTCTTGCGTCATGCAGCCTTCATCGAGCAGCCGGGATGACGGAACCCGATCAGACGAATGGGCTCTGTGCTGCCGAGTGGGCGTCCCTTGACGGGGATGCGGGGCTTGAACGGGGGAATGCGTTGGTCACACGCCAAGCACGTAAAACCCCACTTCGGCGCCGGTCCCTCACTCACCAGAAGAACCCGATCAGCAGCGCGGCCACCGCAATGACGAACAGGTGCGTCAGGACGCGGCGGGACTCATCGGTGAGCCGGAGCGCCCGGAGGCAGTCATCCTCAACCGGGACGAAGCTGTGCCGCAGCCAGCGGGTCTGGCCGTCGTAGCGGGTGTACAGGGTCGTCCCCCTGCTGAATCGTCCCGCGTCGTCCCTCGGTTGAAGGTAACGGCGGTGCCACAGCCGGGACACGTTGCCCGGTCGGCTCCTGTCTGGTAAGGTTTCCATGGGTTGGGCTCCACCTCTTATCCGGGTGTTGAGCCCAACCCGCCCGCCTCAGGCTTCGGGGCTCCGAGGGAGACTATACGCCCACCTCAAGGAATTGCAACCACCAGGGGGCTTGACTTCTTAGTCTACATAGTCCACAATGTCATCACGAACGGAAAACCTCGGATAAGGAGGCTGACATGGACCCCGAAGAGAGCATCTGGGAAAACGAAGGCGGAGCGGCACGATGACCGTCGAGGCTCGCCCCACCGACCCGCTGTACGGCGCGTTGGTCCACGTCGATGACGCCATGAACGAGGTCGGCTCGCTCACCATCAGCTACTCCGGCGCCTACTGCGGGCTCCAGGACGCCATCCGGGGATTCGGGAATCTTGAGGATGCCCGCTACCGCTTCGCGATGGAAGCCACCCTGCTGTCGTCAGCTCACGACACCTGGAAGCAGGCCGTGGCCGCACTCAACACGCAGGTTGAGGACGGTGTGACGTGGCAGGCGTGGTTCATGGGACCCCGCAAGCGTTGCGCGAACTGCGGAGACGCCGAGACGTGGGACAACCGCTGGACCCATCAAGGGACGTGCAACGAGTGCGTCGCCACCGCTCACCCCGACGGCCTGTTGGAGATGGTCGAGGTCACCCACGCCGTGATCACGAGTGATGGCGACGTCGCGGTGACTGATCACTGGGCGGGTTACCCGGGCACGATCAGCGAGCGTTCGTGGAGGCCCGAGTGATGGCGATGTGGGGCGGAGAACCGCCTTTTGCCTACGACGATGACGAAGGTGTCAGCTACTGGGACATCGCGATAATCGTCGCGGTGTTCGTGCTGCTGGCGATTGTGGGGGTGGCTACATCGTGACAACTGCGACCGAAACGCGCTCGCTTGTCGAGCGCCTGTTGGATATCACCGCAGCAGTGCCAGCCATCAAGGCGACGGGCAAGTCTCCGTTCAGCAAGGAACCCGCGCTGTCCATCGGCGACGTGGAGGGCGCGCTGCGCCCGCTCCTCGTCAAGCACGGTGTGCTCATCCGGTTCCGCAAGACCGACTTGCAAAAGGTCGAGCGCGAGTGGGTCGTCGGCGTCACAGCCGTGGTGAGCGACGGCACGGACGAGTTGCTTGACGACTGGGGCGACTGCGGCAGCACACCGGCTGCGGCGTACAGCTTCGCCCGCAAGTCGTACATGAAGGCGCTGTTCCACATCGCCGACGACGAAGACGCGCCCGTAACTGCCCTGCCGACTGCCGGAGCAACACAGACGCGGGTGGTCGCGTCAGCGCCTCCGGCAGCCAACGGGGGGAGGCCGAAGGTGCTTTCGCGCGAGCCAGTGATCGACGAGACCACGGACCGCGTTCGGAGTTGTCCTGACTGCGGTACGGGCGCCCTGGAACTCGTCACCTGGGACAACAAGCAATCAGCCATCTGCTGTTCCAACTGGCGGACGGAAGACGGCGCCTGCAAGCACCGTGAATCCGTTCCTGATCAGACCTTGGTGCCGTTTTGAGCGCCATTGTCGGTGTGCCCGATCAAATCGGCGATACCCGCCTGCCCGAACGGTTCTGGCGAAAGGTCGTCATCGACGGGCCTTATGAACTCTTCGTTGGCCCCGTGCCAGAAGGCCTCGAACTAGATCACCTCTGCCGCAATCGCGCCTGTCTGCGCCCCGACCATTTGGAGGCTGTGACGCATCGCGTCAACACGCTACGCGGGGTAGCGATTATCCACTCCGTGCTAGAGCGGCGTACCCGAAAGGTTTGCCGGCGAGGACATCCATTTGATGAACCCAACTGTTACCGCACACCCGATGGCCGCCGCCGATGCAGGCAGTGCAGGCTCGATTACAATCGCAATTACAAGGCCGCTCAACGAGCACGAAATGCAGCCCCCTGACCACATCCAAGCCGCAGCCGAAGCGTGGGAAGAACGACACCGTGAGTATTGGAGAGGCCGTTCCCTGCTGCTGAGCTGGGTGACAGATCACGGACCTGTCCAGCTCGCGGACGGACGCCTCTGTGGCTTCCAGCCCGACGGCAACGCGTGGGATGCGGACGGCGTGAAAGAAGTCATGCCCGCGCTCATCAAGGCCGGGTCAGTGTCGTTCGACGGTTCGATGGAGCAGGTAGAACGCCTGCTATCCATCGCACTCGAAGAGATCCCCGATATCAACTTCAAGGTATCCCTCTCTGTCGATGCCATCGCAGCTAATGCGGTGATCCGAGCGGGCGGGCCGGCTGCTGAGAAGTTGCTGCCATTCCGTGTTGCGAAAAACAAGCTAGGAACCCGATGAGCGTTGCAACGCCGAGAAGGCTGTTCGACCGCCAAGGCCGCAGTGAACGCGGCGGAGAGCACGTCTCAGTGCGGGTTCCCTCAGACCTGCTCCTGCGGGTGGCGAACTACGGCAACAGCAAGGGACTGACCCTGGCACAGACGTTCCGCACTCTGGTCGAGCTTGGCTTGGACAACGCCCGATGACTTGGAATTCGACGTTCACGAAGCCGGGTAGGCCCCTCGCCAAACGGTCTGCAAAGCGCGTCGCTGAGGACCGCGACTTCCACTCCATCGGGCGGGCTGCATTTGAGCGTGACGGTCGCTGTGTAGCTCCGCCCGAGTGGGGCGACTGCTTCGGGCCGTGGACGCCTCACCACGTCGTGCCCGTGGCTCGCGACAAGACCCTGCGGCTCACCTTGTCGAACATCAAAACCTTGTGCCTGGGTCACCACGATTGGGTCCACGACCATCCAGCCGAAGCCACAGCGTTGGGCTTGCTGAAGTCGGCTCCGTTGGAGCCCCAATGAGCCCCGAAATCGACACGTTTGTCAGTTCCATGCAGCGACGCGTTGAGGGATTCAGCAATGAGATGCGCGAGAAGGGCATCCATGTCGGGCTGGGATCGCCACCTGTCTGCGTCACCTGCCGCAAGCCTTGGAAAAAGTGTCAAGGACGTGTGTCGGGGTCTCCGTTGGACCCGGAGGGACAGAGATGAGCGAGCCGATTTCGTGCAGTTGCGATCTCGTCACGAGCGGCAACATCATCCCGGACCCGCATTGCCCGTTTCACGGTGGCTCAGTCCGCACCTTCCGCGTCCTCGGCGGTGGTTCTCGGACGTGGACCCCGGCAGCCTATGACGGCGCTCTAGCGCTGATTCGCACGCTGGACGGGATTCAGCAAGAGGACCGGATGGATGCGCTCGCTTTGGCGGTCATGGCGGGACTTCCCTTGACGAGATCGCCCGGAGTGCAATTCATGCTCGATGACATCGCACGCAACGAGGCCTCGCGCCACATGCCTTCATACGTACCACCTCCTTCTGATCCCGAACTCTACGACTGGCCGAAAGGGCAACCGAAACCCCTGGCGTCTCCCCCCGATGGTCCACGGACCCCACCGGAATGAGCAGCGACAACTACATCTACGTCCGACGCTACCGTGGCCGCTACGTCGTCACAGACGAATCGGCAAGCGCGGATCGCCCCACGCCAATCGAGCGCCAAGGAGGCAATCGGGGCGTCTTCTTCGACACCCTTGCCGAAGCAATCGACTACGCCTCGACACAGTACGCCGAGTACGGCATGAGACTCGCGCCCGGACTGCGTTTGGTTGGTCCACGGACCCCAGAGCCATGAGCATGAGAACCCCGATTATCCGCACCCAGCGTGACGTGATCCTCGATGCCCTCAAGTCAGCAGGGAGGCGTGGCGTCTGTGTCACTGACCTCGGCCAGATTGACTGGACGGTCGTGCTAACGGCACGCAACCGGATCTCGGAGATGAGGCTCCGCGAGCACTTGCCGATCGAATCGGAACCCTGCACCGTCCACCGGCATCGCTCCAAAACGGTAGCCCGGTATCGGTTGGTGACCGCTCCGGTACAACAGGCGATGGCGCTGTAATGGCGCTGCGAGTTTCCGAAGCTGAGTTGCAGTCGGGCATTATCGCCGCCGCCCACGCCTACGGCTACAAGGTCGCCCACTTTCGGCCGGCGAAGACCGCAAAGGGATGGCGCACCGCCGTTGCAGCAGATGGACGTGGATTCCCTGATCTGGTCATCGCCAAACCGGGACGCCTCATCTTTGCTGAACTCAAGTCGAGCGTGGGACTGCTCACCGACGCCCAGCGCGGATGGATCGAGTCTCTGCCGAACGCCTACGTCTGGACGCCGAAAGACTGGCCGGATCGAATCCATCACATTCTCAAAGATGGCCCGCCCCCCCGTCCCCAGGAGAGATGAAATGAGCCGATTTCGCAAGAAGCCCGCCGTGATTGATGCGGCAGAGGTTGGTGTGCTGCTCTGGCAGGCACGCCACGACTTCTGGTCGATGCCCAAATGGGTGCTCGACGGCTATGAGAAGGGCGGCTTGCTCTTCCTGGCTGATGCCATCGACATCACTACGCTCGAAGGCACGATGCGCGGCGACCGTGGCGACTGGATCATCCAGGGCGTCAAGGGCGAACTCTACCCATGCAAGCCGGACATCTTCGAAGCAACGTATGAGCCTGTTTCTGCGCCCCCCCGTCCCCAGGAGAGATGAAATGAGCGAGCAAGACAAGCTCTGGCGTTCGGGCGGCGTGGACCTTGCCAGTTGTCCCTACTACCGCGGGGTCGGCAAGTGCGAGTCGGGCTGCCGTGAGGAGCCGTCTTGCATCACCGACGAACCGCTCAAGGGCTGGCCGTCGCTGCGGGAAAAGGGCGCTTCCCCGTCCGCCCGTCCCCAGGAGAGATGAAATGAGGGTCAATACCGAGGAACTGCGCTGGTGGGCAAGCCGTCATTCAACCATCCCCGAGATGTCCGACGTGATCGCTCTTTGTCACGAGCACGACGAGCTACGTGCGGCGGTCGAGCGAGTGATCGGAGGTGAATATCCCGATGGATGGCACAACGAACTGGTCAAAGCCTTGAACGTGGCCGGGGACATTCTCTCGTCCCCAGGAGAGATCCATGAGCGCGTATGACGTGTTGGTCGAGATGGTTCGCGTGTTCAGCGAGAGCGAGGACGATCAAGAGATCAGCGAGATGATGGCTGCGGCTGATGTGACAGTGGTCGCAGAACGCCCGATGCATCCAAAGGCTGGCGATCAGTACCGCACGGTGGGCGGCATCGACTACATGTTTGACGGCGCGAACTGGAACTGGCGCGTCCCCCCGTCCCCAGGAGAGATGAAATGAGCGAGCATGCAATTGGGTGGATCAGCACCTGCGACCGCCTAGGTCATTGCTTCTGTCAGATTCCCTATTCGTTCCTTCCGGAGGTCCGCTTTACGCAGCTCATCAACGGCGCCGCTACCAATGTGGTCTCGCCGCGTATCGCCTACTGCTGCCGCTGTGGAACGGTGAGTCCGTGGTGACCTTGGTCAGCCGATACACCCTGAAAGAGAAAGCGCCGCTCACGGCCTCTAACGGTCGCACCGTCTCCGGTGGCCTCGGTCAGAACGGCGCTCTCACTGATTCTACCGCTCTCCAGTTGGAGATGCCCCGATGTTCCATGGCCCTTGCCCGTCCCCAGGAGAGATGAAATGAGCGCGCAAGACAAGCTCTGGCGATCCGGAGGCGTCGATCTCGCCAGTTGCCCGTACTACCGAGGCGTCGGGAAGTGCGAATCGGGCTGTCACGAGGAGCCGTCATGTATCACTGACGAGCCTCTCGATGGTTGGCCATCGCTTCGTGAACCCCTCGCCCCTGCCGTCCCCGATCCGCCAGAGAAGCCATGAAGTGCCGATTCTGCGGTAGCGAACAGGTCGCCCAGGTCGTCAAGTCGGGAGGTGAGTGGGTGCCATGGTGCGTCGAATGCTGGGACGCGGCCACCCAGAAGATGGTCAACCGGCAGCGCAATATCCGCGACTGCAACCGCGTGGTCGCCGTGGAACTCAAAGGGGTAGCCGGGAAATGCACCGAGGAGCAGCTGGAATGGCTCTACGCCTTCGACGAAGCCGGAGCGGAAACGCACATCTGGAACCCGTCTGACTGGCACTCAGGAGCGATTCTGAAAACACTGAAGGGAGACGGGGCCCCGGCGTCCATTGAGGCCCCCCAATGAGCAAACCGCGTCTCTTGGATTTGTTCTGCGGGGCAGGCGGTGCAGCGATGGGCTACCACCGAGCAGGGTTCGATGTGGTCGGCGTGGACATCAAGCCACAGCCGCACTATCCGTTTGAATTCCATCAGGGCGATGCGCTTACCTGGCCGCTGGATGGTTTCGACGTCATCCATGCGAGTCCGCCTTGCCAGGCATACACCATCGTCAATAAGAGCCACAAACTCGACCATCCTGACCTTATCGGAGCGGTGCGGGAGAGACTCGCGGGCAGATCCCTCGCAGTGATCGAGAACGTGAGGCATGCCCCGTTGCCCTCTGCTGTGACCCTGTGTGGTTCGACATTTGGGTTGCGTGTGTGGCGGCACAGGTACTTTGAGATTCGCCCCTTCATGCTGACGCCACAGTGCATCCACGAAGCTCAACCGCTGAATCCGTACAACACAAAGTCACGGCATCGCGACGGCATCGAGAAGCAATCCATGCACCACTATGGCGATGCAATGGGCGTGACCGATTGGATGGTCACCGAAGCTGAGATAACCGAAGCGATCCCTCCCGCCTACACCGAATGGGTAGGTTCTAGGCTTCTGTCATACTTACAGAATGGGACGACCAAAGACGTACTGCACGGTGCCAGGGTGTGATCGAGAACACTTCGGCCACGGATTCTGCTCGCTCCACCATCGACGGATGGCGCGACACGGCACGACCGACAAGCCCATCCGCACGCGCCGTCCCTATTACAACGACCACGGTTACGTCTACGAATACGTGGATGGCAAACGTCAGGGACAATTGCAGCACCGACTGGTTATGGAGCGAGTGCTGGGTCGACCTCTCCAGCGGGACGAGAGTGTCCACCATCGAAATGGTCTCAAAGACGACAACCGGCCTAGCAATCTTGAGCTATGGGTTCGGTTTCAGCCCACCGGCTGCCGCGTTGATGATCTCGTCGCCTTCGCAAGGGAAGTCCTCAAGCGCTACGGATGACGAATGGATCGGAACGGCTCTCATGGCGGCCCTCAGAGCGGAGATCAGCGCATGACCCCCCTCCCTTCGATGGCTGCGCTCAACCAGACAAATGTGTTCGTCAAGGTGAGGTCGTGACCTCCCGAACCCCGACTACCGGGGACGAGGATGTTTTGGCACTCTTCCAAGCCACTCTCCAGAACATCGCCAACGAACTCAATCCCTTCGGCGGCATCCTGCGCTGCTCACGGTGCGGAATCGAGGGCAAGGTCGGAGACGTCAGCCTGCACTTTCGCGACGGCTGGCCGACCCATTGCGGCTACACCATGACATGGGTGACGCAGCTACAACTCGACGAAGCATCCGTGTCCCCCGTCGAGCTCAGAGAGACACAGCCGTGATGGCTGCGCTCAACCTGGAGATCAACGGATGAGTCGGGATATCGGCTTGACCCCGACTACCCCGCCAGTTATCGACAGCCAAGAGGAAGGGATCAAGGAAGCCACACGCGTGCTGGATGAGATTGAGTGGGTGCCGTGGCAGCAGAAGCTCGTCTGCCCGCTCTGTCGCTTCGACAAGCTGATGGTAGGGCATTCCAAGGACTGCGCCCTTGCTGCACTGCTGGCGCGTCATGGTCGCTAGAACCCCGTGGCAGCCGTGAGCGCGAGAACCCCGTGACCCAGCGAGAGCTTGTGTTGGATGCCCTACGTCAGGCTGGGGAGCGAGGCTGCTGTCTCGAGGACTTCGCCCAGCTTGACTTCGGACTCCCTTACCGAGCGCGGAATGTAGTCAGCGAGCTGAGGGCCGAGCACGTCCCGATCCGCTCCGAGGTCTGCAAGGTGCATCGTCATCGCTCCAGCGTGGCGCGCTATTTTCTCGTCCCTAAACCAGTTCAGCAGGAGATGTTGGTATGAGCACAGCGCAATTGGATCTTTTCGAGGGACAGGCCGTCAGGCAGGCGACGATCACATTGGCTGGAGCGAACAAGAAGTTTCGGGAGGCGCTCGCTGTCCAGCCGCGTCAGTTCCAGATCGGCGAATCCACGCGCATGACTATCGAGGTCGCGTGCGTCGGAGTGCATTTCGATCCAACGGATGACGATGGTCCGCTGTGCCGTGTTCATGTGATGAAGCTGGTCGATGCTCACTATGGGAACGGGACTGCGTGAAGCGCGGCCCATTGTTTGAGAAGGCCGTCGTGGAATACCTACGGGGCGAAGGATTCGACAACGCCGAGCGCCGGGTTATGGGAGGTCGCCTCGATCGCGGTGATATTAGCGGAATCCCGAACGTCTGCCTTGAAGTGAAGAATACAGGCGTCATGGAGATGGGGCGAGCGGTCGCTGAAGCCGAGAAGGAGGCCACGACTGCGGGTGCCCAGTGGTGGAGCGTCGTCTTCAAGCGGCGTCAGAAGGGCGTCGACAAGGCGTATGTGGTGATCGACTTGGAACAGTGGTCGAAGGTGCTGCGGATTCTCGACGCTCACGGGTGGCTCGCATGAGGGTTCTGTCGTCCCCGGTGTCGATTCAGACGCTCCAGCAAAGATGACGCATCCAAACTGTCATACGAGTAGAGGGCACATTTGCCAGAAGCCAACGGGCCATCCCTGCATTGAGCGGGGTTGTGAAGAACCGGCTGGCACGCTCTGGGGTCCGGTGTGGTGTCCCGATCACGACGTTGAGCGGCTGGATCGGATCACGGCATCGATGGAATCTATCCTCGCTGATTTGCTCCGGGAGACGCTCCAGCCATGACACCGGAGAACCTACACAAGCAAGTGGTACGTCGAGTATGCTATACTACTTTGTGTAATGACCCCGCGAGGCTAGAACCTCCGGGGCCGTGGCCTGACCTGAAAGGAGGTCCGACATGAAGAGTTTAGCGGTCCGTGTTCCCGACGTTGCCGCATTTCGTGAGGCGTGGGCACCAGACCCAGGCAGCGAATTCGACGAGATGCTGACGTACACCGAGGCACTCAGGGACGTACTGCGCGAGTGGTGGGAATCAGGCTCGCCACCGTCACTCGATCTTGCTCTGCGCATTGCCGCACTGATCCCCCGGGAGACGCTGGGACAGGAGAAGGCCCCGTGATCGGCAACATCTACCTGCTCCGAGGTGAGCCCGTGCAGGTTCTCGCCCGAGCTTCCTGGCTGAAGGGGACACCTCGCAACGTCCTGATCCTGCGGGCTGACGGCACCCAGACGGTGCGTCCGTTTCGAGGCCTTCGTTCCCTCGCCTGGGAGAAGACCCCGTGAGTGAACCCAGAGCGGCATGACAAATCTGCTCTCGGCGTCATCCTGGGAGGACTTCTCACGAACATTTCGTGGTTGCTTCGGATATGGCAACTGAATCGGAGGTTGCCGTGAGTGGTCTGCTGTCCCCTCGGGTACAGGAGGAGCCCCAGCAGGGAACGCCTTAACGCAAAAGCCGCGTCTTCCCAAGCGAGCGGGAAGACGCGGCCGTCAGGGGAGGGTGTTATTAGAGGGCGTCGAGATCCTTCTGCAGAGCAGCGAGGTTGAGGCCGCTAGGACCGTCGCCAGCCTCAACGATCTCTTCGGTGATAACCGCGTAGGCCTCGTCACAAAAAGTTTGGAACCAGCTATACGACAGCGGGGCAATCCCGCCCCACGTCACCGCGAACAGGTACTCCGGGGAGTAGCCCACGACCACGATGCAGTGACCGCCCATGATGGGCGAGCCCGGAACGACAGTCCACGGCTCGTTGCGACCGAACTGCTCCTGCGCCGATTCGGGAACCTGGATGCCTAGAAAACACGCACCATAGAGCGCCACCGAAGCCTGGACGTGGGTGAGTTGATCTGTCGCCACCGGGCAGTAGGCCGCGATCTTGTTGTCGCCGAACAGTCCTTGCGACCGCCAGAACGCGAGGGTGTCGCTCTCGTTGAGGCCGGTGTCCTGGCCACCGGTCAGCGTGAGGTACTGCTCGGCCACGGTGTTGCTCGAGGGCACCGCATCCTGACGCTTCACTTCGACGTCCGACGCCATGATGAGATGCGCGGCGCCCGCCATGACGCAATCTCCGAAGGGCGCTCCCTCGACGGTGCAGGACGGGTCCGGGCCGTTGGCGAACATCTTCCACTCTGCGACCTTGGGAACGGCCACAGAGGGCGGCGGGGTCGGCAGTGGGCCGTTGCTGTATTCGACGAGATCCCGCAAGCCGTGCGGTCGCGTCGCCGGGAGTTTTCCCAAGAGCAACGTCATTTGCCTGCCTTCGCGAGCGCCTGATTCGCGAGCAGATTCTTCGCGAGCAGGACCAGAGTGGCCAGCACGCCAAAGCCGCTCGTCGCGATCTTCGCGACCGCAGGGATGGGTGCGACCAACTGCAAGACGATCGCCTGCACGTCAACCGCCGCTGTCGCTGCGACCTCGAACTTTGTGAGGTTGGCACGCCAGTTCACGAAGAACTGTAGAACCGGGTTGGTGGTGATCGTGGCTGTCATGGGGTCCTCCCGTAGGTCGTGAACAGGCAAAGTGAGTCAGGCATCCCAGCTGGAAAAGTGGGCTAACAGCAGACCAGCGAGGAAGAAGAAGACCGCCACGCCGAAGATGGCCTTCCACGGGCTGTTGTGAATGGCACTCGCCGTAATTTGAGAGATGGTCGTATGGCCGGTCCAGACGGCCCATGTCTCGTATCCCATAGCGATCGCAAACCCGAGGAAGAACAGGGTCGCGACCAGAAACAGGAGGGCGGCCCAGTGCGTCATTTGGAGATCAAACCAAGCACGTAACACTGGGCTGTCCAGTCTGAATGGCTCGCTGTATGGGCGCCTCCTGCCGCGCGATGATGTTCGCAGCAGAGCCAGCGGAAGTTGACATCCGTCTCGATCCATGCGCCGACGACCGTCGCGTCGCTGATGCCGGGGAAGTCCTTCTCCAGTGCCGTCAGGCTGACGCCGTTCTGCAGACTGAACTCGACGTAGGCATGATGGAGCTCGAGGCCCGGCTGCTCACCAGCCGCAGGCGGAGGGCAGGCAACACCCTGTGCGTCACGACAGTCCTCGAAGCCGACACGCTCGCCGACGTAGCAGCGAGCGGCGGCACGGTGCAGCCTGTGGTAAGCGGTGAAGTCGACGTAATGGGGATCATCGGGACGTGCGGGATGCTCTGGGAAGTGGACGACGTAGTGGTGGGTCTGTGCCGCCGGATGAGCTGGAACATCGGTCACGCGAGATCCTTGCCTACCTTCGCGGCGATGGCGTCGACAGTGGCGACAAGACCGGGGATCGCAGCGAGTGCCGCAGCCTGCTCAGCAGTGAGTCCCGTTCCAGGCGCAACCGGCGTTGGCACGAATGGGAGCGCCGACGACGGCGAGTACGGCGCGCCGAGAGCGGCAAGCATGCGGCGAAGCACTTCCGCGTTCGACCACGGCGCGCCGCCAGCTTCGTATGGCGAGAAGAAGATCTCGTAGAGTGCGGCCAGTTGCGCGGCCTGTGCTGGTGTCATGTCTGCTCCTGCTGAACCGGGTGTGACGAAGGCTTCGTCGTAAATTGCAAGGTCGGTGTTGCCCCACGGATGCGACCCACCGCCGGCGTACTGCCATGCAACGGGTGCGTTCGGCTTCGGGTCGCCGATAGGCCACGACGCCGTTCCCCAGCCGGGCCGCTGCTCATAATCGGCAACCATGTACGCGGTGTGACCGTGGGGGAGATGGCGCGGGATGGTGCCATCTCCGCGTGGTCCGCCACCGTAAAGGTGGGCGCCGCTCGCGGCCAGCCAGGGGTCAACGGTTGGTCCGTCTCCGCCATTCACGGACGATTCGACGTCGGCCACGATGACGATGCCGAGCGCTGCTGCGCGGGCCTTCAACGCTGCCGGATCGGCACGGGTGGAGCAGAAGGCGAGCGTGTGCAAGCCTCCGGCCTGGACGAGCCTGAAGGTCGCGTCGGTCCAGCCGTGGTAGATCCCGTCGTTGCCAATCTTGAAGTACCCAGCCCATACGGAGATGCCGTTGGCCTTGGCGGTGGCAATCTGCGCCGCCGTGGGCTCTTGCCAGGAATCGACGCCCTTCAACACGGTCATGCGCCGGGGTCCTGCGTGACATTCGGTGGCGCAGCAGGCGGCTCCTTCGGCGAGCGAAGTTTCCCTTCGCCCTCGCAGACTGGGCACTGCTCCGGCCGCTGGTTGGCGACCATCTGAAAGGCGCTGGGCCTTTTCTCGCCGGTTCCCTCGCACTTGAGGCAGATGGCGATGGTGCGCTTCTGTGCGGGCATGTTCACTTTGCTGGGTATGCCGTCGGCGTGGAAACAGTGACCGGAGCGGCCGGGGCGATCGGATGCGTCCCGCCGATGAACGTGGAATAGAGCGCACTGCCGGCGAGGATGAGGCCGAAGATGATCCCCGCGATCGCACCCACCAGACCGATCTTGGTCTGCCACCACTGGTCGCGCTTCGCCCTGTGAGCATCCTGCAGCTCACGGGCCTGGGCGTGCTCCAACGTGGCGGCCACGAGGATGCGCTGCGCGTCCGTGAGGGTGATCCCTCGCTCAAAGGGCTTGACCGACGTCAGGTCGTTGACCGACGTGAACTCCGGGTGGTCTGCCATGCGTCAGTACCAGTGTCCCCGGCCGCCCACCGCGCGACCGCTCGCTCCCAGCAGTGCCAGGATCAGTCCGATCACGATCAGGACGACGCCGATGGGCACCAGCACAGGAATGGCAGCGACCACCCCGATGATCAGCAGGATGATGCCGAGAATGATCATGGGACGAGCGTGCTCAAAACCCAGAACCCGAGCCCGGAAGCGACGAGCACTTCCTCGAACTTCCCGCCTGTGGTGCTGATCAGCACCAGGATCACGAAGACTACGAAGCAGACGAACGCCAGAATCCGCAGCAGTACGGAGCCATTGAGTTGCATGGGTTCTCCTTGGGTGATAGCTACTTTGAAATCGAGTGCGCGGTCGAAACGTGCTGCCGCTCGGTCGCGAGTGGCGCGTTCATGGTCTTCGTCAGCAGCGGTATGGTCAGCCGATGCCGTGTCGTGGTCGCTGGCATCGCCCATTACGCACTGCTAGTGATAGTGGGCCGCAAGGAATCCGATGAGCGCGACGAACACGAGCACGGCCACGCCGATGGCCCACTGGTAGTTCTCGCGCCGACCGCTCTGTGCAGCCAACGCGGCCGCCGCCGCTTCTCGGGCCAGGCTTGCTGAGTCGACAGTGGCGACCTTCTCTCCCTGCCCCGCGTAGAGAGCCTTCTGCAACTCGGCAAGCGAGTTCTGGATCGGGGCCAGCTTGGAATCGAGCGCGTCGGCCGTCGCCACTCGCTGCGCCTCAACCTGCACCCTGAACGCTTCTGCGGTGTCGGTCACCTGCTTTGCCAGCGTCGCCTGCTGGGCGGCGTTGACGATCGCCTCCCTTGCCTTTGCCGCATCGTCCGCAGCGTGGATCGCGTCGATGCGGGCGCTCTCAGCTACGGCGAGCAGCGCAGTGTATTTGTTGTGCAGCTTCATCTCGCGCCGCAGCCCCTTGCCATGAGCCGAGCGCAGATCGTCTTGCCTATTGAATCCAGCCGTGGTGAGCGCGATGACGTTCGCGGTGGGGTCAAGCGTGGGAACCCCGCGTGCGTCTACCGCTGGCCCTGCGGGAGGCGTCGCACGGTTATGCGCCATGGCGCCCCCCCTTATCTCTCACCGCTCGATCCCCTTGTACCAGCCGGGGCGGTCTTCCAATGCCTTCGGCTTCACGGTGCGGACACGCTTGGGTCTTGGTGGCATTGTTTCGTTGGCGAGAGCGTCGAGCCAATTGGCGGCGGACCAGCAGGCGATCGACACGAGGCGACGGGCCGGATTCCAACGCTCGTCCACTACCAGCCCTCCGCTTCTTTGTCCTGACAAAACACTTGAACGGGAAACGTGATGCCGTGCTCCGGAGTTGTTAGCCACAGGGCCTGATTCGCGGGCTCATAGTCGAAATTGCCGAGGTAGGCATACTCGTCGTACCCCTTCATGGTTCCCCCGACGATGATTCCCTTCGACGGCAGCCAGAGGTGTTGGTGCCAATGGCCGATCACCATCACGTCGTACGGATGTCCGGCCGCCATGCCGCGTCGACTCTTCCGTGCCGAACCGAGCATGAGTGGCGACAGTGCCCCTGCGATGCCCGAGCCGCCCCGGAACTGATCGCCGTGAGTCAGTAGGTAGCGGATCCCATAGCTCGAGACGTGGCAGTCCGCAGCGTCCGGGATCTGGAACGTGATGTTCTTCGATCCCTTGAAGTGCTTCGCGAGATGGCAGTACATCAGCCACTCGAAGTTGTCCCAAGCGCGATTCTTGGCGACCGGCTTCTTGCTCTGGCGCCCGTGGTTGCCGTAGGTGCAGGCAATGTGGAGCTTGCCGAACTCGGTTGCGAGGCGCTCAATTGCCGCCGCCAGTTGCCCTTCCCAGTGGTCAATCGACCGCAATATGGGCGCCTCGTTGCTTTCGCGCAACTCCTGGTGGATAATCCCCGAGAAAAGGTCGCCGCCGAGCATCAGCAGGAAGCCGTCATATGTGAGCCCGGCGAAGTACTCGCGAGCAATCGAAATCGTCGACTCGATGCACAGCCGCAGCCGCTTCTCTGCGATCTCGCGGTTATAGGCGTTCAGCCAGTCAACCTGTTCCGGCAGCACAACCTCGTCAAAGTGGTTGTCGGTCAGGAGCAGCGTTGGGGTGGCGTGATGGATCGAGCGCCTAGCCTTGGTCGCCATCCACTTCGGGGGCTTGATGTCCCGCGATACCAGACGGCCCGAGACTTCGAGCCTTCGCTGAAGATCGTCGCGCTCAGCGGTGACACGGCGTAGTTGGGTCCGCGTGACTCCGTCGGCCCTCTCCTCTGCCTCAGCCTGTTCGAACTCCTCGGGGTTCATGGTCGGCTGCAATAGCAATCGCCACGTCGGTGGCGATTCACCGTTTGGAAGCTGACCACGATCTTGTGGTCGGCGAGGACCTGTGCGATGGCCTTGCCCGTTATCTCCGGACGACGGAAGAGGATCTCGTCGAGAACCACCCGATCCTTGGGCGAGAGTGGCAATCTTGCGAGTGCGCAGACACCGCCCGATCTGGGTTTGGGGATGGCCTCGAAATCGCTCACGGCGAGCGGCGGTGGGGACTGCCCCACGTCGACACCCATCAGGGCGTTATCCCAAGTGCCCTCTCAGTTTCGCACATGGATGCTCTCAATTCTTCGCCCTCCAGTGGTGTCCCCATGACTGCGTTGTACAGACGTCGCAAGGTCCCCTCTCGGGACTGCACGGTGTAGATCAACGACAATGCCGAGACGGTCCAGCCGCCCTCGTCGAGCACGCGGTCGCGGTACTGCTCCACTTCTGCGGACGTGAGGATCTTGTGAACGCCCCTCATGCTGCGTGCCACTGTCGCTCTACCGTCGGCAGATTGAGGTTTGCACCCAGGATGCCGAACTTCTCAGCGAGCGCGCGCACGTCCTCGCGCTGACAGAGCGGAACGTCGTAGGTATTGCGGATCACGTTGTCGATCAACTGATCCCTGGTGGCGACCACTGCAACGATCTCGGCCTTCTCTGCCCGCCAGCCGGTCTCATGCAAGACCACCCGCCCGGTGCCGACGATCGCTGCCAGCGCGACGCCAGAGAGTTTCACCCACACCGAGTGATAGCCGAGCAGTTCGGGGTTGTCCACATCGTAGAAGGCGTGAAACCCGCATCTGCAGAGCGTCGCCGGATGGACAAGTACAGGGTCATCGCTGAAGACGGGTGCCACCGCTCGGCAGGGTCGGCTGTGGTTGACGCCTCGCTCCCACTGGTACGAGTGAACGACCGAGCGCAACCGGCCGTCGCTGAAACCGAAGGCACGGAAGCCCGCGACCTTCACCGGGCAGGTACCGGCTCGCGCTCTTTCTCCGGGACGCGCTCGGGCTCAGGCTCCTGCTCAGGGTATGGCTGCGGCCACTGCAGCGGCTCCTCATCGGGGAGTTCCACGGTGCGGACGGGCTCGCCGATGTTCACATCCGCTCAGTGTCGAGTTCTTTCGGATAGCGACGCTGATACTCGGAGCCCGGCAAGGGACGGACGTCGCGGATCTTCTCGGCCTCCGCCGATGGACTGCGTCCGAAGCCGTCGATCTCATGAAGACGCCCACTTAAGAACCCCAGTTCCTCCGCGCGTTGGAGGTCACGGGTAAAGCGCTTCCTGGTGATGAACACTTCGCCCCCTAGATGACCTGCAACTCGCCGACGAACAGGACGGGGATCTCGGGCGAATCGGTGATCTTCACCCAGAACCAGTAGTCCGTCTCCGCTGTCGGTGTGAACGTTCCACCGGGACCGACGAGACACCGGGCCACGTAACTGACCTGCGACCCTGACCCGACCGTCTCCCAGGAGCCTGCATACCACACGGTCGGAGCCTGGGTTGGCGTGTACGTCGTCTCCAGCTGGAAGCCGAACTGCACGGTGTCGGATGTCGGGTTATACGCCGTGTTGCCGTTGACGGTGGCCTTGACGGCGACACGGAGATACTGCAGGGTCGCGACGCCCTGAGTGAAGGTGATGCTCATGGAGCCTCCGTGTCCCAGCCGGATGGAGCGAGCGCCGCAGTCCAGCCCGTGATCCCTGCGTCCGAGAGCAACCACGCCGTCGGCGCGAGAGCCGTGCTCCAGGCTGCCGAAACGTCACCGACAACCCACGCAGGCGGCGCCAGGCTGACGCTGAAGGTCGCATTGCTCAGCGGAGCACCGATGGAGCCGATCGCAGCGAGGACAAGGCGTCCTGCCATCCCCAGCACACTGCCGGGAACGCCCGTGATGTTCATGCCAGGGGAGTGACGGAGGCGAGCGGCATCCAGACTTTGAGGGTGTAACTCGTCATGTTCACCGTGGCGGCGAGGACGGGGGTGTTCGGTGGAGGTGGGTTCGCGTACCCGGATGTCGGTATGGCCTCGGTGTCCCAGGAGATCACCTGCCACATGGAGGCGACGTTCCAGGGTTGCCAGCCGGGCGGAGCCTCAAGGTATATCCCGCTGGGGATCGGCACGTTGACGAGCCAGGTGGTACCGGGGACAACGCTGCCCGGCATCGACTGGAGACTGCCGATGACCCCAGTGATCTTCATATGCGATTACGCTTCAGAGGATGGTGCCGTGACGAGGACAGGACGTGATCATCACGGTTATATCTGCGTCGGGACGTTCGCATACAGCATCCAAACTAGCGCCCTGCCGGCGGTGGCGGCTGCTCCAGTCTGCGCGTAGACGCCCGTGTAGGTATACGCCGCGTCCGCAAACAAGCCGATCTGCGTCACGAAGTTCCCCGCAGAACCAGCCGCAAACGGACCGGCCCAGGCCCCGCCGTTGATGTCGAATGCGACGGTGTTCGTTGACCCGGCGTTGAACGGGGTGTAGACGCTCACTCCTGCTGAGATCAGGATGATCTGACCAGGGGCCACGCCGAGTTGAACGGTGGGGTTTGCATAGTCCACCCATCCCGAAAGAACCCGCACCGACATCCCGACGCCACTGGCGAAAATGTTGGCGAACTGAACATCTCCGCCCAGTCCGTCAACCGCCGGGTCAACGATCCAGTTGGTGGAGTTGCAGAGAATCGCCCGCGCCGACATGCTCGGTTTGCGGATGACGCCGCGACCGATGCGGCCACCTTCGTTCGCTCCGGCAGCAATGTTGATGCCGTTGGAAGTGTTGCTCCCCGCGATAAAGAAGTCGTCGATGTCAATGTCACGCGCCCGGACGCCGATCATGATTTCGTTGTGTGACGCGCCACCACCGCTGAACAGTTCCAGGCGGCGAGCCTTGACACGGGCAGCTCCCTCGGTGATTTGCAGCACCGGAGCATCGGTCGTGCTGATCGCCGTGAGGCCGTCGATGTCCACGTCCGAGCATCCCGTCGCCACGGTGACCGGGCTGAACGTCGAGGAAGTGCCCCGCATGATCCCGCGCAGGTCGATCACCTTGAGGTCGCGGAACTGGTTCCAGTCGGCAAACACCGAGAGCGTGTCGAACCGGACATGCTCGAGCCGCAACCCATCCACGGCGCCACGCACGACGGTCGTGGGGGACGTGCTGTTGGGCGCCTCCAGCCGCAAGTTACGGAGCGTGAAGTTCTTGATGGTGGAAGGAGTGATCTTCACCACCCCGAGCGGACAGGTATAGGTGTTGACCGTCGTGCTCGACGCCGCCCCGATGGCTGATTGGTATTCGGTCACATACGCCTTAGCGAGCGGGCGCTCCAGCGTGATGACGCCAGTTCCCGCATTAGCAGAGAGAACCACATTGATTTCGCCGTCCGGTTCTGCGTTCCAGTTGTTTCCGTCGGGGACGACCTGGCCGGCGCGGATGTAGATGTAGTCACCGGCCGCGAAGTTCCCGGCGTTGGCCGCAGTAGTGGTGGTCACAGTCAGCGCGCCCTTGACAGCGCCTGAATTGATGTTGTAGAGCGCGTTCGGGCAGGCTGGGGAGATGGCGCCGCCGCCCTGGTAGGTGTCACCCGTGAAACGCCAGCAGTCGTTGGCGAGCCAGTTGGCCGGCCCGGATGGGAGGCTGGCGCCGGCGATGAACAGGAGTGACCCCGAACTGGCGGTGGTTCGCAGGATCGCGCCCGCCTCGCCTGCCAGAGTGACGTTGTGGGCAGCGATGGGCAGTATCCAGGTGAGCCCCCCGGCGCTGGCCGTGGTATTGACGAGGCACACGCCGACTGGGAACAGGACGACCCCGCCGCTAGCAGACGCCGCCGTGATCGCCGCCAGCACGGCTGTGGTGTCGTCCGTACTCCCGTCGCACAGCGCGCCGTAGGCCTTCACGTTGAAGACTTGGCCACCCTTGTCGGTGACCGGCATGGTCTGCTTCGCTGTCCATGTATTCGCTACGTTGAGTTGCGCTCCTGACGCAGCCCAGTACGTCGCATTCGGCGGTTCGTGGTTGGTGTGCGCAGAGATGCAGATGAACGTCGCTGCTGCAGTGGTGTCGTAGACGCCGTCGCCGAGAATGTAGGCTGTACCGCTGTTCCACGTACCCTTGAAGGCGAGATACCCCGCCCCGGACGGACCCGTGGCGCCTGTCAAGCCCGTGGCGCCGACGAGCGACCCGAGATTGGGAATACCAGCCGCAGTCAACGCTGCCGCAACCACATCCCCGTCGTTGTGGGAGACACCGACCCCGACACCAGTGCCCGGGACAGCCTCAATCCCGCGTGTCGCGGTGAGCGTCGTCCCAGCTGCACCAGTGACCAGCGCTATCTCTGACGGGTCAGCATTTGGCGGCCCCATGACCAACCGGAAGGGAAGCGCGGGCATCCCCGTGACACTCGCGACGACGAAGGTCGTCTGGCTGGCGGTGATCGACCCGCCATTGCCCGTGAGCGTCGTGTGGAAGTTGTTGGAGGTGTACTCAGCCGTCAACAGGAATCCCCCGGCAGTTTCGTCCCACTGATGGAGATGGCCGACGTCGGCGGCTTCACTCGGTCAATCGCCGAGTTGGTGACGATCCCCGTCGCGGTGATGTGGTTCGCCGGCCCGGTCACGAACACCGCTGGTTCGCACGTCTGGTTCGCTTCGCCACGCGTGAAGTCCAGTCCGTTGAGCGTCACGTTCTCGTCCTCGAACAGGGCGACGATGCCTCCGCTGACGACGAGATTCGAGAGCGTCGCGCCGTTGGTGCAGTCCACGTCGACCGCAGCGAAGCCGCCTGTGCCGTTCGTGGACATGTCAACTCCCGAGATCACCGTGCCGTGGGTCTGGAACGTGCTGCAGGGGTTCGGGCCGGTGACGCGCATGCCGAAGCCCGTCCCCGCTTCCCCCGTGACGTTGATCACCGACGTGTTGCTCGAGTTGCTGAACAGCACACCGGGCACCGGGTTCTTCGGGATCGGCGGGACGCCAGGGTTGTATGTACGCGTGTCAAGGTTCACGTCCTCGACGGTCACACCCGGAGCGGTGATCTGGAAGATGTTCTTGCGCGCGTGCTGCACCAGGAACGTGGACGTCGCTCCCGCGCCCTCGATGGTCACGGCGCGTTTGACAGCGATGTCGTTGCTGAGCGCGCACGTCCCTGCCGATATCGTCACCGTTCCGCCTGCATTGACTGCGGACTGCAGGGCTGCGGTGATGTCACCAGAGCACGTCACCGTGGCTGGTCCAACCGTGGGACTGGGCGACGGTGTTGCGGTGGGTGTGGGGCTCGCTGTCGGCGTTCCCGTGGGCGTGGGCGACGCTGTGACCGTGGGCGTAGGCGTCGGTGGTGTCACCGAGGAGCCGAACAGCGAAGAGAGGTCCGTCCCGCTGGCTGCAGAGCCGAGCAGGGGCAGCCCGAAGGCTTCCTCGACCGTGCGCAGCGTGCCGTACAGGTTGCCCGGCTTGGACACGTTGCCGACACCCTTCGCGTTGTTCGAGATGATCACGTTCGGGATTGCGTTGCAGCAGCCGGGGTCGCCCTCGTCCATGGTGATCACGACAGTGCTGTCGAAGTTCGTGAACCAAGACGACGCCAGAATCGGCGCGACGTTCGCCTTGAGCCAGTTGTCCCCTGCTGTCACCGAACCGCTGTGCATGTCGTCAACGATGTTCGGGCTAATCCACACGAAGTCCGGGGCGTTGCTCCCGTCCAACGCGGTCACTGCACCCGAGGCTCCCGGGTAGGGGACGTCCTTCGTCGAACACGTCGAATCGCCCTCGCGGACGAACGGGTCGTGGTGCCAGACGTAGTTGCCTGCGTCGCTCGTGTCGCAGTTCTTCGGCATCGACTCCATCCAGCCGACCCACGGGATGCCTGCGGTGTTCAACTGGCCGCCGAGAGACGGCGTGTAGTTGCCCTTGCAGGTATCGCTTGAGCAGCCCTGCGTCGAGCCCGTCGTCACTGCGAGATAGTTCGGCTCCGAGGGGTGAGAGACGCCCGTCCAGCCCGTCACTGAGGCGTACTGGGCTCCGAGACCACACAGGTACGGATCGGCCCCACAGGAGCCCAGCGTCGCCGCGTAGCCCTTGTTCTCGAGCATGACCACCATGACGTGGGGCGGAGGGGCTGCAGCCCCCGAGGGCAGCGTTGTGCGACCGGAGACGAACCCGACGACGATCAGCGCCAGACCCGCGAGCACGTAGGCGACGTTCGCCCGCCAACCGCGTCCCTTCTTTGCTGCTGCCGCGAGGGCGATCGCAATACCGAGTTCGGTATGGTCGGCTTGGGCGCGCGCAGACCAGGGATGAGACATTGATCTGGCCTCCTGATTACTTGGGCTCGGGCACGCAGTGCGCGCAGGGATGAACGCCAACCCGGTTCTTTCGCTTCCAACGCCGCTTCCTGCCACAGAGAGCGCAGAGCGAACCCTTGAAGGTCCGCCTATGCGGCACGGATGAAATACGCAACTCCGAGCACCGGGTTAAGGACGCTGAACGAACTCCCTGAACCGGCCGAGCCGGTACCGCCGCCGCTGGCAGATCCTGTCGCCCCCGTACCACCCGACCCCGTCGGCCCAGTGCCGCCCGCGGTCGCGTCGGTGTCAGTGACGCCTTCAGCACCCGCACCTGCCGCGCCTGTATTCGCAAAGAGGCTGCCGTCAGATTCAACGAGGAATCCGGTGCCGCTGGGGGGGCTATGGTTGTGACTGTGGCTGTGCGACGGCCCCGTGTGCGTGTGGCTTGGACCCGAGTGGGTGTGTGAACCCTCGCTGTGAGTGTGCGCGATCAGGGTCGAAGCAGTCGACGCGCCGGCGGTCGACCCCAGACTGACCGTCGAGCCCGCGCCCATCGGCAGGAAGTTGACGAGATTCGGCAGGGTGGTCCCACCCAGCAGTGTATTCAGCGCTGGATAGGTCACAGCAGAGAACGTCCCGCCATTGCAGAGCAACCAGTTCGGGTACGTGATCGTCACCGGGAACATCTGGATGGCTCCGATTGGCACTCCCGCAGAACCGCCGCCGCTTGACGATCCCGCGACAGTGCCGAGCACGAGGTGAGAACTTGCGGACGATCCCTGACCCTGCAGGTAGACGACAGCATCGCCGACCACCGGGTTGTACCCGGAAAGGTACGGCCAGCCCTCGGCAGCCGAGGGTGACACTCCCGCCGTCGAGTTTCCCGCGTACACATCCACGGTATTGGCGCCGTGGGCGGCGACTGCGGCGATAGTGCCGTAGAGCACCTGATCCGGTCCCGGCCCGAAGGCCGCACCCATCGCTCGCGCGACGTCGATCCCGGCCACGTCAGGCTCCCGGTGCGATCACACGACCCGTCAACGTCTGGGTCGCGTCGTACCTCACGGACGTAGAAATCGTATCAATGATGAACTTCTGATTGGTGAGGTTGAGACGCGGGTCGGTGACGGACACAACATCATCCAGATCGAACAAAGGGTTCGGCGGTGTGGCCACTGAGAGCGTCCACGCGCTCGCAACCGATACCCCTTCGTCGTACTGGGCCTCGGCGAGCGCCTGAGCAGCGGTGGTGATGTTGCTGTCCCAGACGAAGCTGGGGACGCGCCCCATCGGACCGTAAATGGACGTCGGGGATTGCGGGTTACCGTCTTTCCATTCCTGCATGACCGGCTGCGCGGTGCCGGTGATGTTCTGCGCCCCGGTTGCGCTGACGAAGAAGTCGTTCTGCACCGCCCGGGTCATCGACAGCGAGGTCGCCACCGGGCTCGTGAAGGGCGTCCCGCCGAGCGGATGCTGAAGCGTTCCGACCGCCGAGACCTCGTTGGGATTGAAGCCCCACACCACCGGCAGCGAGTTGAGCGTGCCGCCGGCGGGGCTGCCCGGAATGGGCTTGCAAGTCAGCAGACCGTTGATGTCGAAGTAAAGTTCCTGTCCTGCTGAGGTCGCCCACTGCTGGCAGGCCGCCCACGGGTCCTGACTTTGGTTGAGCGTCCCCGCCGGAGCCGTCCAGCCGGAGGTGTTCCCCTGGAAACTCCCGCCGGTGATGTAGCTCGGGACCGGCTCGCCGTTCTGCCCCGGACCGTTGTTGTTCCAGACGTACGAGAGCAGGGCGATGACCTCGGCCTCGAGCCCACCACCTGCCGCCGGGTAGTTGTAGTTCGCGAGCAATTGCCACTGCGAGAACGGCCACGAACGGTCGTACAGGGTCAGTTGGCAGACCACGTTGATCGCCGACGCCTGTACCACTGAGGAGGCGATCACGTAGGTGCCGAGCGACACCCAGCCGTTCACCCCGTGGACGCTTCCCTGGCTCAGGTCCGGGGCCAGCAGCGAGACCGAGGGCTGCACCTCACTGCCGAAGGGTGCCAGCGGGGAGCTGGGGTCGATCGGCAGGTAGGGGACGGTCGAACCGTTGAAGGAGACCAACCCGGGCGGGATCGTCGGCGGGATCTGCACGGTGACCTGACCGGAACGGCGCTGCTCCGAGTTGCGGTCGTAGGTGAATGAGGCGTCAGAGACCGGGAAGTACAGCGCCGTCGGCGCTCCCGAGCTGAAGACGTTCAGCTGTACGTCCATGAGGGCATTCGGCCAGCGGAGAGCCGATATGAAGCCGCTGAGGGCCGTGTACATTCAGACGGCCGGGCGCGCTTGGCCGATCCCGGTGATCGCCACGGTCCTGTACGGCGCCGAAGCGATCGACTGGTTCAGTTGGGTGTCATGGGTCTTGTTGCCGGACCCGGACGACATGCCCCCCGGCTGCGGACCGAGCCGGAAGTAGTAGCTGAGCCCGAACGGGTCGCTGACGAAGATGGTCTTCTGCGACGTCGTCAGGCTCACCATCGCCTGATGGACGGCTGCCGAGAAGGTCGACGCCGAGGCGGTGATGTCCATGACGCCCATCGCGCCGGCGACCACGTTCTGGGTAGTCTGGTTGAGCACCTGGTTGCCCGAGGACTGCTCGGTCTGCGAGGGGTTCCAGGTCGTCACCATCGGATCGACAGCCGAGGAGTAGTTGGTCGGGTCGATGAACCAGAACCCCAGCCGGAGCGAGACGCTGACGGTGCTCGACGTCCCCGCCGGAGACGAGGCCACCTGACCGGGCGCGAGGACCGCTGAGACCACCGCCTGGTACGTGTACGTGGTTCCGGGGGTGGCTTCGTAGTCGTAGACCGTCACGGCCTGCGAGGACGCCGGGAGGCTCGCCGGGTTTGCTGTGGACGCGGAGCGCACGTACAGGCCGTCACTGCGCAGGATCGCCACTGTGGTGGAGCCCACGAGACCGCCGCGCGTCCACGTCGACACCGTGCCGGGGTCCAGCCCGATCCCGGCCACATAGTGGTTCTCTGCGGCCGAAACGTCGGCAACCGTCACGGCTGCGAAGGCAGCGTTCGACGGAGAGGTTGCGGTGATGAGTGCTTGCGTCCATGCCGACGAGGAGTCGTTCACCGACCCTGACGTGGACGTGGAGATCGTCGCTCCCGCAGACGTGTACCAGGTGATCGCCACCGTGCAGGCTCTTGCCGTCGACGCACTCCGGAACGACGCCAGCGCCGTGTACGGGGTGCTCGGCAGCACCGCGATGCCTGACGTGCCTGTCGGGGTCTGCGCCGACTGCGACACCGACCCGGCCATCTGCATCGAGTACGCGCCTTCCGCCGTGGGAGGGGTCGGAGA
>QGNH01000596.1_pt1 | contig 37785 bp, 49 predicted proteins | sample 1735481 | NCBI WGS metagenome assembly QGNH01 (sample SAMN09239004, study PRJNA386568) | Viral metagenome, whole genome shotgun sequencing project. | reverse complement strand
TCCTCTCCCATCCGCCGCGGACCTTGATGCCGTGGCGCAAGAAGACTCAGCGCGGGAGGCCACGCAGAAATGACGGACAAGTCCCCCATCATTCGGATTGACCCATGTCGCAGCCGCGTTTTTGCCTGGATCGAGTTTAACCCCGATGCACCCGAGGTCCGGGACGAGCAAACCAACCGTCTTCTCCAGCCGGCGGGGCCTGCGATCACGGCCCGATATCGGACTACTGGCATGGAGATGACGGCGTGGCCGATTACAGAATCTGAAGCGAGGTGCATCATGCAGCCCGGTGCCGAGTTCGATTACTCTTCTGGCCGTGCCTGGTCTCAGATCGTGATGCCTTACAAATCCAAGCGGATGGTCAAATCTGGCCAAAGACAAGAGACGGTCAAACAACGTACTGAGATTGAGCAGCGCGCGGGAAGGCGGTGGTTGGCGTGAGACAATCTCTCCGAATCAGCGAGTCCCTCTCTCTTCCTTCCAACGCGGTGACTCAGACCTTCGCGTGCATTGGTCGCAAAGGTGCCGGGAAAACATACCTCGCGTCTATGCTGGCTGAGCAGATGCTCGATCTCGGTGCGCAGGTAGTCATCATTGATCCTGTCGGAAATTGGTGGGGGCTACGTGTAGATGCCGATGGGAAATCCAAAGGCAAAGACATCTTCATTGCCGGCGGTGAGCGCGGAGACGTGCCAGTCCTGCCTGAATCCGGTGCGCGGTTCGCGCGGCTGGTTGTCGAGCGCAATGTTTCGATGGTGTTGGACGTTTCTGGTTTTCGTCAGGGCGAGCGCAAGCGATTTGCTGCCGATTTTGCTGAGGAGTTTTTTCATCTCAAGAAGACTCAACGTAGTGCTGTTCATCTGTTCGTTGAGGAAGCGCAATTGTTTGTTCCTCAGCGGTGCGGTCCTGAAGAAGCGCGAATGCTCGGTGCGTTTGAGAACATCATTCGACTTGGCAGGAATTACGGAGTGGGTGCGACTTTAATTTCCCAACGGCCGCAATCGGTCAATAAGGAAGTTCTCTCCCAGGTCGAATGCCTTTGCGTGCTTCAGGTCAACGGTTCGCACGAGCGAAAGGCTCTGGAAGAATGGGTGCAGGAAGCCGGTGCAGACCGAAAGCTCGTCGGCGAGTTGCCGGGGTTGTCGCAAGGTCAAGGCTATGTCTGGTCGCCTTCTTGGCTCAGGGTATTCGAGCGGGTCAAGTTCGCTAAGAAAGTTACGTTCGATGCCTCGGCGACTCCGGAAGTCGGTAAGGCGACGAAGGCCGCGTTGTTGACTGCTGTCGATGTTGAAGCGCTAAAGGCCGATCTCCAGTCGGTGATCGCCAGTGCTGAGAAAGACGATCCGAAAGTTCTGCGGCGAAAGATTGCAGAATTGGAGCGTGCTGTGAATCAGACGGCTCCTAAAGATTCTGAAGAGACAAAACGGCGGTTGGCAGTAGCCGAGGAAGATGTTCGCAAGCTTGCACAGTCGTTGTCGGAGGCACAACTTCGCTGTAACACGCTTCAGGGCTACATGGCTGCGTTGCAGAAGATTCAGGCGGCAGCAGAAACGATGCAGCCCCTGGAGTCTGTCGTAGTCACGCGATCTGAATATCGAAGCCCTGTGACCCCTAAGTTGAAGCCACAGCGAGAATGGCCGAAGCCGTTCAAGTCTGTTGCGGCTTCGTCGAACGGTCATCTTCGCGCCGGAGCACGCCGCATGCTCGCGTGTCTGTGCCAGTGGCTTCCTGCCGGTCGCACTGAGTCTCAGGTTGCTGCGCAGGTGCAGATGAAGAAAACCGGAGGTACGTGGTCGGCTTACAAATCCGATCTGCGCAATGGCGGTTACATCGAGATTGGTGGTGGCGGCCTCTGGTACGCTACCGATCAGGGACGCAATTATTTAGGCGCGGATGTTCCCGATACACCTACCACTACTAATGAGGTTGTTGAACTCTGGGGTCAGAAACTTCGCCTTGGTGCGCGGAATATGCTGGATGTACTCGTGCGGCACAAAGGCCGGGCGATTGCCAAGGATGAATTGGGCCAGGCTGTGAACATGGAGTCGAGCGGCGGAACATTCTCCGCTTACCTCTCTGATCTCAAGCAGGCGGGACTGATTGTAGTGGACCGTGACGGCGTGCGTGCGAATACGGAGACATTGTTGCTATGACCCATGAAATCCCCCACACTTGCCACAGTCTTACCCCCACCGAGCGCCAACAGATCCTAAGGCGCCTCAAGTACGGCCCCGCTCTTCCGCGAGAGGAACTGGCTGAATACGCGAACAAGCTGAAGCGGGATGTGTTGGACAAACGAGAGGGAGTGAAGAAGTGAGCGCCAGTACCCAATTCCTAGTTGCGTTTGTTGCAGGCGGCGTTCTCATGTTGCTCGGCCGTATAGTCGGCGAATGGATGAGCGAGCGCAAGTTTAACAGAGAAAGGCTCGCAGCGAAAGAGAAGGTGCAGAAGTGAGCCCCCGCCCCCGACTTCCCAAAACGCAGTGGGCCAACGACAGTATCCGGGTGGACGTGAAGGCCGCCGGACTGGTTGACGAGCCGGCCAATCAAGAGGTTTTCAACGCCTGTCTCAATGAGATGGGTTCTGTGAGATTCAGAATCATGCTGGGCTGTTACGGCCCTGGGACAGAAACTGCTCCGAAGCCCAAGTACCACTGGATTCTCGGGGAGTCGGCGACAATTCTATGCCGCGATCTTGAAACTGCCGAATGGTTCAGGGAGTCTCTTCTCTCCTGGCTGAAGTCTCTTGACGGCATTCGCCTAGAGGCCGTCGATGATGCAGAGGATGCGCAATGAATTGGCAGACCGATTGGCGCGATACTCCCTGCTGGATATTGAATTTCAATAACCTCGACCGGGGTTTCAGGGATCTTCTGCTCTGGCTTCGTCGCGCCGGAATGACCAAAGTTGCTGTGCTCGACAACGCTTCGACGTACCAGCCTCTGATTGACTTCTACGATTCTCCCGCGATGGCAGGCATAACCCTTGTTCGTTCCCCTGAAAATCTCGGCTTCGAGGCAATGTGGAAGCTCGGTCTTCACCTTCCCCCCATTACTCCGGCGGGCTCGCGTTACATCCTTTCAGACCCGGACGTAGTTCCGGACAAAAACTGTCCTCTTGATCTCGTTCGCAAGATGCACGAGGTCGCCGACCGCTACGCTCCGGCGAAAGTCGGTCCTGCTTTGCGCATCGACAATCTGCACCCTTCTCAGGCAGAGCACACGCAGCGTTGCGAATCCGATTATTGGCTGCGCCGGGTGGGCTCCGATTGTTGGGACGCTCTCATCGACACCACTTTTGCTCTCTACTCCTCGAAATGGGAAAGGTGGCCCCAGGAAGCGCCCCATTACGCTCGCCATCTTCGGCTGGACTTTCCTTACGTTGCCGAGCACAGGCCATGGTATGAAGATGCCGCGGAGCCCTCTGCCGAGACCTGCTTTTACCGCGCGCATGTCGCGCCGGGGTTCAGCACGGCCTATCCTGTGCCGGTTCCGGAGGTGGCCCGATGACGGTTAGCGTAGTGATGACCGCTTTCAACCGGCCGGCGCAGTTGCGCGCCACCCTGGCCTCGATTCGCTCTCAGGCGGTTCCGGTCGAGATCATCGTGGTGGACGACGGCTCGGATGTGGAGACTCCTAGCATCTGCGCTTCCGGGCAGGTCGACTTCTATCGGCGGCTCAACCGTCCGTCTTCGCCCACGTACCGCAATCAGGCCCTCCCCCTCAATATAGGTATCCGGGCGGCCACAGGCGATGTGCTGATCATTCAGAACGCCGAGTGCCTTCATGTTGGCCCGGTGATCGCTGACCTGGCTTCGCGCCTTACCGGGCACAATGTTGTCTTCGCGCAAGTGGTCGCTCTCGACCAGTCCGGCATTCTCGGTATTGATTACTGTTCGTTGTTCAATCCCAGGCCTTATTTCTTTTGTGGCGCCATTCGTCGCGATACCCTCCTTCGCCTGCGAGGCTTCGATGAGGATTATCTGACTGCCGGCTGGGAGGACGACGACATGGCCGACCGGCTGCGCCGTGAAGGAGTGGATTTCCTGTTCACCGATATCCTCGCGTACCACCAGTGGCATCCTCCGGCGAAGTACGATCCTATCGGGAATCAGGCATTGTTTGAGCGCAAACGAGGAGAGCCGACTGTTCGTAACATGGGCCGGGAATGGGGGCAGTTGTGAGTGACGGGCCGCGCATTTCGTTCGTCGTCGTCGCTTACGAGAATACCGCGGCGCTGCGAACCTGCCTGTCCTCGTTGCTCGATCAGTCCCTCCCTCCGGAGCAGGTCGAGATCATTGTGTGCGACAACACCGATAGCTTTGACAAGGCGGATGCGAATTATGAATTGGTTCGCCAGCTCGATTCAGATATTCGTTACGAGTGGACCGCCGATCGCACTGCTGTTACTCCTTTCGGCTGCCGCCATGCGCGCTGCTTGTACACGGCGACGGAGATCGGAGTGGCGCTGGCGAAGGGAACATGGATCGTGATGCCCAATGCCGATTCATACTACGCGCCTCCCTTTGCCGAGGCGGCCACCAGGCTGGCTGACGAAGCTGATCTGCAATTGGTTCTTTGCAATTTCATCCACGGCCATGTTCTTGTTCCGTACATTCCTTGTGAGGCTCATCCCCAGGTCGGTCGGTGCGATAAAACCGCCATGCTTATCCGGCGCGAAGTCTTTCCTTTTCCGTGGCCAGGAAAGTCTACTCAATACGAGGTGGCCGATGGGGTACTGGTCGAGGAATTGGTTCAGGCTGGAATCCGGTGGGGAAGATTCAACGCAACCATGGTGGTACACAACTAGGAGAGTTTGAATGTCATCGTCGCAACCAAAAATTATCGCGGGCATCCTCTCAGCCAGGCATCCTTCGCGCTGGCACTATCGCGAAATCGCTCGCGCTCAGTTCCTCCCCGCTTGCCCCTTTGAGTATAAGTTTGTAATCGGGCGCGGCACGAACGATGTTGAGGACTCTTCGGATATCCTGTACGTCGATTGCGATGACTCAAAGAAAATGTTGCATGAGAAGAATCAGGCTTTCTTTCGCTACGCTCTGGGCCAGGGGGCTGACTTTTCGTGGCGTTGCATGGATGATACGTGGTGGTTCGGGGATCGTATTGCTGAAGCCGGTCTTGAGGCTTATGATGTGGCTGGAAATTTCCCCTGCCGGCTGAAACTCGGTGGTACTTTTTCCGTCCCCTTCCGCTATTGGTGCATGGCCCACGGAGGAACGGGAATCTGGCTTTCTCGCAAGGCGATGCAGATGATCATCGACACTCCGTGGGATGAGCACTACTATGACTCATGGCCGGATGAGTTGGATATCGGATTCGGCCTTACTCTGGCGAAGCCTGGGTGGCTTTGGGATGACAATTTTATTGCCGAGGCCTTGCAAGGATGCCTTGCGTGGGACGATCCTTTGCGACGCGATCCATGGGCTGCCTACGCAGCGCGCGGGCTCAGTGTGCTCGATGATGAGTTGTTGTTCGAGAATCCGGACCCATCGCGGCCCCTTTCCATCCATGATCCGGGTCGCACAAAGCCTAACGCGAGCAGGTTCGACGATCTGATGCGACAGGTCAAGCAGCGCAACGTCGCCCAGGCTGAAGCGCGGCGCGCACAGGAGGCTTCCCATGTTTAACGACGACGACGAACTTCTCCACCCCCAGCGTTCCGTCCAGCGCGTCGGTGACTACTTTGAACTCCGCGAGGAATTTCGCAAGGAAGCCCTCAAAAATCTCCGTATCCGAGAGGGATTGCCCGCCAGCGAGCGCCTCGTAGGAGCCTTCTACCAGCGCGAGGATGGCTTCTATCGCGAGCCCCCAGGCAAGGAAGTCTTCCTCGACACTGTGATATATCCGAACGGCAATGAGGGTTTTTCTCAATGGGCGATAGGGACGCGCAAGGGGTTGTCGCTCGACGAGGCAACTCGGAACTGGGCCAGTGGCCACTCAGCTTTTGAAATCCTCGACGTCGCAGAAGACGGTCGTCGCCTTTCCGATGAGCTGAACGATCTCGACCGGGATTCCAGCACCTTCGCCATGGCTGAAACTGTGTCCCACGGCGTCGAGTCCGAGCAGGCGCCGGGATTTGAGATCACTGGGACTTCGGACGAAGAGATCGACCAACGGCTGCAGGAGTTTTTGAAGAGAGGTCCGCGGTGATGAGCGATAGGCCAAAGATTGTGTGTCTCTGCGGGTCCACGCGGTTTCGCGATCAGTTTGCTCAAGCGAACTATCGTGAAACGCTGAAAGGGAGCATAGTCCTGAGTGTGGGCTTTTATGTCCATGCCGCAGATGAGTGCCCGAACTGCGATGCGTCGCAGAGCTTCGCGAAAGAGCAGAATGCTGAGGGTCCGCAAGGAAAGTGTTGGCAGTGCGGTGCAGACCTCGGCTGTACGTCGGAGCAGAAGATCGCTTTGGATGAACTTCACAAGCGCAAGATTGATTTGGCCGACGAGATTTTGGTGGTTACCGTTCAAAGATATATCGGCGAGTCTACGTTTTCTGAGATAGAATATGCTCGGCAGTGTGGTAAGTCTGTCCGATGGCTAGAGCCTACTGCTGAGGAGCGATTTCATGAGTTGGCCGAAAGGCGTGCCGCGCGCACCTGAAACGATTGCAAAAATGAAGGCGTCTTCTCCGCGCAGATCAGGATGGCGCCATTCGGAAGAGACAAAGTTGAAAATAGCAGCGGCTCGTCAAGCGCGCGAAGCGTTAAAGCCGCCGAAGGCTGCATGTAAAAAACGAGGTCGAAATGGGTGGAAGTGGACTGATGAGCAGAGGGAAAAATACAGTGCAAGTCGCAAAGGACGCCATTTTAGCGACGAGGCAAGAGCACGGCTTGCTGACAATAGGCGTATGTTTTGGGATAGTCTCCCCTCTGAAGATCGAGAACGACGATTGGTGCGTTGGCGAGGGTACGGTTCTGAAGGTGTGCGTTCACGACGCCCTAGCGGCGCTTGTCAAAAGTGTGGAGTTTATCGTCAGTCTCTTCATCGTGAGCACATTATTCCGCGTTGGAAGGGTGGAAAGGACGATAGCGAGAATATCCAATGGCTTTGTGCAAATTGCCACGAGGATAAGACTCGCGAGGATCTCCGTGGTATACCGGGACCGAACAGAGGTAAAAAACCAAGCGAGGAGACACGAGTTAAAATGCGTGCGGCCGCGCTTCGTCGTTTGAGTCGCTAACAGTGGTAGTACGAATATTGAAATTGAGTATCCAGTAACGAGAGGTAAACCTGTGCGATATACGGAGTCAGTATGAGTAACACGGCTGACACTCGTCCTGATCTTATTCACCCGTTCCAGTTCCAACCGGGGCGTGAGTCTGAATGCAGCCACTTTTACCCGTGGCTCGGCGGATACGTCAAGTGCAACGCGAAGGAATCCAGTCCAATTCATCGCAATGGCCCACATCTGCTGACGGCGAAAAACGGCGAGCAGGCTTATTGCCTTGGCGATCCTGCTGTTTGTCAGTTTTGTGCGGAAGGCCGTCCCGCAACATTTTACAACTGGAAGGCGGCTGAAGATGCCCGCTGACTTTTTCCTCTGTCCCGGTTGCGAACTGCCGGTAGCCGAAGAAGGTTCTCTTTGCGAGTCCTGTGCTGCATGGCGGGCACAGAAGTTGGCAGCTATGAATTCCGAGTATCAGGATAGCTTGGCGAGGCAAGTGCGTCGCCGTATGAGCCCTGGCGCGCGATTCGCCGAAGACTTGTCGGATATGGCGAAGGCCGTGGAACGGAGTCGGAGATGAACATAACCGGTGTCTACCAGTTCCCGCAGAATCGGTGTATTTGCTCCATCTGCAACTTCATGTGCTGGACGGAGCAGAAGAGCGGAAAAGTGGTGGTGTCGCATCCGACTCACCCGACTTGTCCCAATTCGCATCAGGCTTTCGAAGTGCCTGTGACTGAGTGCAAACCACTACCGCCAGAGTTTTTCTCGGACCAGATAGGATAGCAATGACTCAAGAAATCGAATCCATCAAGCCCGCCCTGTCGGTCATTCTTGACGACGGTGACTTCATCGTCAATTCCACCGGCCCGGTCGGCAAGGCAATGGCGCAGGCAATCTTACCTCTCGCCGCCGGTGCGAGGAAAGTGACGATCATCACAGATGGTGAGATGAAGGTGATGAAGCGGAATGGGAACGGGACTAACGCGGGACAAGCGCCGCAGACAGCGGCTCAGGCGATGGCTCAGCGCCGGCCTGCGCTCCCCGATGGTCCCGATGTCCAGGATTCTTTTGTCTCCGATATCGAAACTGGAGTTACGGGCGAGCAGGCCATGGGTGAAACTCCTGCCCCTACTCCCGGCCCGTCCGAGCCAGTCAAGATCCCAACTAAGCGCAAACCAGTCATTTTCCAGGATGCTGCCGCCCCACCGGCTCCCGAGCTGGCTGAGGAGGAGATGGACCGGCTTATGGCCGAGGCGCAGCAGGCGGAAGCGGAAGCGGCCAAGGTGGCCGAGGATCAGCGGTTCCAGCGGCAGCAGGCTGTGCAGGCTAATCAGGAGCCCTCTGATGTTCCTGCCGAGCAGCCCGCTGAGGCCGCCAAGCCACGGCGTCGTGAGCGCCAGCTTGCCACCACGGGCCGGCCCTGCGGCCGCTGCGGCGGTGGCGGGAAGGTCATGGGGGACGCCGGGTTCACCGGAGCCTGTCCCGTGTGCCATGGTGAGGGCCAGGTGAAGACCTGGGACCGGTCGTTGAAGGTTCGATAGGCTGAATCTGTAGTATGGTAATGTTGCAAACCAAGGATACCTGATGGCTCACATGCCCGATTCCGCGCTTCCTCTCTGCAACAATCCGCAGCATCCTGCGGGTCTCCCGAGGCGTATGATCTATCTTCAGACCAAGGACCAGGCCCATGTCTTTGGCTGCCAGGCCTGTCGCGACGTTAATCGTAAGCTCTCTGTCCGCGTGATTACCGATCAGTTCTACCGGCGCGAGGTCAGGAAGTCCCTGGCCGCATCCGGCCAGTTGCTGAAGGGTCCGATGCGCCGTCGTGAACGCTCTCCCATGGAACTTGGCCTGATGCGGGAGATGAGTCTCGATGCCGCTCGCCGCGACGCTCGCTCTCGCACGATCGATTGGGATTCCGAGCATCGGCGTTCCCGCGACGGCAAGTACGAACTGGTTCGCTACGAGAGCCTGGGAAACGGCAGCCTGCGAATCCAGATGGCGATCAACGGCAAGCTCTGCCCTCAGATGGATGATCATGTAGCCAGCCGGGAAGAGTTCAAGACTGAGGAAGCATACTGGAGCCGGGTCGCGCGAGGCAGCGAGCTTATCCTGCACCTCTACGGCGATCCTAGAAATCCGTTGACGCCGGAAGAAAGCGCGCAGCGGGAAAGTGAAACTTACTAAGTCAGAACGGAGAACCAATCGTGAATTTTCAAATTACCTACGCTCAAGTCGATCCTGCGAATAACAGCATCAACAGGCAGCAGACTTTGTACAACTGCATTATCGACGGCAGCGTTGTGCGCTCCGATCTTGTTGTATTCCGGGACGAGGCCAACACCGGCTCGGTAGTCGCAGTAGTTCCGCTTGCCGGGGTGCTGATGATAGTGGAGAGCGAGCATTTGACTGCCCCGGCCGCTCCTGCTCCGGCCGTCTGAGCGGGAATCTCTTAACAGGTCCAACCATCGAACCAGAATCGAAAGGATTACACAGATGTCTCGACTTGCCGCAGTCCGCACCGGTCAGCCCACCCAGGGCATGGGCACAGTTCCTAACGGAAAACATCTGCCCGCCGGCATTGATGATCTTGAACCGCCTGTGACTATAAACCCTCGCTCCGCGCATTCCGCCGCGGCTGCGACTGTGACGGCCGCCTGGCTGTCGCTGACCGCAACCGAGCTGGAGGTCCGGAAGTATTTCAAGTCGATCCCGGTTCCTTCCGGCTTGGAGGCTCTGGCAAAGATGCGCCACCAATGCGACCTGGCGGCCGAGACTCTTCAGGGCCGGATGGACGAATCAAATACCGAACGCTGCACTGGCTGTGGGAAGACGCTTGAGGAGACGCATAAGAACCAGTGGCTAATGATCGGGGCCGATGTTGATGCTGAGACAGGCGTGCCGATGCCGTACCGCTTCTGTGGCCCATTATGCATTCGTGAGCGCAATCGCGAGAAGATGCTTCCGAAAGAATTGCGCGAGCAGAAGCGGTTCGACGGCGCCGACATGGGCGAGGTGCGGTGATGTCTCAAAAATACGAAGACATCCTCAAAAACTCCGTCGAGAAGCTCTCCCTCGGTCCGAATGACATCCTTATTGTGAAGTCTCAGGAAGCGATGTCGACGTTTCTGGAGATGACCCAGGCCGGTGTCGGCTTCTCCAAATATGCGAACCCGATTCTCCTTGTCCCCGGCGGCCTGGAGAAGGCAACACGGGACGATCTTCTCGACGCGATCAGGATTCTGGATGAGAAGATCGCGAACGAAGGAAAGCCGGAGGAAGCGGTCAGCCGGATCATTACTGATTTGCATGCGCCGCTTGTAAGGAGAGTCCAATGAGCCACACCTACTCCATCTTGAATCCGCGAGTCCCTTGCTGCGCGCAGATATTTCTTGATCTTTCCAACCGGTCCAACACCTATTGCCAACGCGAACTGGGCCATCCGGATGAGGCCGTGAAGGAATTTCCCGGCGGGCACAACATTGTCGACGAGCCTCCTGTGGCGAAGGTACAGAAATGACCCGTCCCCTGAGCCCGATTCATGCGCCGCTCGACGCCGACCCGCCGTCGAGCCCGCCACCGATTCCGCGCATCGCCCGCCTTGCCAAGCTCGATTCGCGCCCGCTGTCCGGTTTGCCGCGTTCGCTCGGCCCCGGCGGAGCATCCTCCGCGTTCGCGCGGGCAGTGGACAAGGCGCTGGTCGATGAGATGGCGGATCAGTTGCGAGGATTAGACACGGGCGAGAGTGAGATCGGCGATTGGGCCGGTGAGATCATCGCTGCGTTTTGTGAGGAGTAATGGACTCCATTTCTCCGGTTCTGACAGAACTCGAAGTGCCCGCTGAGCAGGTCGTCGCGCTCGGGCAAGATGGGTTCTACCCGATCGTTGTTGCGCGCGTCAGTTGGCGAGATAAAGACGAGAAGCTCATGGCGGTGTGCTCCTACACTCGCTACCGCTTCACCGCCGCGGAGAGGGAGTTGATTTTGAAAGGGGCGGACTTGATCCTGGGGCAGCCGCATCATGGTCAGATGATGCCGGTATCGCTGCAGTTGGCGATGCCAGGAGAGTATCCGGTACAGGAGAAATAAAGTATCCAGTTGGAGGGTAAATAAAGTACACTTATGGGGTCAGGAAGTTGTAGCTTCCGGCAAGCCTAATCATTCTGGAGGAATGATCATGACCCCGCCCCAAGGATACTACAAAGATTTGACCGGACAGACGTTCGGCCTGTGGACAGTGCTCTCTTTTTGCGAATGCACCGCAAGAGGCACAGTCTGGTTATGCAAATGCGGGTGCGGAAAAGTACAGCGCGTCAGAAGCAGAAACATGCAGGATGGAATAAGTAAATCCTGCGGGTGCGCGGCTATTCGCAAGGGTAAAGGATGGATCAAGGGATATGTTGGATATATTCCATTGACTAAAGGTATGGTAGCCGCTGTCAGTGTGCATAGGGTTGCTGATTTGCAGCGATGGAATTGGTATGTGGTAAAGAAGAAAGGGCTGTATTACGCGTACCGAAACGGCGACCGAAGCAAAGGCGAGGGGAAAATATCAATGGCTCGGTACATTCTTGGAATGGACTATACTGATAAACGAGAAGGCGACCATCGGAATCGCTGCACGCTCGATAACAGGGATCGTAATCTTCGGCCAGCCACGCGCAATCAAAGCCAGACCAACAAAGGAGTGCGTCGGGATAGCTACACAGGATTCAAGGGCATACGCCGTTGTAAGGCAAAGGGATCTTTTGTAGGAAGATTTCAGGTGCGGCTAACGCACATGGGCGTATGTCTGCATTTAGGAACGTACGACACGATTGAAGAGGCGGTAAAGGCCCGCGATGAAGTAGCTTTGAAATTGCACGGAGAGTTCGCTACGACTGGCGAGTAAGTAGGAGGTCTGTTTCGCCGCTCGATCTTCAGCACGTTGAAAAATTCTTCACCCGTCTGCACATAAGGGATAGGGACGACGGGAATTTTGTTCCTTTTACGCTTCGGCCTCAGCAACAAGAAGTATTTCAGATGGCCAAGGATCATCTCGCGCGGCGTCGTAGACTATTTATTATTTTTCTGAAGGCACGGCGTTTAGGAATTTCTACGATTGCGACCGGGCTCGGTCAAGCCCATTGTATTGCACATCCTGGGTCGATGGCTCGTTGTATTGCGCAGAACGCCAAAGTGGCATCCGCTAATTTTGAGATGGCCAGTAGCTTTTTTAAAGACTGTAGAGAACTTTATCCAGGTGCGACTAAACCAACCAAGTCTCTTCTCACTTGGCCTCATTCTGACGGTCCTGATTCAACTTTCGAGCATCACACTGCAGCTACAGTTCACGGTCAGCGCGGGCTAACTTCGTCATTCCTTCACATGACCGAAGCAGCCTTCTATCCGTATGAAAATGTGTTCACTAGTTTGATGAACACTTTAAGTATGGACAAGAACAACATTTGCTTGGTGGAAACGACCGCCAACGGCCAAGAAGGCCCCGGTGAAGCCTACTATCAGTATTGGGAAGGGGCTATGTCGGGGGAGAATGAGTTTCTTCCTATCTTCCTTCCTTGGTGGGACGACCCAGCTTACGTTCTCCCCGGCGAGTTAGCGATGGACGCTCCGAGGGACGAGTACGAAAAGTTCTTGATGAATGACATTAAGCATTGGAAGACAGGAAAACGAGTCCGCCTCGGTAAAGATCGCATAGCATGGTTCCGTGAAACTTTGGCAACCAAGTGCGAAAACGTGATCGAGAAGTGGAGGGCCGAAATGCCTTCTACTCCAGAAGAAGCTTTTGTCGCTACTGGCAACCCCGCGTTCACCATTGAAGAGATTCAGCTCGCGGAGAATTCGTGCGTCAAAATTCCTCCGTTCCGGGGCCGCTGCGTTCTGTCTTCAGACCTCAAGCATGGTGAATTGCAAAAAGGTACGGATGGCCCCTTGGTGGTTTACGAGACTCCACAAAAAGGGGCTCATTATTTTGCGGGGGTCGATTCGGCAAGAGGTGAAGAAAACACGAGGGCTCCTGGCGATTACGCGGCCATCGTAATGTGGAACGCGGAGACCGGAGATATGGCGGCCCGCTATATGTCTCGTGTTTCTCCGGAGGATCTTGCACCCGCAGCCGCCGCCCTTGGGTATTACTTCAACGGGGCCATGCTCAATGTTGAGTTGAATAACATTGGGTATGTGACCATGAAGGAACTCCGTGACCGGCTCTATTATCCTAACCAGTACATCTGGAAGGGCCGTGATGACCGAGTAGATCGCTCGAAGCAGGGAGTAGCTTACGGATTTGAGACTAGTGACCGTTACCGCAAGATGATGTTCTCTATGTTTCGCATGTCTTTGTACAAAAAAGAAGTCGTGCCGAAGGACCGGATATTCATTGACCAAATGAAGAAGGCGAAGATGGAGATGGCCTGGCGGTGGAACGTTGCGGTTGGGCACGATGATGTTTTAATGGCGGGCTTCCTCGGTTGGATAGCTCGTGAGCAAAACCACCCCACTGCGTGTCAGCATCGCGCTTCTAAAAACATCATGCTCACCAAAGAAGAACTCGAAACCGCAGGGTTCTCTCCCGCACGAGGTCAGATGCCTCAGTGGCTGAAATCGCCAGAGGTGACGGGCATGGGTACATTGATCACGACTGGCAACGATCATCTTCGCAAGTTAGAACTCTATGCAAAAAACAAGCAAAAACTAAAACGCTTGGAGTGGGTATGACCAATGATCACTCAGCACCAGAACGTACTCACACTGACCTTCCTGACGGAAGCTTCAGCGACGACCTTCGCAGCTTTCTTGGGCAGCCTGCTGACGAGCCAAAACCCGCCACCCGCACCCGAAATCTCCGAACCTCCTTCCGAGCCGTCCCAGCAGCGTTCGCACCACGTCCTGTTGACGGACGACCGGCTGGAGCAACTCTCGAACCAGCGCGCCCAGGGCCTGACCGCGCACCAGCGGCTCCTGCGCGCGCAAAGTTCTTTAAGGGATGGCGTGCTCCCGTTCAGCAAGCCGGGGCAGGCGCCTCAACCGACAAACCAGTCCAGCCCGCGGATGCGAGCCCAGCAGGAGGGCGGGTTCGCGGACGGGGGCGCGGTCGCAGTGCGACCAACAGCGCCGCAGTTGCCGCAGTTGCCGCAGTTACGGAGCCCGCAACCGCAGCCACAGGCCGACCCCGCGGCCGTCCGCCAGGAAGCGGGAAGAAAGCCAAGCAAGCTGCGGCCAGCCCTCTCCCTCTCCCCAAAGACATAGCGAAGCTGGTTGGCAAGGTAGAACCGGCCGCGCCTCGCGCGATCATTCCCACTGAGGCCGAACGTTCTGATGCCCGGCGCTTGTTCCGCGAGATCGGCGAGACTTTCAATACCAACCGGAAGAAGTCGAAGACTGCGGCTTATGCTGCCTTCCGTCACGATCTGATGGCGAATCTCGACACCCTGATCATGGGTGGCGCGATCGATCTCAAGGAAGCGACGACCATCATCACCAATCTGGAGCAGTACACCAAGGAGACCGAGGCCGAGTCGACAGAGACGCCGGCGACGATCCTGGGCCGCTGGTTGCGGATGGACGCGGCGGAAGTGGCTGGGTTGTCGGAAGTGAAGGAAGAGGAAGTGTCTGAGGAGTTGGATGTGGAAGAATCAAGTGAGGAAGTCGAGGATGTCGAAGAACTAGAAGCCGAAGGTGTCAGCGAGACGTAGTGCGACGCATGCTCTTTGAGCCAGAGCATTTCCATTTTTTCCGAGACAGCGCATTCGGTGAGTTTGGGCTACGCGCGGAGGGATGCTTTTTAGCTATGCCGGCGCTTCGAGCGCAGTACGAGTCGCCTTTGCTGGTACCTGGAGAAATACGGTAGCCTTTGGCGCCATAGGAAACCTTCTTTCCTCCGGCGCGCGTAACGAACTTCTTTCCTTTTGCAGGCCCCATGGCAAAGAGTGTAGCACGGTTCGGTTGGGATCAGGAGAAGAGGGCGTCTTCAGGACAACAGTCCATGCGGGCCTTTATAAATTCCGCCGCGAGCGGCGCGACGATAGAATTACCATATCCGCGCAATTTCCCCATTCGTTTGGATATCCCTGAAGCCAGCGGCTGTACTCCGGGTTCAATTGGCCGGAACTTTTCGTCACGGCCATGCCACCAGTCGCAACCTCCCCAGAATCCGCGAGTGTAGCCTGCGCGGACAAAGGCTTTCCCCTCGGATGGCTCCATTGTTGCGATTGAAATTCGTCCGAGGAGGAGTTGCTCTTGTAGTCCCTGGCGGCAGGGGTTGCTACTGAGGCTAGGGACGCAGCCCCCTCCAAATCCATTCCGCCCGTTGGAGTCGGCACTGATGAGAATCTCACCACATGTTCCAAAGAGGCCGTGTGCTTCCTGCCGTCCAGTGTCTTCCCTGTTGCATCCATTTTCTCGATGCTCATCGAGCGCCCGCCGTTGGGTGTGCAAGGAGAAGGTACTGCCGCCAGTGCCGCCGCTCCCGGTAATCGATCCGTTCCTTGCCCTGGTCCACCTTTCGGTCCGTCCTGGCCGCATGGAGTTGGCACACCAGAATAGACGCTGACGGATGTGCGGAGCCCCGATGCCCGCAGCGCAAAGATCGACCGCTGCTGCGGCGTAGCCCGTCGCTTCCAGGTCAGTTTGAACAAGGTCGAGCCACGCGAGTCCAGCCTTGCTTGCAACCTGTTCTCCAAAGATAACTGGAGGATGTCGCTGTTCAACGAGGTGGAAGAATGCGGGCCATAAGTGCCGCTCGTCATCAAATCCCGCTCCTTGGCCTGCCGCGCTGAAAGGCTGGCAAGGCGCAGAGGCCGTATAAACAGGGCGGGAGTCAGGCCATCCTGCGAGCCGGAGGGCGTAGGACCATCCGCCGATACCGGCGAAGAAATGGCATTGAGTGTATCCGACAAGATCGATGGGGAACACATCCCAGATGTCTCGTTCATCTACTTCTCCGTCTGCGATCAGTCCTGCTGCGATCAAGTTCCGCAGCCATTGGGCGGCGAACTTGTCGTTCTCGTTATAATAGGTTGTCACAATGCTCCGAGTTTATTGCAAACTTTGCCAGCAGTCAATAAGATTCCTAGTGTTGTGGCCCGAATTTCCCAAACCATCTTTTTTTCGACTATCCTTCCCGGTAGTAACGTTTTGAGGAGGAACTCCTTTGTCTACCGCCCGTGCGAAATACCAGACGACCGCTCCTGCCGAGTTCTCCTCCGATCTTCCTCGGAACCCGCGCCGGGAATTCAACTCCCCTTCGGCCCGGCCTTCCGGCCGCTCCGGCGGTGGCCCCGCCGTTTCCACCCCCCACCGCGTTTCATCCTCGATTCGTAAGGGGAAGAAAGCGAGCCGCCGCCGTGGATGACGACCAGGCCCCTCCGGAAGTCACCATTGAGCCAGCCGACAATGGTCATGTCGTCCGTTGGCATCAGCGCTCGACCAAGAAGGATCAGTCTGGCCGCACAGTTCGCCGCGTGGCTTCGACTGTTGACGAAGCCCTGGGCCACGCTAAGGCCGCGCTCAGCGGTGGGCCAACCAAGTCGTCCAAAAAGAAATCATCCAGGGATGGGCAATCTGGCGCCGGGCTTGGCTCGGATGCTGAGGGGGAGTCAGGTTCGGCCTCCTCCCCCGCTGCCCATTCTTTTGGAGGCAAGTCGCGTAACAGTGCGCGTCGTCGCCGTCCCAGAGTCGGAAGCCGGCGGGCATAGCATCGGCTCAAACCAGTTTCCCTACAGGAGGATCATCATGGAAAAATTCGTAACAGTAACCAAATCTTCGCCGCAGGATATCGCCGCTGTTCAGTTCAAAGGCAAGCCCGACAACGCTACGGATGGCACATTCGCAGGCTTTCCTACTCGCGAAGATCCTTCTCGCAATCCGGTCGAGGTTGCTGTACTCGTTCCTACAGCGCATGGCGGAACACCGGCTTTCCCTGGCGATTGGATTGTGAGCGACGCCGATGGCAAGTTGTCGGTCGTCTCCGATTCGCATTTTGGCACGCACTACAAATCATCGGCGCCGTCTAAGCCTTTTGTCCCGGCTCCGCAGCTCACGTCGGAGCAGCTTGCGGCCCGGCAGGCCGGGGCTTCGCCCGTTCCTCCGCTTGTCCCGGCTGTCCCCACGCTCACGCCGCAGCAGCTCGCTGCGCAGCAGGCCGCCGGCGTCGTGTCTGCCCCAGCGCTTACGCCACAGCAGATTGCTGCGCAGCATGCTGTGCCGCCGGTTCCACAGGTCCCATCGGTTCCGCCAGCTCCGCAGTTAACGCCGCAGCAGCTTGCCGCACAAAAGGCTGAAGCGGCCAAAAACGTGATGAAATAACGATTGCAAGTAGGAGGCAGTAGATGGAGAAGAGTCAAAGTTGTGGCGTTCCAGAGAGTCAGGAATCGCCTGCTTTTGAGGCGAAAAATCACTCTACTGCTTTCCTGCGCAAGGCCGTCCGCGCATCCGAGAAGAAGCCGGGCAAACGAGCGGCCAAGAAACGGGGCTGATTTTGCCTTGGGCGCCGAAAGAATCTTCCCGGTTTACGAAGAAGGCCAAGTCGCCGAAGCGCAAGCGCCAGTGGGCTCATGTCGCAGATTCCACCCTTGAGCGAACCGGTGATGAGGGAGCCGCGATCCGTGCGGCCAATGGCGTGGTTCGCAAGTCTCGGTCCAACTGCTAGTGCGGGTAGCGTCACAGGCTCAAACGCTGGCGGGACGATTGCCAGTCTGACCGCTGCCACTACAACCACGTTGACATTCAACACCGCATCGCCGTGGACGGTCTGGAGTTCATGTACAGCCTCCGCCAGTGCCGCGGCTACCCCGGTGCAGGTGAGCGCGATCAGCTTGACGGCGGTGACGTTTACGTTTGTGGCGCTGACGGGTAGCGTCTACTATCAGTGCAATGGGAACTGAGCTGATGACTCCGTTGGGTGAAAGCTGATGTCTTGCTGGTGCAGCAGGCTGAAGCGGTGCTATTGTGGGAAGAGGAAAGCCAATGCCAGTTCCGAATAGAGTCGAGGGACGTAGCGGGTCACAAGCTCTTCAAGGAGCCGTTCAATGAAAATCAAAGCGTTACTGGTACTGGCCTGTCTCGGCTTTCCGTTCACAATCTGTGCTCAGGCTCCTGTCCTCGTGACCGCGACAATTGTGGGCACTAACTCAGCGCCGTACATTTCCGGCACCTATCAAATCCAGCTTGTGGACGCAAATGGAAACCTAATTCCGAGTACCGGTCTGCCGACCTCATACAACGGAGGTCTGACTTCCGTCGGCGCGTTATCGGTGACAATCAATCCGAATTCCGCTTTCGTCTCTGGCTCGCAGTGGAAGTTCACTATCTGCTCACAGACTCCGAATCTGAATTTGCCGGTCACGGTGCAAGCGCAGAAATGCTTCAGCCAGGCGGTAACAATCGCGGGAGCAGGAGACGTCTCTGCAGCGCTTTCGGAGTTCGCTCCCGCGATTTACTATTTCAACCCTGTGACAGGGACATTGTATTCGACCAATAGCGGAGTAAGTCTTCTCCCTACAGCAAATACGTGGACCCTCCAGCAGACATTTAACCAAGGCATTCTGTTGAGCAACAATGCTCCAATTCAGGCGAACAATTCCAGCGGCATCCCTGGAACCCTTGCTTACGTTGACGTGAGCAACAACTACTACTTTGGGGATATTGGAAGCAATCTGGTGGGGACCGGGTATTGGTATCATGCAGGGTCGCCATCTCTCACATTCACCGCCGGAGCCGTAACGTTCAACCGTCCTCCCGTATTTGCATCGTTTATCTTGAACGGATCGCAGAGCGTCACCGGGGTTCAGGGTAGTTCGTCTACGAATTTGATGTTGGCAAATAGTGGGACATTCACTCCTGGGGACTGTTTGAAGGTGGCTACAGACGGAAGCGCACAGGATTTCGGGGCTGCGTGCGGTAGTGGCAGTGGAGGTGTGGTAACAGCTCTCACGACAACAGGGAGTAGCGGCGCGGCAACCTTGGGGGGAGGTATCCTCAACATTCCTGTCTACACAGGCGGTGGAGTCGCCGACATAAACCTTACGGTTTCGGCTTTGACTATCGCGGGCAATGGATCATATCCCCAATATCCGGCGGCCGCCTCGACTGCATCCTTTCCAGGGCTAACAACCGCCATGGTTCCACTTTGCGGATTTTCAGGCGATCCGGTCATTACTAACGGTTGGGGCCAAGTGGGCGGCGCCATAATCAGGGCTTGGGCATCGGCACCCGACACTATGTCTTACCGCATCATCAACCAGACAAATGTATCACTCACGACCAACACCACAGGTCTACGATGCAGCGCCCAATGAAGATATTCATTGTCCTGATTTTGGCATTCAGTTCCGCGATTGCCCAAGCTCAGGTGGGGGCAAGCGAAACCCAGGCGACGTTGACCTCTACACCGCCACCCCCGCCGACAGGGAACATCACTTTCTCTCCTGTGGCTGGTACGTATACCGGTGCGCAGACCATTACCATCTCGACCACACTGGGAAGTGGAAGCGTGTTCTGCACTACGGATGGAACGCCGGCCAATGCTGCCGCTACGTTTGTGGGGACGGCTCCAGCGGGCATCGGAGGCGTGGCGGGTACGATTTCCGTCCCCGTTTCCGAAACGCTCAACTGCCAAGCCGTGCAGGGTGCGGTGACTCATCAGAACCTGCAAGCTTCATCTTCGGGATGGAAAGTGGTTATCGCCACCTGCACCGTGAGCGGAGTCAATGTCTGCAACCGTGGCACACCAACGGCCACATCGGGCGGCGGCGTAGGAAGCACTGTCCCGACGACCTGGACCTACACATGGGGCTCTCCACTCTCAGAAAGCATGACCAGCCCTGCTTTCGTGCAGATTCTGGCGCCGTTCTCCGGGTCAAGCAACGACAACGCAACGATGCTGGTACAGCGCAAGATTGCGCAGTCAACCACGGCTAGCCCTAATCCACAAAACAATGAAGCGGATTCACAGTCTTTCGATTCGACACACAAGGTTAGCGGTCTGACGATTGAGCACAATTTCGGTCTCCAGTGCGAACAAGCTTCCGATACTAGTTGCCCTGGCCATTGGGCTATAGGCGGTGGAAATTCCAGTGGTTCCGATCACTGGGCCTGCACATCCATAACGGCATCCTGTCCATGGCCAGCGAACACTAACGTCGAGTTTGCGACTCAGGGGCACTGGACGATTGGCGATACTGGATGCGCTGGCTACGGGTGCATGTACTACGACTGGCTTGAGATCAACGGAGCCAGATACGACCTCAGCACTACGCAGTGGGTGACCGGATTTCCGTTGGGGGCAATGGCCAACGAGACGAAAACATGGTCTAGTTTTATGGGATCACAAGACCAACTCGACCAGTACAACACCACCATGACCATCGGACGCAAGGTGAACTATGCCGCGGTGACTGTGGGGACGTATTCGGCAACGCCGGTAACCGGATCAGCGCCCTATGTCATTCACTAGGCTTGTAGGATACGGTAGAGAAGAGGGAAAGTGGCAAACGTATTTTTGATCTCGAATCCGTCGCGCAAGTCGGCCAAGCAGGAACATCTTGACCCGAGAAGCCGTCATATTTCTGAATGGGTAGAAGCTTCTGACAGTGCCCGTAATAAGGCCTTGGGGGAGAACTTCGCAAAAGACGCAGAATCCCTCTACAATCTTTCTGACGCGATGACCCCCGGCCCGGTCTATCGGCCTTCCCTCTCGATCCCCATGCTGCAGAGGATCATGCTGGAGGAAGCGAACCAGGTCAGCAATCTCTCGCCGAGAATGTACATTTTTCCCTCTGCCGGTGCTGGCGATCCATCCTACTCCGGCGCCAAGCAGGCTGACTCTTCACTAAGTCCAACTTCGTCCCGTGATCTTTCTCGTGAGGTCTCGCTCCAAGCTCAGTGGCAGATTTCCAAAATGAATCTGCATTTGCTGATGGCTGGATTGACCGCGCGATATTGCGGCGCTGGGTGGATCGTTGCCGGGTTTGATCCAGACCTTTCTCGTGCTCGTGGCGGTATGTGGGCAAGGTCCATCGACCCTCGTTTGGTCTTCTTTGACCCCGGCACCGACTACACATGGAACCCCAGCTATGCCGGCTGGGGAACGTGGATGAATCTCGAAAATGTCCGGTTGAAGTGGCCGGAGACGTCGCGCGCCATTTCCCCGCGGCACACTTCAGGCGGGTTCCAGCCGTTCTCCGGCGATTCCGGTTATGGGATCTCGCAGCCTCCGGGACCGATGAGTACGATGCCTTCTTCTCCAGGACAGAATGCGAAGACCCAAAGTTCTGAATGGCGCGTCTTAGTCCGGCATTGCTTCTGCCGCGATTACACGCGGGAACAGGTGGAGAAGCCGGACGTTCCGACTACATCTTTGATAGACCCAGAAGTTCGGTTGAAATACCCCAACGGCCGTTGGCTTGTGGAATGCGAAGGAGTTGTGCTTCAGGACGGAGATAACCCCTATCCTCCCCGGCGTGACATCTCCGCTCCGCGGTTCCCGCTCTTTCCAAATTACGTACTTCCTCCGCTGTTTGGCCCCTGGGGAATCCCCGTCACCCGTATGACCGAGAACATGCAGCGCCTCGGTCAGAAGTTCATGTCACAGACCTTCGAGAATGGTCTTCGTATGAACAACGCGCTCTGGGTCATTGATGAAAATACAGGCATCGATATCGACGGATTTGGTGGGCTCCCAGGCGAAGTGGTGACGATCAAGCCGGGCAGCCGGCCTCCCCAGCCGATCACACCGGCTGCGATCGGTGCTGGTGCTCTCCAGGCCGTCGATAAATTATTTTCAATGCAGAACGATGTGCTCGGGTTCTCTGCCTCACGGCAGGGCAACCCCGGCGCAGGGAATGTCTCGACCGACCTGTTCGATTCCGCAGTTCTGCAGTCGTCCGGTTTACTGCAATTGGCGGGACGATTCTTGAGTGAGACAGCGCAGAGCGTTGGCGAGTTTATGTTCGACGCGATGTGCAAGTACCAGCAGAAGTCCACTCTTCCCTATCGTGGACCGGAGGGGATCACTCTCGCCTCGTGGAATGGCCAGGTTGATCCTTCGACTTACGACCTCGCTTTGGATGACGCGAGTGTCAGGCCTTTGTCTGAAGCGATCGTTCGCAAAATCACGCCGGATTTGATGAAATCCGGAGTAGTTGGGCCAGAGCGCGGTCTTCGCACCCTCGGTTACCCTGATCCTGAAGGAATCGCCAAGGAGCAGGAGACAAGCCAGGCCCTGGCCGCTTTAGCTAAAGTTCGGAGTGGAAGGAAGTGAAAAAGGTGGATGATAAAACGGAATCTGTGGTCCTTTCTTCTACCCGTCTCGTCCCTATTTACAACTGGCGCGCTCATTGGTTGACCGTTCAGGAATTTAGCCGTTTAATGGGTCGAAAACCGAGGACGGTTTACGACTGGATTGACGACGGCACGCTGGCCGAATTTGGGATTCCATCATGTCAGTTCCGATACGGCAAATTACATTCAGGCCGGACTTTTATACGAAACGTGTTCTAGTTCTTCTTTTTGCAAACTTAGTGTTGCGGTGGCAACTTGCCCCCACCCCCTTCCCGTTCTATCCTCTCCTTAATCGCACTTCCATAGGCATTCGTGCTTACGCTCGTGCAAAGGAGAAACACCATGGCTCATCACAAGCGCAAGGAAACCAAGAAAGAGCGGCGCGCAGCCGCGCGGCGCAAGTAGTTAGACCCAGCGGATTCGTCCGCTGTTTCTTTCTGTTTGCCCGGCTTTAGCCGTCCCGCACCTAACTTCCGAAAGGAGCCTCAGTCCAGATGGCCGGAACCCCTCGAACCAAAGCTTCCAGCGTCGTCAAAGACTTTGACCAACCCCGGAAGTTCCTGCGTGACATGCGTGCCAAGATCGGCAAGAACTCTCGCAAGAGCGGTTCCCGCCGGCCCTGACTCATTCCGGAGACGGCGCTGCTGGCCTTCGCGCCCCGTCTTCTTAACCGCTGAGCATTGGACTTGTCCAGCATGCCTCGGCAACCGGAGCGAAGGAGGTACGCAGACGGCAGCTCGTGGGGGCAGACGATCCACGCGGCGTCGGCGCACCGCCGCTCGCAAGTAGGGGACGAGACTAACCTCTCGGCCTCGTTCGGCGGTGAGATGGGATTTGGTGGGGGACTAGGCCCCATCTTCTCCGTCGAAAGCGTTCGATGCGCAAGACAGGGCAAAGGTCGAGCAGGGACGGTAACCCCCGGCTCGGCCTGAGTCCCAAGGAGGTTTGACCGTGAAGATGACTAGTAAGATCGCTCGGATGACCCATAAGGTGGACCGCAGGGTCGGAAAAAAGCGGAAGTAAGCTGGATAACCGGACATTTTAGTAGCACCAATCTCACCCTCGAAGGAGCAGCAGATGGCGAAGATCAAGGAAAGCATGGGCAACACTTTCAATTCCGAAATTTTGAAGAGCCCCCTCACGGTCGGCCGTACCGGTAACGAGCCCGGCGCCGATGTGAACAATAACCCGATTGCCATGCCCAAGGATCCCCTTGGCCTGATCCCCGAAGGCGGCGACAAGCCCTATTGGTCGGGAAAGTAAGCGATGGCAGCAGGGAACCCAGCCTTGGCGCAGATGATGGCTCGGCAGTTGATCAGTAAGATCGCCGGAGCCGGGGGCGGTCCCTCCGCTGGCGGGCCTCCCACTGGCCCTGGCGGCCCGATGCCTCCTCCGCCAGGGATGATGGGAGCCGCCGGCTCAGGCGGCCCAGGTGCAGGTGGACCTGGCGGCCCTCCCGGTGCTGCCGGTCCGGGTGCTGCTGGACCCGGTGCTCCTCCTACCACTCCAGCCGGTATGCAGCTTTCGCAGCAACTCTCGGAACTCCAGGGAGCCGATCCTGACGCGATCATTAAAGGCCTGACCGGCATGAAGTCCATGGCCGTTCAGTTCTATACGCGCGCAGCGTTCACAATGCCGGGAGTGACGCGCAATCTCGCCCAGGTTGTCAAGTTTCTCGATAACTCAATTCAGGAAGCGGAGAAGGCTGCGGCGACGACTTCCGCTGCCGGACCCATCGCCAACAATGCAGCTATCCCCAATCCGGCCGGTCAGAACGGCTCAGGGCCGGTATCGGGATCGAACGGTCAGTAAGAAGGAGTATCCCCCCGATGGCTCTCAAGGACATTCTCTCGAACGCGAAGTATCCCGACGACATGGTTTTGAACCTGCCTGATGGCAGCACGGTCAATGTGGGCGAGATCCGGTCTCTCCCGGTTGCCGAACGTCAGGCCCTCACCTCTCAGATCGAGCAGCGCCAGAGCACCCTCGGTCAGGCCGAATTGGCTTTTGCGGCCAAGTTTCAGCAGGCGGTACAGGCCGGCTGGCTGGCGCAGGACGGCAGAATCGTCCCGCCGCAGCAACAGACGACCCAACAGGCCCTGTCCAAGGCTCCCACGGCTGCTGAGCTTCGTACCATGGCTCAGAATGAGTACGGTCTCTCCGACGACGATCCTCTCCTCGGCCCGGTGGTCAAGCAGATGAAGGCGGAGCTGGCCAAGCGGGATACCGAGATGGCCGACCTTCGCACCAAGCTCGATGCTTTGCCTGGTCAATTTGACAGTCTCAAGTCCACCCTCACCGACGGTCTTGGCCGCGTGACCGGCGTGGTCAACACCTCGGTTGGCCGTTATTTGAGCGATCAGTACCAATCGCAGTTCGCACAGGCCACCAAGGATTTGCCCAAGGGCGTGACCGTTGGCTACGAAGATGCGTTCAAGTACGCCACCGAGAAGAGTCTCAAGGACAAGGATGGCTTCCTCCAGATCGACGCCGCCGTGGACCGGCTGACCTGGGATGCGCGCAAAAAGGCCGAGCGCGACGAGTGGAAGGCTGCGGAAACCACCAATATCAGGAAGCAGTTGGAAGAGTCCAACCGCGTCGCCACCCTGACCCCGCCTTCGCGCAATCCTCTGCAGTCGCAGGCCAAGGTCAAGGATGGAGAATTCAATCCCTACAACGAGCGTACCGACTCCAAGGGCAACAAGGTCCGTGCGGTCAAATCGTTCGAGGAAGCGATGTCGGAAGCGATGTCGGACGACGATGTTTTGAAATCGGCGCTCTCAACCGCGAGTTTCAGCGGTGGGGTGCAGTAACCAGGCAAGTTTCTCTGAGAAGCGGTTATTCCGCTTCTCTCACCTCAATCACTAACCCGTCGGCAACCTCCCCCGTTTGCCCGACTCAGGAGCAGCCATCATGGCCAATAGCGTGGTTGGACTGGGACTAGCATCGCCGCCGGTACAGCTCTCGAACACCGTCAACGCGATTTCCCAGAAATTTATCGTCCCTGTCCTCGGCGACAACGTGTTCAAGCCCTCCCCTGTTTTCTGGGCGCTCACGCGCGAGGGAAAACGGTTTGGAGCCGGTGAGTTGATCTTCCCGGAAATCTACCAGGAAGAACTCCCCGGTGGCGCCTATTATGGCGACCAGTTGCTGGACACTTCGGTTGTCGATTCCGTGCAGCCGGCCAACCAGCAATGGAAGCCGTACCGCCAGCCGGTGGTCATCCCGATTACCGACATCATTTTGAATCGCGGCGGATCGAACAACCTGGACATCATTCGTGCCAAGTTCCAGACCGCATCCGGTTCGTTCCTGCAGAAGCTCTCCCGCGCGCTGTGGCACACATCGCCGCAGAACACCTCGCTCGATGTGGACGATCTGAACTCGTGGGCGGTGTCGACCACCAACACGATCGCAGGGATCAACCGCGCTTCTTCGGCCAATGCCTGGTGGCTGGCCGCAACGGCCGCTGCCGGCGGTTCCGCGGCTCTTTCATCGGCCACGGCTGAACCGGCGTATCAGTCGGTCACCTGGGGCTACGACGAGCCCGATCTGTTCGTGATGAACCGGACTTCCTACGCTGCGTTCAAGAACAACTTCGTCACCAACATCCGCTTTGGACAGGGGATGCAGGATGACGAGGCCTTGCAGGTCGGCTTCCGCAACCACTTCCTGTTCAACAACGCCGTCACGGTGGCCGATTATTTCGCGACCGCCAATCAGGCTCTGTTGCTGAACTCGAAGTACATCTTCCCGGTCTTCCATGAGGCTGACTATTTCAACGTCGACCCGTTCCTCAAGCCGAGCAATCAGCGCGTCCTGGTCTCGTGCATGTACCTGACCTGGAACTTGAGCTGCATCTCGCCGAGAATGAACGTGGCGATCACGCCGATTACCTAACGAGCCAAGGGTGGATGGGGCAGACCGGGCTCCTGGGTTCCGGATTCAACCTCCTCCACCCCACCCCCAAGGAGAACTTCCATGGCGCTACCTTTTGCAAATCCAGTTTCGCAGTGCATGCCGGGGTTTGGCTCGCCGAGTTTCTACGGGTCGGCCACTCAGACTCCCACCACCACGGCTGCCGTCACCATTACCATCGGCGCGACGGCCACCACACCGAGCACTGGCGGTACCGGGTTCAACCTCAACGGCGGCCCGGCCCCGACTTCGGGCAAGTGGCATCTGCGTATGACCAACGCGACCTCGACCACCACATTGGCCGCGGCCATTCAAGTCTCGGACGGCACCAATACCTGGACCGTCGCGACGATTCCGGCTTCGGCAGCAGGCGGCTACCTCGATTACACTGGGGAATTCAAGACCGACGTCAGCATTACGTCGATTGCGGCCGTAGTGACTCCGGGCGGGACTGCAACTAGCATCCCCCTGGACTTCGAAGCGTCGCTGGTCTAAGGCTGTTCTACCGCTGATTAACCGCTGCCCATTGTCGGCGGATGCGTCACCTGACCGGGCGCATCCGCCATTTTTCGTAGGGAGGATTTAGATGAGTCAGTGGAGTCTAGTCGGGGATGTTCTGATGGCCCTGCGTGAGCAGGCCGGAGATCCACCTTCTGCCCTTCCTGCGCCTACGCTTGCTTCCGCCACTCCGCTTCCGACCGGCTCTCTGGGTATCTGGTTCACGGTCACGCAGCTCACTCCCTGGGGCGAGTCCCCGACTTCGGTTGAGACGGTCGTGGCCAATGGGTCTATTGGTGCGGCTTTCACCCTCGCCGGAACTTGCTCGTTCGCCGCGACGGCCCTGCGCGTGTACTTTACTCTCTCGGGGACCGGGCAGGAAGATCGGTACTCCTCCTACACGATCGCCTCTGGCGGAACAGGCTCATTTTCTCTCGCATTCAATCTCTCCGGTACAGGCACTGGACAGGGAGCGATCACACCCGGATTCGCGCCTTCGCGCAGCTCAGCTTGGCTGCCTGACACCGATGGGACGGCGCTAAGCGCGGCGGCTTTGTACCGATGGATTAACGAAGGGCTCGACGTAATTACAGCGATCACAGAAGGTATCCGTGACGTGACTGGAATTCCTTCAACTGCCGGCCAAGCTCAGTACCAAGTCATATCCAACTGGCGCTCGCTGACCTCAGGGTTCTACGACGGCTGGAATATAACCTTCGGCAACAAGTCCGATATCTTCCGCCACAGCAATGTGACTGGCATTTCAGGCACGGCGGTCATGAACCAGGATTCGGTGGTTCAACAGATCGAGCTTTATCCGCAGTCTTCGCGGACTTCAGGTGTGGGCGTTCTATCCGCTCCGCTCTCCGCTACAGCAACCGTAGTTCCTTACACTCTTGGCGCCACGGGCTGGGTTCTGGGATTCGGACTTGCCTTGCTCGGTCCGTATCCCGCCGACCCTTCCCTCTCAGAACTGGTTTATTACTCAGGGAACGTTTCTAACCAGCTTTCTCCTGTTACCCGAGGTATGGGAGGCACAATCGCTCAGGCATGGCCCGCGGGGACTCTTGTCTCCGAGTGCAATATCTACCTCTCTGGCATCCGTTACCCAATTCACTACTCGCGTGGCCAAGCGAACATCCAATTGAACCTTCCTCCGGCCTGGATCGACGCTTTGAAGGACTACTTATCCTCGCGGTTCCGCGGCGCCGAACAAGATATCGAAGCTCAGCAAGCGTTGTTGAAATCCTGCGAGCAGAAGTGCCAGGCGATCAAGGGAAACAGGCAGGTGATGAGCCCCAGGAGGGTTCAAGCCGGCGGAGTTGCGGGACCCGAAACCGTAAATTCTGCGGGCGGATTTTTCGGCGGCGTGATTCTTCCCCTTTTGTTCGCCTGCGCCGCGCTAAGCCCGCGCCTTCTTCAACTGCTTTCCGGAGTTTGTTGAGATGGCTGCTAAGATTCTGAGTCAAAAGAAGTTTTCGAAGTTGGTTAGCTCCACCGGCTCTCTCTCCCAGCCGCCCGGTGCATTGGCGCGTCTTTCCAACCTCATTTTTACGACCCGCGGGTCTCTTCAGATTGCTTCTGGCTCCAAAGCCATTGGCCAGCTTCCCCCACCCTCCACAGCCGCTGTGTGGATCGCTTCGTTCGATAAATACTCTTCCGGTCAGTACCCTTTTTACCCGGCGCTCGCTTTTCCTCCTGCCGGGTATCTCGTTCCCAATGTTACCAACTTCTCCGCCGGGCCGAACCTGGGAGCGGCGACAAATGCTCCTGGGATATACTATTTCGCCATTGTCGCCAATAATGGCGCGTACAACTCCGCGCCTGTGATCGCCTATCTATCGACCGCACTGCCGTTCCCCGGAGTGACCTTCCTCTGGTCTGCCGCGCCTGGCGCCGCGACCTACGACATTTACTACATCGCGAGCCCCGGTGCTGGAGTAGGAAACAAGATCATTGCGGCAACCGCCGGTACGCCGTCCGGCGGGTCCCTGGGGGTCAACTTCACCGGGGCACTGGCACCCGACACGACCGTTATTCCCCAGGTCAACAACAGCTTCCTGTTGGAATTTCTTATCGGATCTGTCGCTCCGCCGTCGCAGTTGGTCAATTTTGTCCCTGTTACCAATTTTCTCTCAATTCCTCCTCAGCCTGCGCAACTGGCCCCTGGCGATCCCAACTTCACCTTCAACACCATCAACACCAGTATTCAGACCCTGCTTCCCTCCAGCTCCGGAGGAACGGCGAGCGCGACGTCCAATAGCGGCAGCCCAACCAATACCCAGACGACTGTCGTAGCGACCGGATGGGCCGCGAGTCCCACCACCGCGGGCCAATCGATCACGGTCAACATGCAGGTCAGCGGCAGCGCGTCGATCTCGACCACGATTCCGCCCACCCAGGGGGGCGGCGCGGCCACTTACGAGTATTCCGCCGATGGCGGTACGACCTGGACCACCATCGGTGCATTTTCCACCAATATCGGAACGTGGAGCCTGGCGCTGCCATTCACCGTTCCGGCATCGGTTCTGACCGATCTGTCCAATCTTCAAATTCGTATCGTGGCCATTGCACAGTGGGGGTATGGATCTGGCAGCATCAACATCAGCGGATCGGCGACGGCTGGAATCTCAATCACGACTTCTACGTCGTCATCGTTCTCGCCTTATGGCGGAATACCCGGCCTGGCGTGTGTAATCCCGATGGAGGTCCAGTTCGCTTCCAAGGAGATATTGATCCTTGGTAACGGATATGCCCCTCAGCAATGCGATCCTTCCCTTCTCGGGGCTGCGACTCTTACCGCTCTGGCCAATACCTTCACCGCTGCGTATCCAACATGGCAGCCTTCGGTGGACTGGATCACCGGGGCGCAACTGTCCGCTCTCTACGGATCAGTCAATTACCTCTTCACCGCGACCCAAGGAGGAGTTTCGGGCTCAGGTTCGACCCCCTTCACCGGCACGCCGCCAGCTCAGGGGTCCGCTGTCGCCGATGGATCGGTTATCTGGACCTCGCAGGGGCCGATCGCTTCCTCGGTTGCTCCCCGCGGTGCCGCGCACGCCGTTGCCTATGCTGGTTCACTCTGGTTGGCCAACACGTCTCCACAGACCACCTCCGATGGAATCGACGGGCCAACCTGTATCAAGATGTCTGATTCCAATAACCCGAACTCGTGGAACCCATTGAACACCGCGTTCATCGGCCGGGACGACGGAACGCAGATCACAGGGCTGCAGCCTTTCACGATCGCCGCGCTGGGAATATCTCCCACTGGCTCTCTGTGCGTATTCAAGGAGTTTCAGACCTACCAGGTTATCGGCGTGTTTGGGTCGACGTCATTCGATATCCAGCCTGCGCAGACCAACTTGGGGTGTATCGTCGCGCGGTCGATCCAATTTCTCCCCGGCTTTGGCGTGGTCCGGTATACCCACCTCGGGTTCGCGGTGTTCGATGGAATCAATGACCGGCTAATTTCCGAAGACATCCGGCCTTACTTGTTCGGCGGAGTGGATTCCGAAGCCGATTTGGTTCCTGTGGACCCCAGTTACGTTTATCTCTCGAAGTCGGCTCAGACTATCTCCCCACCGATGTACCTATGTGCGATGCCATTGGCGGGCCAATCCGGTGCTCTAACCCGGCTGTTTGCCTATGATCTGGTAATGAAGTCCTGGGCGATACTCGATCTGCCGTGGGCGATCAGCTCCTTGAACGCGATGTCGACCGGAGAAGGGTATCCCCTGGTCCTCGCCGGCAAGATCGATGGCGCGGTCCAGCGTCTGCAATCCGGAGACTTGAACTGGGATCAGGGAGCGACGGATCAGTCTACTGTCCAGTGGTCGTTCCGGAGTCCCGATGTCTTCGGCGAAGGAAGTTCTCAAAAACTGTTCTACGAGATGGCGACGATTCGCGGTTATGGCTCCTCGGCAATGGTGGCGTCCATTGTTGCAAATCTTTGGCTGGATGGCCAATTGCTCGGTGCGCAGGCCATCGATGTTGTTCCTCAAGGCGGATCCAATCTGTTCGAAGCACGGGTAAAGATGTTCCACTCTGGTTATCGCGCGCACATCGATTTCTCAGGTAACAACGGCGGCGCGGCAGGGGTAATTGACGCAATTGACTGGGCTATCGTGCCAAAAAGCAGTTTGGCGAGGAGGATCATCTCGTGATCCGCGTCCGCAATCTTCGAGAGGGCGAAGCGGTTAACCTCCCTGTCACTTTGCTTGACCACGGAATGCCTTACCTCGTTCCGGAATGGGTGTGGGCTGTCGAGGCCGAGGGTCACTCTAAGCCCTTCGCCATCATCGTCGCTTCTTTTTCCCATGGCTGGCTAGTGTTGTGGCGAATTTTGGCTCTTTCCCCCCTTCCTCCCGGAATACCCTTAAACTGGTTCCTAGAGGCCCATCCGCAGGTCTTCGCCGAAGCGCGTTCCCGTGGTTGCGTCGGATTCCTGACTCTCCTGGCCGACGACCGCCCCGCCGAGGCCCAGATGGCCCGGATCGCAGTGCGGCTGGCCGGGGGGACGATCCTGCCGTTTCACGGCTCAATGTGCGTGGGGCCGTTGATTGGAGAGGGAGGGGCGCAATGACCACTGTCGAAACCCAAGTCATCGTCACCGTTGTTCCTTTCGCCACGATTCTGGACGATCCTTCTTTTCCTACTCTTTTGCGCGCCTATGCTGAGGAGTGCTCGGTACCCGACGCCGAGCCTCAGCGTGCGATTTATGCAGCGATGGAGCAGGCTAAAGTGCTCTGTTGTTTTACGGCCCGCGCTGAACCGGATAATCTTCTTATCGGATTCGTTTCCGTCCTTACTACCGCCATGCCCCACGGGGGGAGGCTCGCCACTGTCGAATCTCTATTTGTCGACCCCTCTTATCGTTCAACCGGCGCCGCTAATCTCCTCCTTGATGCCGCTGAACGACATGCGCAAGAGTCAAACTGTTCGTCCCTGGCGTGCTTGGCGCGCGTCGGCAGCGCGTTCGAAAAAGTTCTTTCGCGCCGCGCTGGTTACACGTTGACCCATTCCCAGCACACGAGGCGGTTGACATGAGCACCGCCCTTGTTGCTCCTACTCTCGTTGCGCTCGTTCCCCCCACTCCAGCCATGCTCGAACAGTTGGCCGAAGTCAACAAACTCATTCTTGCTTGCCCGCAGATCGAACTTGCCACCGAGCATCTTATTCATGGCGGAATGTACGCGCGGACAATCAGGCTTCAGCCGGACACGAAGATGATGGGCTCGTTGATTCGCCTGGCGACTATTTTGATTGTCCACGGCGATTGTTCGGTTCTGATTGGTGACGAGCGGATTGAACTTACCGGTTACAGCATCATCCCCGGATGTGCGGGGAGGAAACAGTTGTTTTGGACCCATGGACCGGTCGAAATGACCATGATCTTTCCGACTTCGGTTAAGACGATCGAAGACGCAGAAGACCTCGTTTTTGCCGAAGCCGACCAATTGATGTCCCGTAGAAATGGCAGTGAAGACCAAGTTACGATCACCGGGCAGTAGAGTCGAGGAAGGAAAAGGTTAAACTGATGGCAGGTTCAATCTCAGCTACCACCGCATCGCTGATCGCTGCCGCAGTTGGCGCGGCGGGGGTTGGTACCGGGGTTTACGAGTCCGTTCATGCCGGCAACGTGCAGAATGACGCGCAGAAGGCGAACCAGCAGGCTCTGCTCAAGCAACAGCAGTCTCAGGCCAACCAGGCCAATCTGACTAAGCAGCAGGCAGTCCTCAGTCAACAAGGCCAGGCCCAGCAGCAGACCGGGGGATCCCTCACCGACGACGGGACTACGGCGCTGACTGACTTATTGGCCGGGTATCCAGGGTTTCAGGGCGGAGCAGGTACAAACTCAGCTCCCGGCGCAGGGATAGGCGCCAGTGGGGCCAATGGCGGCACGGCAGCACCGGCTGCAGCGGGCTCAGGTGGCGGAACAGGAACTCCCGATATCGCTGCGATCCTTGCCTCCTTGCGTGGAGGCGGCACAGGCGGCCAATTCGGCGGTGGCTCTGGTAACCTCTCCGGCGGCAACTGGCAGTCTCAGCCCAGCCAGCCCCAATCGTCTTTTGAACTTTCCAACCCGCCGCTAACGTAGGAAGGAGTCACTCCATGGACGGAATTACGCAGGCACTTCAGGCGATCCAGCCTGAACTCAAAGCAGGTACGGAGGTCGCCGGCCTTGGCTCCACCGCGTATAACCTTTATAATCAGTATCAAAATCAACAGTATCAGAACCAGCTTCGATCCATGGCGCAGGATCCGGCAAAGATGAACGCCTATGCGGCAAAGTTCACTCAGCCTTTGACCGCTGGGCTGACCACTGGGGTCGCCAACCAGGCTCAGGCCGATCTAGCCACGCGAGGCCTGACTGATTCGCCTGAGATATCCCAGCAGGTTTACGCGCAGGCCATTGCGCCATATATCCAGCAGAACCAGCAAAACGGGTATCAGAATGCACTACAGGCTCTCCAGGTTGGCGGCGGTGCGGCCAATCCGAACTCGCAATCGGCAAATACAATATCGTCGCTAGCCAAGGCCTTTTCACAATTGGGGGGATCAGGGAGCGGAGGTTCCCTACAACAACTCTTGCGACTAGCTAATGCAAGCCCAACTCCGCAAACCGCTTCGCCCGATCTGAGCAGTATTTCGATCCCTTACGAGCCTACACAGAATGTTGATCTTAGCGGTGCGTATCAACCAGATTATTCGTCGGCAGCTGGAGATTCCGGCGCAGGATGGGGAGACTAGGTTATGGGATTCTGGAACGCGCTTTCGGCACTTGCACCCGTCGCGCCGGCCATGTCGGACGCCAAGGATCTGCGCACCGCGCGGGAGCAGGACGCGACCAAGTTTACATCGGACCAGGCTCTCGCGCAAGCGCAACTGACGACTCAGAAACTGGCCGCGCAGGCAGAGCAGCAACGGATCACTCAATCCGGTCAACCGGTAATTATCGGCGAACCTCAGTGGAACCCAACCACGCATACGAACCAGATTTTGACTTTCGACAAGAACACAGGCGCATTGGCGCTCAAGGACGCACCGGGGGCTGATCCTACCGCTACCGCTGCGGCTCAGTATAAGGCTGCTAAGTCCGATTACAAGACCACCACCGGCCGAGACTTGACCCCCGAGGAAGACCAATCTCTATTCTTTCAATCCTACGGATATAAGCCCCCAACCGCCAAGGTAAGCCAATTGACCGGCGACGCGGGAAAGCCGTATAAGGGCAACGATGGCGCATATTACGTCAACGAGAAGAACGCGGACGGATCTATCGTAGCCGTGCCGATGGGGGCCAATTATGTTCCTCCCGCGCCGAAGCCGGGTTCCCCTGCCTCGATCTACACCAACCTTCTTGCCAAGAAGATTCTGGCGGACAATAAACAAGGTCCCCCGCTCACAAACGAAGATGCGGCGTTGTTGAAATCCAGCCTGAGTGCGATGGATATGCCAGGGATCTCGCGCGCACAAGCCTGGGCGCAAGCCGCCGCGGCGAATCACCTTCAGGCTGTCACCGATCCTGATACTGGGATGGATACGCTGATCCCCATAGCGGCAGGAGTTGCTGCGTTCAACCAGGGCCAGCCTTATCTGGCCGGCGCAGTTTCGGTCCCAACCGGGATGGACAAGAAGAACCAGATGCTCGCACAATCGGCTCTGTCCCAGATCGACTCGATGGAGAGGGTTCTGGCCGCCGATCCGAACCTTACCGGCCCCGGCTCGGGCCAGTTAACCAAGCTTCAAACTTTTCTTGGCACACAGGACCCGGGCGCGCAGCAATTTCTTGCCGCGGCCACTTTCCTGTCTGAGCATGGGGTTGGGGTATTCGGCGGCCGGAATATCCACTCGATTCAGGATTTGCAAAATCTGATGGGAAACCTGAAAACTAACCCGGAGGCATTGAAGGCTGCATTGGAACAGGCCAAGCAGACGATGGCCCCATGGGCGACGGCCGGAGGCAGATTGCCAGGGCCGCGGGGAACTGGTACGGCGGGCGCCGGCGGTGGCGGTAAGACGTACAAGCAAACCGCGACAGGCCCGGGTAATCACAAAATCGGGTCCAATGATGGCGGAATCACCTGGTATGACGCGCAGACTGGAAAGAAGATTTAACAATGCCTTTGCCAGCCGGTTACAAACTCGACAAGCCCGCACCAGCCGCGCCGGCTCCAAAGCTCCCGCCGGGGTATGCTCTGGACTCTGCGCCTGCAGAAGTTGCAATCGCTGCGTCATCCACCCCGCCTCCGCCTGATCTCACTACCAATTCCATTGATCCTGCCACAGGCACAGGTTATGGCCTCTACCGCATGGGCAGTTACGATTACAACCAGGGCCAGGTCACCAAGCCAGAAATCCAGGTCCCTTACAATCGCGTGGCCGATGCGCAGGCGGCAGGATACAACCTCCACCCGGATGAGGTCCCGCGCTACCAGAACGACACCAAGCACAATGGTTCCGTGTCCCGCGCAACCGGCCAAGTAAAGTCCCTCCTATCGCGCATGACTGAGCCCATGCCGGATCGTCCGTTGAATGGCACTCCTTTCCATAACGCGGCTGCGGCGCTCACAAATGTAGGCCAACTCCCTTTCAACGTGGTCAACCGCACGGCGCGCGGCGTAGTTGGGCTCCCCCAAGGAATGGCGCAGGGAGCCATGGACTTTACCCACGGCAATCCTGAAGGATTTGACCCGTTCGCCATGGCCGAGAATTCATATAAAGGACTGCAGCAGGACACGGCCGATCTCGGCCCCATGGCCGCTTTAGGGAATCTTGGCGGGGATGCGGCGACAATGTACGCCGCCGGAAAACTCGGATCGCATGCTGTCGAAGCCGGCACAGAACCGATGATGAAAGTTGTCAGGGGCGTGCGCAACGCTCCGGAGTTTGCTGCTCGCGTCGCTACCGGCACCGGCAAAGCTCCGGTTGAAGAACTCGTCAAGCAGCGTCAGATTGCCAATGAAGGCATCGACAAAGCGAATGTCAAAGCCCAGGGGCAGTACAACCGGAAGATCGGCGAGACAGCCCGACAGAATCGTGAGGCCGCCGTAGCTGAACGTGCTAAAGCCGATCAAGCTGCGCATTTACAAGTCGGCGGGTCACAACTGATCTATGGGCTTCAGCAACTCGATAAGGCTCTTCGCGTGAAGGCAGGCACGATGTTCGACGCAGTGCGTGAGCTGGTTGCCAAGTCCAAACAGCCTCCTCTTCCAGGCACTGATCTTGGCGCCGCCGCTCGTGCTGCCCTGACCAAAGTAACAGGATCGTCCGAACTTCCGAAGCCGTTTCGTGACATCCTTGGCAAGTACCCCGAGGCGGAGCCCGACACTATCGCGTACCAGGGCGCACAAATCCCCAAAGGCCACCCACTTTACGATGTGTTGGCTAAGAATGGAGCGACTGCCACTCCTCCTGTCACCTTCGGCGATCTCCAAGGTTACTATTCCGAAACCGGAGCGGAACTTTCGAGAGGTGATCTCCCTGGCGATATCTACACGGCCACAAAAGAACTTCACAACTCCATTGGCGACATGATGCAAAAGATGGCTAAGACTGCTGGCCCTGAAGCCAACAAAATGTTCTGGGATTCCCGTAAGTTTTACAGCGGCTATATGGATACGTTTCACGAGCCAACCGGCCCTTCGTCTTCCGGTTCCCCTGTTGCGCAGGCTTTGCTTGCTAAAGATCCGCTAGTCGCTGTGGACAAATTCTCTGGCAAGTCAGGGGACCGTGGCGTCGCCGATTTACGTCGGTATTCAGACTCACTGGCTAACCTTGCGCAGGATGTTCGACAGAGAGCGCAGACTGACATCAAAGTTCCTGCCCAAAAAGCTGTCGCAGACATCGGCCGATTTGTCCCCGAGCCCCACCAGACCATCTCCGCCGGCGACATCACTGCCGCCAAGAAAGCTGCTGCGGAAGCCAGTGCAGGAAAATGGTGGAATCGTGGCCGGTGGGCGGCAGCCGCTCCAGTTATTTGGGCTATGCGCGGGTTCTTCGGCGGTCACATTCCTTCTATCCCCATGACAGGCCTTGAAGCCGGAGGTATCATGGCCGCGACCAAAGCGGCTACTGAACTCCTGCGTTACCCACCGATGATTGATTTCCTGACCAAGGCGCGGCCCGAAGATGTTGCTTTGATCCCTCCTGAACTTCGCGGCGATCTTCCCGGCCTCGTATCTCTTGCCCAGCGGCAGGGGATCAAAGTTGCGCCGGCTTTGGTAGCGGCCACGGCCGGAGCAGGTGGGCAGGCCACAAATCAGCCGGTACAGCAAGGGGTACAACAGTGAAACAAATTTCCAGATCGACGATTTATATTGCGCTGACAGCTTTCCTGTTCCTTTATCCTCTTTCAGCTCAAATTCCCTCCGGTTATGTTCAGACCGTCGCCACCGTTCCTTCTCTGGCCAATGGTACTTACGGCGCCGCCTGGACTAACCTCTCTTCTTCGCCGCAGCTTGGCCTGCTCGGCTGCGTTTCAACTTTCCAGACCACCGTCAACGGAGCGATCGACTCCAAGGGCTATTTTTCAACTCTCTTGGCTGACACCGCGCAAATTTGTCCCACGCCTTCGACCTGGACGTTCACTCTGACCTTTGCCTGTCCCGGCTCGGCATCTTCCGGCGCGTTCCAGGTCGCTGTTCCTGTAACCGGTGGCGGCGGAACCGAGGACATCACCTCGCAGATCACTGCCGCGCTGCCGGCCAATCCCTGCGGAGGCGGCTCAGGCGGCCCGGTGTTTTACCCCAGCGCTGTCCAAGGGGCCATCCCCTTTGTTTTGCAAGCTTACCCAACCGTAAAGCTCGGCAACTCCGGCATAATACAGACTGGTATCCCTGGGACTGCATCACAGACGGATACTTTTCCAGGCACCGTCGCGGCTAGCATTGTCAACACGGTCTA